>Ga0105047_10004305_pt1 | contig 24832 bp, 22 predicted proteins | sample MAT04_FD_78384 | JGI IMG/M metagenome (GOLD analysis project Ga0105047, IMG submission 78384) | Freshwater microbial communities from Lake Fryxell liftoff mats and glacier meltwater in Antarctica - MAT-04 (megahit assembly) | ecosystem: Environmental > Aquatic > Freshwater > Ice > Liftoff...
CCACGCAGGGGCCGCTGCCTCCTGCGGCGATTCACGACGACGCTTGACAAGCCATTGTTGCTGAAGACATCCATCCCGAAAACGACGGCGAGTTTTGATGTTTTTGCTTAAAGACCACAGTCGAGTTCTCGCTGCTGATTTGTCTTTCCCAATCGCCTTTATTATTGTTCCGATGCAAATTGAAAGGAAAGTGATGCATGGCCGAAAAGGCACCCGGGAAAAAACGTCCGGCACCGCGTCAGCAAATGTTGGAGGCCTTGGCAGAGTCCAGTCGCGAAGTGGATGAGCGGCGAGAAGCCGAGGCGCGGCCTGAAGCGAGAATCGAGGCCCGCGCCACGCAGGAAGCCGTCGCTGCCGCCGATGCGCTTTCCACTGAGGGTGTGGTGAAATCAGTGGTTGAGCTGAAATCGGCCCTCGGCAAGACATTGACGCAGCTATCGGATCGCCTGGAAGAAGAAGTCGCCAAATACGTGCAGATTCAGCGGGCGATTGTCACCAAGACGAACGAGCTGAAGGAGATTTACGAGATTCAGAAGTCGGCCACCTCGCTCGTGGCTCTTCTTGAAACTCAGCAGAAAAAGCGCGACGAGTTTGAAGAGGAAATGACCGAGGAGACGAGCCGGCTTGAAAGAGACATTGAAACCGCCCGGGCACAGTGGGAAGCAGAAAGAAAGCAGCGCGAAGCCGACCAAAAGGAGCGCGACGCCACCGAGCTAAAACGCCGCCAGCGCGAGCAGGAGGAATATCGCTACGCCTCAACTCGCGAGCAGCAACTCGCCAAGGATCAGTTCGCAGACGAGATGGCCAAGTCGGAAAAAGCACTCGCTGATCGACAGTCGCAGATGGAAAAGGAATTGTCGGATCGGGAGCGGGCCGTTGCCAGCAGGGAGGAGGAGGTCGCCTCTCTCCGCCAGCGCGTCGATGCAATCCCACGGGACACCGAAGCCGCCGTCACCAAGGCCGTCAAGGAAGCGTTGCTCCGGCAAACTCAGGAATCGACCGCACGCGAAGAACTGCTGAAGCGAGAATTTGCTGGCGAGCGCAACGTGCTTACCACCCGCATCACCTCGCTGGAACAAACCGCCAAGGAGCAATCCGAGCAAATCACCCGCCTCCTGCAACAGGCCGAAAAAGCATATGGCCAGGTGCAGGAAATCGCTGTCAGAGCCATCGAAGGCTCCGCGGGGCAAAAATCTCTGGCGAATCTGCAACAGCTGCTGGTGGAGCAGGGACGGAAGCAGGGGGCGGAGAAATAGCGTCCTGCAATGAGTCTTCGGGCACCTTCAACTTCTCTCTTACGGTGATGCGTGGGTGCCACGGGCTTTACTGTGGTTGCAAACATCAGCAGGAGCGGTTCAAGGGGAAAGTTGAGTGGATTGCCGTGGCAGATGTCGAGCCGGGGCCAATGGCTTGATCAACCTACTGCTCGCCACGCAGCCGCCTGATCGCCAGTAGCTGCATCAGCGACTCGCGGTCCTTGTTTCTTTTGATGTGGGTTTTGACTTTAATAGGTCGTCAAGGGAAATTGTTTTCACGATCTGGCCATCGACATCGTAGACTTCATGATTCGCTTCCAAATTGGGGTACTCGCCGAGCGGTTCCACATAACCCAGGACATCAAGTTTGCCGACCGGCGTATCGAACGTGAAATTTGATCCGTTCTTGAGTGTGAGGGCATCGACCTTAAATGGAAGGTCTGCCGGCGCCCCGCGAGGCGTTACACCGAGCTCCCGTAGCGCCGCAACGCGTTCCAGATTTTCCGGAGTCCGCAAGTAGCACAGATGCACATCAAATGTTGGGTGGGGACTTCCGATCAGCCGTTCCGCTTGACCGCCGATGACAAGAAATTGAACGCCGTGTTTTGTGAAAGGCACAAGAAAAACTTCCAATCTGGACTCAGGCAATCCGTTTGGCATTTTTTCTCAATCTTTCCAGGGCATGAGATTCAGCTTCACCAAATCGCAGCCTTTCCTGTGGACTCATCCGGAGCATAAACCGGATTAGATCAACATCCACCCCATTATCATCCTGCAACCCATACGGCGTCATCCGCGGTTGGGGATCCCAGCAAATGTCGTCCAGCGTGGTCGGCTGTTCACTCAGTTCGTCCAGATGTTTCAGGAGTTCTTCGCGGGTCATGATTCTTATCCTTCGCGTACTATATCAGGTATTGATATCCCACGGTTCAGCGCGTGAATTCCTCCCGCCTCTTTCAATCTTCCCCCCAATCCGCATAATGACCCGTCGCGAGCGAATTTTGAGGAACGTCATTTATGGGCCCGACCAATGTTGCACTGGTGAAGTTGTACCTGGCCGATCAGGCGTTGCGTGAGGCTCAGCAGAAGCTGCAGGCGGCTAGCAAGGACGTACGCGTCCAAGAGCGTCGCGTGACGGACCTTTCCACCCGTCTGACCGAGGCGCGACAGAAGCACAAGGAAGCACAGGCGTCGGCAGCCAATCTCGATCTCGACCTTCGCGCTCGGGAAGAGCACATCGACAAGCTCCGCAACCAACAGAGCACGGCCCGCAACGACAAGGAATACAAGGCGCTGCTCGTCGAAATCAATACGCAGAAGCTCGACAAAGGGAAGGTCGAGGAGGAAGCGATCAAGCTGATGGAGACCGTGGAGAAGGGGACTGCCGAGGTGAAAGATCTCGAAGCGCAGCTGGCGGGGGATGAGGAAAAGCTGACCGCGATCAAGGCACAGATTGGCGAGCGGCTGGCCAAGTTGCAGGGCGAAATCGACGCGCTGCAACCCGCACGGGATGAGGCAGCTGCTGCCGTGGCCAAGCGGGCGCTCGACGCATTCAATCGTTTGGCGGACCATCTTGAAGGCGAAGCGATGGCGGCCATCTCGCGGCCGGATCGGCGTCGCGAGGAATATTCCTGCACGGTCTGCATGATGGACCTCGTGACCGACACGTACAACAAGCTGCACTCGCGGGACGACCTGGTTTTCTGCCCGAGTTGCAAACGCATTTTGTATATCCCCGAAGATATGACGCATGAGCTGGCGACGAAGAAAAAATCGCCTGCCCGAAAAGGTGAGATCAAGGGAAGCGTCTCGATGTCGACGATACGCAGCCCGGTTGCCGGTGCCGCGCCGGCAGCGCCGGATCCTCAGTTTTCTTCGATGCCCGAAGGGTGGGCGGCGTTGCTGGAGAATGCCGCACGTGACTCGGTCGAAGTCGCGAAAGCCGACGCCTCCTTCGCGGTCGAGTGTGGCGTGATGATCGATGGGCAATTGGTCGGTCTGTACACAGCCAAAAGCCCTGAACACCTGGCTGGCATCATCGACCGAAGACGCGTGGAAGCCGGGCTCACCGGCGAGGTCGTCATCCACCGACGCGAAAGTATCGAAGCGGCGTCGAACGCCTGACGTGCATCCACGAATCTTCACAAATCCACTCAAATCTAAAGGGAAAGCGTGGGTCAGGCTGACTGAATTGGCCAGGCGGTGGGGCTTTCGATCGCGTCCCTAGTCTTCTTCCAGCACGCCGTCGGCTTGACGCTCAGAGGCCTGGCTCATGCGCAGGCGGTGGCCGTCGGGGTCTTCGATATTCATTTCTCGGACGCCCCAGGGCATGGTGGTCGGGGGTTGTCGGATGGTCGCGTTGGTGGCTTTGTATTCTTCAAAAAGCGCATCCACATCGTCGACAAAAATACTCATCCATGTGCCTGGCTGACCCTGTGCACCCTGGCACAAAAATATTTCGACATGCCCGCGACACACACCCGCGAATGTTTTCACCGGCTCATCGTGCGGCCAGGTGAATGCAACGGAAAATCCCAGCACACGCGTGTAGTGTTCGATGCTCGCGTTGACATTTTTCACGCTGAGGATGGGATGCACGAATTGAAACTTCGCCATAAATGTGGCCTCCGTTGACCCGACTTTAACAGCGTTTACCGGCGTTAAATACTATTCCCGAGCACGAGTTTGCCAATGCTCAGCAAGACGCTAGAACATTTCCATGAACGAGGTTTTGACACTTGAGTTTGATGGCGGAAGCCGGGGTAATCCCGGGCCGGCGGGGATTGGGGTGGTGGTGCGGGCCGCGGATGGGACTGCCTTGGTGACGCTCGGCCGGGCGATCGGTGTGGCCACCAACAACGTCGCGGAGTATCGCGCTCTCATCTGCGCGCTGGAACAGGCAAAAAAGCTGGGCGGGAAACGGATTGTCGTCCGCGGAGATTCTGAGCTGATTATCAAGCAGATGCGTGGCGAATATCGCGTGAAGCATCCGGATATGAAGCGATTATTCGACGAAGCCCAGCACCTGCTGCACCAATTCGACGAAGCGAAAATCGAACACAACCTAAGACAAAAAAACGAACTGGCCGACAAGCTCGCAAATCTCGCGATGGACCGAAAGGGAGAGGTGACGGATGTGAATGGGGAGGTGAGCCCACCCCGCGTAAGCGCTTCCTCCGGGTCAGGAAAAACTTCGCTCTTCGATCGCGAGGATGCGAGGGCTCGCAAGCCGGTTTCGTTGGTCCAGACAACTGCGCCCGCTACGGCCAAACGCTTCATATGCCCGACCTGCGATTGTGAGATGCACCTCATCCGCCCGCCAAATATCGACCGCAGTAAGCTCGCGGAGTTCACCTGCGCCTGTGGATCTAAGCTGAGGCCGGGGTGATTTCGGGAGTCCGATCCGGTGTTCACGGCAACGGCTTGCCTCTGGCGGCTATCAGGATGCGGTACCAGTCTTCTCGGGTTAAATCGATGGCATCGGCGCGGGTGGCATCCTTTATATTGTTGGGGTTGGTTGAGCCGACAATGGGGATGATTTTTGACGGATGCTTGAGCAGCCACGCCAGCGAAATTGCCGTGCGCGAGACGTCATAATTCTTGGCGGTTTCGTCCAGGACGGCCAGCAGCTTTTCTCTCGATTCGCGTTGGAGATCTTTTTCTCCGACCCTTCCACCCGCGCCCAGCCAGCCTCCGCCAAGGGGGCTCCACGCCAGTGGGGTGATTTGTTTTTCAATGCACTGATCGAGCGTGCCGTCTACGAAACAGTCGAGTCGACCGAGGTGGATCTCTACCTGATTGACCAGCAGCGGAAATCGCAGCGCGCTTTGCAGGGTGGTCACAAAGGACGGTGAGAAGTTGCTCACGCCGAACTCGCGCACCTTGCCCTGCTCTCTCAACTTTTCAAACGCCTCAGCAATCTCCGGTGGATTCATCAGCAGGTCCGGGCGATGCAGTTGATACAGGTCGATCGTTTCGATGTTCAGGCGCTTGAGCGACTGCTCACAGCTCCAGAGAATGTGCCGGGCTGAGAAGTCATACCGATGAGGCGAATTGGGTTTGGGATCGCCGGGAAAAATGATCCCGCACTTGGTGGCGATGATGATTTGTCGTCGATGGGCGGGGCTTTCTTTGATCAGCTTGCCATGCACCGACTCGCACAATCCGCGACCGTAAATATCTGCATGATCGAAAAGGGTATAACCCGCATCAAGCGCGGCCCGCAGCGCTTTAAGGCCGGTCGCTTCAAGTTCAGGGGTGAATGCAGCGGGGTCCCACGTCCCTGCGATGCGCATGCAGCCGTAGGCTAGACGGGTAGAAATAAGGGTGGATTTTCCAATTGGTTGTGTCTGCATGAATTCTCCTTGACAAGAGCGTCGCTAAGTATTGTTGCGACAGGGCATTATTGCAAAGCAGGTGGAGGGCCAAATAGGGCGGCGTGCGACTTCCAGATTTTCGCTAACGTCAGATGCCCAACGTCTGTCTATCAAGGCGTGAGGTGAGCTATGAATAAGCAAATGAAACATGCGGTCCTTTCCGTAGCGGTGGCGGGGGCGTTGTTCGGCTCGGCGGGCCTGGTGCAGGCAGGCGAGCGCACCCATGTGGGGCGAGGCTATCGGGACGATTATCGTTCTGAACGCCACGATGACGACAACCGACGCGGACAGGATCGCTCAGGCCAACGCGGATACGATCGTCATGACGACCGCAACGACGATCGCCGCGGGCACGACGACCGCCGGCATGGCGGGGATGAGTTCGGCATCGGGATCGAGATTCGCGAAGAATCGCCACGCGTGTGTGAAGATCGCTTCTGGGTCGAACCGGTCTATCGCACGGTCTGCGATCGCGTATGGGTCGAGCCTGCGTATCGCACGGTGTGCGACCGCGTGTGGGTCGAACCGGTCTACGAGACCATCTGCGACCGCGTGTGGGTGCCTGCCCAGGTCGAATATCGCGATGTCGTGCGATATGACTCCTGCGGGCGACGGGCGGTGTATCGTGAGCAGGTTGAAATTGCGCCGGCCCACTGGGCGACGACCGAGCGTCAAGTGATCCGGGCTGAAGGTCACTGGCAGAATGTTGAGCGCCAGGTAGCCGTCAGCGAAGGTCATTGGGAAACGATTGAACGCCAGGAACTGGTGTGTGCCGGTCGATGGGAGGTCCGCGAAGTCGTGACCGAACGTAGAAGCGGCTGGGGCGTTGCGATCGGTGGCGTCTTCCGTGACTGAAGTGTGTAAAGACTTTGCATAGACAGAACCGGCACGCGTAGAAGCGTGCCGGTTTTCGTTTGGGATTCATCCTTTTCGATGCGTCCAATGACAGCGTTTTATGACTCATCGAAAGATTGTTCGTCATGACGCAGTGCATCACAAACCGCTTCGCCAAAAAATGAGCGCACCCGCCAGCGACAGCGCGGCGATGACCATCACCAAGGTGGTCAGATCAATGTTGTTTGTAACTCCCCTTATTTCCAAAGGCGACTGAGCCTGCACGTCGACCACCTGCCCGCCAGTGGATGAAGCAAGTGACTCCATCGTGCGGACGTCGTTGCCCAGTTCGACAAACTCAGCCGGGTAGCGTGCCGCAATCGCAGTGACGGCCACCACCTGGCCACTCAGGGTGATCTGCAAAATGCCTCCGCTTGCTGGAGGTTCGCTCGACCAGAAATATCGACCTGGCGCGATTTGCTGAAGCGGATAGGTCGAACGAGATTGCCCGGCGTCGTCCGACGGGATAAACCGTACCCCAAGCGGCAAATCGTTCAGCGGGCGATCGGCTTCGGCTGCTTCGACCGACACAGAAAGTGTGGAGGAGGTGGTCGTGGTGATGGCGAGGCGCGGGTCGACCGGAAGGCGCCGGATTGTCTTGATGACTTCGTCGAGGGTACGTGTGTCCGGTTGAAATGCGAACGTGACGACTTCACCCAGTCCAGCAAGCCCGCTGGCGGCAAGGGGCTTGTCAGCATCCTGCGCGTGGGCGAGGGGGGTCGTCTCACGCAGTGGCCAGGCGCGCATCCACCGGTCGACGCGCTGCGATGATAAGGCGGATAATCGATCGATGAAATCGACCTCTATCGACGAGGTCTGTATGCCGTTTGAAGAAGCACGGGACACCGCTTGCCGGATAGATGCCAGCCATCGATCCGGCGAGACGTCGTTGGCTACGTGCCCGCCGGTGCGTCGAGCGAGCTGGAAGAGCGGCATTCCAGCGTCGACGTCGTTGCCGATCCCAATCACATGGATGCGACAGCGGGCGGTGAGCAGCGACTGCAAGAGCGTGTCGCTATGATCGAGCGCGGCATCGCCGTCTGTCAGCACGATCACTTCATTGGGAAGCGTCGGATTAAATGCGCGTGCGAGCGACGCCAACGCCTGCGAAAGATTTGTCGGCCCGCCCGGGCGCAAGCCACGTGGGACGACGCTCGCTTCGCGGGCCTTGCCGACGGTCATGGGGTCATTCCACCACCGGACATCACGTGCAAAACTGCCGAGGATGACCGGATCGTCAGCGGGTAAGAATGAGAGAACGTTGAGCATCGTCCGGGCGGCTTCGTCGAACCTTGTCGCCTCGCCCAGCGGGCTTGCCATCGACCCGCTGGCATCGGTGAGGAGGATCCACTGCACGCTGGGCCCGGGTGGACGAGGTGATAGCGGAGAGAGTCGGCCGTACAGGCTGTCCTCAAATGTGCCGGTGTCGAAGCTCTGCGCACCAGCCATGATGAAGAGCGATCCGCCTAAGTCTCGCACATATTGTTCAACGCGCAACTGCTGCACCGACGTGAGCGCCGTGGGCGTGACATCATTGAGACAGACGATCGACGGTCGCAGATAATCCGCCGGCTGGGTTGGCAGGGCGTCGGGCGTCTTTACGAGCCAGCCCGTTGGCGCGTCCGCGCCGACCCACCATCGTTCGGCTGTTGACGGAGGAGGTCGTACGATCGTCAAGCCGTCATTCTCCGGCCAGCGATCGTGGGCAGCGATACGCGCGCTGGCAGACGATTCGCCGGCAACAAGCGATCGACGCATATTCAGACGGCCGGGAGGCAGTTCCGTGTCTGTCGGGGCATGGGTTTCAACGAAAGTAATCTGGCTGGGCGGATTGTTTGACTGCACAGTCGCGAGAACGTCTTCGCCTTGCAAGGTCAGATCAACGACGCGGGCGTCGGGGGGATGGTCGAGCCCATGATCCCGATACACATACGTCGGCGTGGCCAGCACAGGAGACGTAAAACGCGCGTCGGTGAACAGCAGAATCGCATCGGCAGCGGGGGGAGCAGCCCAACGCGTGATGGCGGGTTCCGGGCCGGTGAGGACATTGGCAAAACGAACCGCCTGGACGCCGTCGCCCAGGGTGTACCAATCGACCGATGCATTTCCGCCAAGCCGACGTACGGTGGCGGCCAGCCAATCCGCATCAAGCCAGGCGGCGCCTCGCACACTGGCCGAGCGATCCACGACGACGGCCAGCCGGGCGGGCTGCGTGCTGATGTATTGCAGTTGCCCGGAGGCAAGCATCAAACCAGTCGCTGCGATCACGAGCATTATCAATACACGGGCAGGAAATCGGCGGGTTGTAATCGCCAGCGCAAGCACCGCCACGCTGAGCGCCCCAGCGATGGCCAGCAGCGCTGGCGACGCGAAGGTGAATGGGCCGGCGGACAGGATGGAGGCTCGCTTGCTGTCAAACAGCGATGGGAGTAGAACGGCGCGTTGCCTGGAACATCAAAACATACGCGATGGCATACCCTATCATCAATCCATGAATCACCTGACGCCCAAGCAGATTGTTGCAGAACTGGACAAGTACATCGTCGGTCAATCCGACGCCAAACGTGCGGTCGCGGTCGCGATTCGCAATCGGTGGCGGAGGCAGCAATTGCCCGAGGGGATGCGCAAGGATTGCGCGCCGAAGAACATCATCATGGTCGGCCCGACGGGCGTGGGGAAGACCGAGATCGCCCGGCGATTGGCGGGGCTCACCGGCGCGCCATTCATCAAGGTCGAGGCCACGAAATATACCGAAGTCGGATACCACGGCCGAGATGTCGAGAGCATGGTGCGCGACCTGCTGGATGTGAGCATCGCCATGGTGAGTGCTGAGCATACCGAGACGGTCCGCACCGCTGCCGACGCGCAGGTGGAAGATCGCATGCTGGACTTGCTGCTGCCAAAGTCGTCAGGATTTGAGGATGAGGAATCCAAGGAAAAGCGCGCCCGTACGCGGGAGAAATTGCGAGAGCAATTGAAGGTCGGCCTGCTCGAAGATCGCGAGGTCGAAATCACCACGGAGGAAAAGGCCAACGTGGCCGGGCTGCTTGGGTCGGCGGGGATGGAACTGGGCGCGGACTTTGAAAGCATGTTTGAGCGCATGATGCCGTCCAAGCGCGAAACGCATCGATATCGCGTCGCCGACGCGCGCAAGGTGTTGCTCTCGCAGGAGGCAGAGAAGCTCGTCGAAAAGGACACGATCATCCGAACCGCCATCGAGCGCGCCGAGCAGTCGGGCATCATCTTTCTTGATGAAATTGACAAGATTTGTGGCAGCGAAAAAAGTGACGGCCCCGATGTATCACGTCAGGGCGTGCAGCGGGACTTGCTGCCTGTGGTCGAGGGGAGCACGGTCATCAGCAAGCATGGTCCGGTGAAAACCGACCACATTTTGTTCATCGCTGCCGGGGCGTTTCATACGAATAAACCGACCGATTTGATGCCCGAACTGCAGGGGCGATTTCCCATTCGCGTGGAGTTGCAGGACCTCACGCGCGACGACTTTTTCAGGATTCTCACCGAGCCGGAAAACTCGCTGATCAAGCAGACGATTTCACTGATGGCCACCGAGGGCATCGAGCTCGATATTCGCGGTGAGGCGATCTACGCGATGGCCCAGGTGGCGTTTGATACGAACAAGAAGACGCAGAACATCGGCGCGCGTCGGCTGCATACGATCCTGGAGAAAGTCTTTGAGGAAATCAGTTACTCGGCAGCGGACACAACAGAAAAGCATCACACGATCACGGCAGATTATGTGAAGCAGCACCTTGCTGGCGCGTCGGGCGAGAAGGGGCGCGGGTGGTTCCTGTGAGAATGCGACAAGTCTGGCGCATCCTGGCTGAGGTCGGCTTGATCCTTGTCGTCATCGGCCTGCTGATCGCAATCTGGATGCCCGCCTACGTTGGCGCGCCCGCGCCTTCCCCGTAGCATCACCCGCCCATGGGAACGCCGTCGGGAATACTGAAGGATCGCGTTGCACTGATCACCGGCGCTGCGCGTGGCATCGGACTGGGGATCGCTCGGGGCCTCCATGCTGCCGGCGCGCGCGTCGTCATTCAGGATATCGATATTGATGCAGCCAAGCGGTCGGTTGAGGGCGCGCAAGGGTTGCCCGGTGCGCTGGCGATCGGCGGAGATATCAATGACCTGACGCTTGCACAACAGCTGGTCGATGCGACGACGCAGCACTTTGGCGGGTTGCACATCATCGTGAACAACGCGTCGATCCAGGTCGAACGCCCGTGGCCAGATGAATCGCCGGAAGACATGCTGGTTCAGTATCGCGCGAACGTCGTTTTCCCGAATGAGTTGATCAAAAGCTCGGCTGCGATACTTCGATCACAAAAGTTCGGGCGCATCGTCAACATCGGATCGATTCAGCAGAAGGTTCCGAACTGTCACATGTTGGGATATGGCTTGACCAAAAGCGCGCTGACCGGGCTGACGCTGGCGATGTCGCGGGAGTTTGTGAAGGACGGGGTGACGGTCAACCTTGTTGCACCCGGATATTTCAACACGTATCGCAACGCGTCACAGTTTCCGGATGAGCAGGCGGAGGCGCGTATCGGACAGAAACATGTACCGATGGGGCGCGTTGGTCGCCCTTCTGATGTGGCTGGTATCGTCGTCAGCCTCTGCTCGGATGCGTGTGGATACATCACCGGGCAGACAATTTACGTGGATGGCGGAATGAGTGTCAGCTAGGAGCATTGCATGCGTCCGTTCGTGAAACTCGCCAACCCCGCCACCTACGTTGCCTGCGATTGGGATCTGTCGTGCGATGCAGCCGGACGTGAGCACTGGTGCGGATTCTTCAAACGTCATATCAACACGATCCTCGCGCTGGGGATCTCTGCGGACATCGCACGTGACAAGGACGCGGTCGAAGCCACTCAACGGGCTGAAGCCTGCCGGGCGGAGTTCAATGCGACCATCGACGCGTTTATGAACGAGACGGATCGGTCGAACCGCGTGACCATTCTGACGCTGGATGAATGGCGGGACAGGATTCTCCGTCGTCACGGCTTTGGTGATGCGTTTGTCGATCTGAAAAATCGCGAGAATGAAAAGATGCTCCCGCTCCTGCCGACCGTCTGCCGGCAGCTCGACCAGTTGACCGGCGAAGAGCAGCTTCGGTCGGTGATCGAAGGTGTTTTTGCGGGCAACATCTTCGACATGGGCGCCGAAGCCACAGCCAAAACATTTCTCGGAAAGAGTCCAGATTTTTTCGGTACGCGCGCGACGCTCCCCAAGCGCCCCTGGTTGATCGATCAATACGACGGGCTGGCGACTCGCCTGATGGTCGGCCCGGTGCATCGCAAGGCTGTCTTCTTCATCGACAACGCCGGCAGCGATTTTCTGCTCGGCGCGTTGCCCATGATCCGCTGGCTGGCGATGCGCGGCACGCGCGTCGTGCTCGTCGCCAACGAGCGCCCGACACTCAACGACATGACGATCCACGATGTGAATCTGTGGTGGCCACGCATCATCGAGGCTGAGCCGTCGCTTGGCACGCTGCCGATCGAGCGCGTGTCCAGTGGTACGGGCGAGCCGCTGATCGATCTTTCAAAAGTCTCCGACGATCTCAACGACGCGGCGGGCGATGCTGATCTTGTGATCCTCGAAGGCATGGGCCGCGGGGTGGAGAGCAACCTCAACGCCGAGTTCTCCTGCGATGCAGTCAACCTCGCGATGCTGAAAGACATCCACATCGCCAGCCGCTACGGCGGCAACGTGTTCGACGTCGTGTGTCGATATCGCTGAAAAATCCATCTGATTTCACATCTTCAATGGCACGCTGGGGTATTCACTCTGCATAAAGTGTTGCGCGCGTATCGACGTTGACGGATAACCGGTCGCGCAGCGCGTTTCGCTAAGTGAATCCGCTCAGATTTTTCTTTAATTCATTTCAAGTGGAGGTATCTCATCTAGGTCGTCGTTCTTCCCGCCCGTGGGTGACCTATGAAAACAATCGCTTCCCTTGTCGGTGCTCTCTGTGTCGTCGCAGCCTCTTCGTCAACGTTTGCGATGCGGCTTGTCGATTTTGAACAACCCTCGCCCGCAGTCCTCTCGCAAGCGCAGAGCGTGAACGTTGCCCAGTTGATTTTGAATGGGATGACGTTTGAACTGGAAGGTGGCGGGGCACCGCAATTGGCCGAGACAGGTGGCGACTGCACCGCGTTCTGGGGTCCGTTGAACTCGACGCAGGCCGACCTGCCCATGCCTGGCGAAAATGTCGGCGTGCGCTTCATCACCGATGACGGCATAATTGCCGGAAACTCGGTCGCCAACCTGATCGTCACTTACGAATCCGCAGTCGGTCGCGTGGGCGGGATGATTCTCGATATCGACTACAGCGAAGCCTGGCGCATCGAAGCGCGGAGCGCTCTTGGGACGATTCTTGATTCGATGATCCTGGATGAAACGTCCGACCATGCCGGCGACGGTCTCGCGACGTCGTGGCATTTTGACCGCGCGACAAACGATATTTTCTCCGTCCGCATCGCCTATATCGGCACCAACTTCGAGAGCCGCGGATTCGCCTGGGACAACTTCATGTCTGATGAAGTCCCCCCAACCGTGAGCAACCCGGCCGTCCCCCTACCCCCCGCCGCCTGGTCAATCTTGGCAACGATGGCAGGCGCAGGCGTAATCGCCCGCGGGCGGAAGGTGGCCGTGAGGGTGTGAGTTGAAGGGACATCGCTGGCGAGAAATCCTTCCCACACGAATCTAAGCTCGCGGTGCCTGTGCACCTACAGTGGTGCAGGCGCATCTCTCTTTCGACGCTCTTCGGCAGGGTCCATCATTAGGGTCGAGTCCTCGATATCATTGCGATGGTCGTATTGCATTTCTGATTTGCATAGTCGAGCGTATGTTGATCCGAAGCTCATGCAGCGGCGCGACGGGCGTGTCGCGTTCGATCTGCGGCCAGCATCACCATATTTGAATCTGTCTCTCGCTCATGCTTAACTACGGGGCATGAAGCGATCTGATATCAATCGGTACCTCAACGACGCCAAGGAACTGTTCGCGAAATATGGTTTCAAGCTTCCGCCTTTTGCGTTCTGGTCGGCTGGCGATTGGGAGACGAAAGGCTCCGACGCCGACGAGATTCGCAGTCGGCGGTTGGGGTGGGACATTACGGATTTCCGCGAAGGGCGATTTCTTGAACTGGGGCTGACGCTGTTCACCATTCGCAATGGGAGGATTGACGACCCATCAAACCGCAAGATGTATGCGGAGAAAATCATGGTCGTGCGCGAGGGGCAGGTCACGCCCTTTCATTTTCACTGGATGAAGACCGAGGACATCATCAATCGAGGTGGGGGCGAACTGGTTGTTGAATTGCATCAGGCCGACAAGGACGAAAAGATGACCGACCAGCCAGTTCGCGTGAGCACCGACGGCGTAGTGCGCGAGGTGAAGGCGGGCGGGTCGGTCACGCTTAAGCCCGGCGAGAGCATCACGCTCGTGCCGTATGTCTATCACAAGTTTTATGGCAAAAAGGGTGCGGGTACGTGCATGATCGGCGAGGTGTCGAGCGTGAACGACGACGCGACCGACAACCGGTTTTTCGATCCGTTGCCCCGCTATCCGGGCGTTGAAGAAGACGCCTCGCCGGTGCATTTGTTGTGCAATCAATATCCTCCTGCCCGGTAAGAAAAACATCCCCATGGTTCATGATGAAATCATTCCGATTCTGGATTTCGGGTCGCAATATGCGCAGCTGATCGCCCGACGGGTGCGCGAGAAGGGCGTGTATTCGGAGCTGGTGCGTCCGGATATTTCGGTCGAGGAATTGCGCAAGCTGAATCCGAAAGGGATCATCCTTTCGGGCGGGCCGTCGAGTGTCTACGACGCCGGTGCACCGAAGTGCGATCCGAAGATTTTTGACCTGAATGTCCCGGTGCTGGGCATTTGTTATGGCATGCAACTGGGCGCGCAGATTCTGGGCGGCAGTGTGAAGCCAGCCAAGGCGCGGGAGTATGGACGCGCGAAACTCTCGGTGGCAAAGCCCGATGATGCGTTCGTCAAAGGTCTGCCAGATGAGACCACAGTCTGGATGAGCCACGGCGATCAGGTGCACGACCTGCCCGCGGACTTTATCGCGCTGGCGACGACACCGACGTGCCCCTATGCAGCCGCGCGACATCGGGATCGGCCGTTTTACGGGGTGCAATTTCACCCAGAGGTCACGCACACGCCACGCGGGGATGTCATCTTCCAGAACTTCCTGTATGAGGTTTGTAAGTGTGCCGGCAACTGGACGATGGGGAATTTCATTGAGCAGGCGATTGCGCGCGTGCGTGAGCAGGTGGGTGCGGGCAAGGTGATTTGCGGACTGAGTGGCGGGGTGGATTCGAGCGTTGTGGCAGCCTTGTTGCACAAGGCAATCGGCGATCAGCTTGTCTGCATCTTTGTCGACAACGGTCTATTGCGAAAAAATGAAAAGCAACTGGTCGAGGTCACCTTTCGCGATCATTTCAGGATCAACCTGATCGTCCACGACGCGACCGAAGAGTTTCTCTCCCCGCTGCGTGGCGTGACCGATCCACAGCAAAAGCGCAAGATCATCGGCAGGGAATTTATCGAGGCCTTCAAGCGCGAGGCTGCGAACATTCGTGATGCGAAGTTTTTGGCGCAGGGAACGCTTTATCCGGATGTGATCGAATCCGGCCACGGCTACGCGGGCACGTCGGCCAACATCAAGCTGCATCACAATGTGGGCGGGCTTCCGGCAGAGTTGGGGTTTGATCTGATCGAGCCGCTGCGTGAATTATTCAAAGATGAAGTGCGCAAGGTGGGGGAGGCATTGGGACTGCCCGAGAATATCGTCTGGCGACACCCGTTCCCCGGCCCGGGACTTGCGGTGCGCGTGATGGGTGACGTGACGCCCGAGCGGTTGCGCGTGCTTCGTGATGCAGATGAGATCGTTTTGGAAGAGCTCGTCGCCAACGGTCTCTATCGTAAAACATCGCAGGTGTTTGCGGTCCTGTTACCGATCGGAACAGTGGGTGTGATGGGCGACGCGCGCAGCTACGACAGCGTGATTGCCATCCGCGCGGTCGAAAGCCAGGATTTTATGACTGCCGACTGGGCGCGAATCCCGTACGATGTATTGGCGACCATGAGCACGCGCATCATCAATGAAGTGAAGGGTGTGAACCGCGTGGTTTATGATATTTCCAGCAAACCGCCGGCGACGATTGAATGGGAATGATAGAGGGGTTTTGGCGCGTCGAGTGCGTGTGGACAGTCGATCCGCCGCTTAAGCCTCGGCGTGAGCGGCGGATTGTTCTCCGGTCCACACACGCTTCAGGACTGCCGAATCTTCTGCGAGGGAAACGCAATTTGGTGATCCCCCATGCCATCTTTTGCAGGTCAACTTCTGATTGCACGACCGTCGCTGGTGGACCCGAATTTTGCCAAGAGCGTGGTGTTGATAGCGCGACACGATGAGGACGGCGCGCTGGGGCTGGTCCTGAATCAGCCGCTTGAAGTGACGGTGAAAGAAGCCTGCGAAACGTTGCTTGAGCAGGAGTGTGCCGCCCATGGGATGCTCCTGAAGGGAGGGCCCTGCGAGGGTCCCCTGGCAGCTGTGCACACGGTTGCATCCCTGGCGGATTTTGCGATTGGGGCGGGGTTGTATTTCTCGGTAGAGCGCGGGCATCTTGAAGCACTGCTAAGCCGAAGCGAAGACGAGGTCCGCTTCTTTGCCAACTATGCCGGATGGATCGTCGGCCAGTTGGAAAAGGAGATCTTGACCGACTCCTGGGCCCTCATGCCCGCCCGAGCAGAGCACATCTTCAGCATCCCGACGGACGTGCTGTGGGATCGCGTCTCGCGCGAAGCTTCATTGGCCACGTGGATGCGCATCGACCAGATTCCTCGGGACCCAAATTTGAATTAGAGCGGCACAGTGGTCTCGCATTGCACGCCTTGGCCGGACAACCCACACGCGTACCCACACGTCGATGGGTGGCTGGGCGATTTGTAACGGTTATCCCGCTTAACGGACTTTTTCACCCACGAATCTCGCGCGCTGATCAAATCTTTACCATATACGCATGTTCAAACAACGGCGAGCGGGTTAACCTGTGTTCTCATCGACCGCGTGCAAGCCTGATCGTGGGTGTGTGACATGATTGTGAAAGTCTGGCTCTTCGGAGCAATCTCTCTCTCTGCTTATGCGTCCATCGGGACCGCGTCAACCGTTGTCGACTTTAGGAATCTCACCAGCCTCGAAGCCGTGGAATGTGCTCCCGATGGCAAAAAAAGCGACTTGGCACCGCCGACCCCTTGGGCGCTGCCCGCGTCGGCAGAGAAGGCACTCGGGCTCAGCCGCGTCGACCACGATTCGCGCGAGCAGTTCTCATCCGCGCCGCGTGCGCAAAGTGATGACCTCACACTCCCACCTGAAAGATCGCGCACGATTCCCTTGCCCGTCCCGGTGTGGTCCATCCTGCTTACCGGTGTCGCACTGCTGGCCATGACGCGCGGGCGACGCATGCTGCATTGGCTCGTGTCGTGATGTAAGTCTGCCAGACGCGTCGGCTGCGCACGACTCACTTTTCGTCCGTCTTTTTCTCGCTCTTCTTATCGCTTTTCTTCTTGTCATCCGATTTTTTCTTGTCGTCGCTCAACTTCTTGTCAGCACTCGATTTCGAGTCGACCGATTTCTTTTTCTCTGATGATTTGTTCTTGTCGTCGCGCTTCTTTTGATCGGACTCATCATTCTTCTTGTCGTCCTTGCTGCCAAAGATGCCTTCGAGTCCCTTATTCAACAGATCGCCGGTCGGATTGGCTGATGAGTCGGTGCCCTTGTTCGACTTTTTGCCGAGCAGTTGCTGGGCCGCAAATGTTGCTGCCAAGGCCGGCAGGCGCTTTTCGTACGCGCTGAAATTGAGCTGCGTCTTCTGTGTCGTACCACGCAGCAGAACTGGAATCCCATCCGGAAACGCATCGTTGATTGCCTGTTTCAGCCCGTCGTCAGGAACATAGCGCGTGACCAGCGGCGCGGGAAGCGTCACATCCAGCGTCTGACTGAGATCCGACAATTTGATATCCCCCTTGAATACCAGGTTCATCGTTTTCGGTGCTCGCGGCGCTTCGCCGGGCGCTGCAGGCACGATACTGGTCGGATCAACAAGCTGCATGGTCAGATCCTGCTTCGTCCGACCATCCGCAAGCGTGACGACCGCGTTTTCAATCTTTCCCTGAAACACGTCGGCCTCGTCGGACGACACGCCGCCAAGATTGAACATCTGCGCAAGCTTGTTCACAGGCCCGCCCAGCAACTGGCTGCCCAACGGGTTGGCGATGTCCATATCGCTGAGGGAGAACGTAATTTGCGCCCGCCCGCTGTCGCGCGTCATCAGCTTTTCACCGGCGGCAACGTCCTTCGCATAATCCACTTTGACATCGAGTAGACCCTGAGCGCGCTTGCTGTTGGAAAACGCAGGGTTGATGTATTTGCCCAGCGTATCTCCCAGAAGCGTGTTGATAGTTGCACGGGCGACGAGCTGCTTATTGTCGGGGACATTCACCACGGGCGACTCGCGACCGAGGTCAGCAATGATCCCACCGATATCGAGCTTGCCGGAATTAAAGTCCGCTGCCGGTGCAAGCCGGCCGTCGGGGTAGGCGGTCGTGAGTTTCCCGTCGGCCAGCGTGATGGGCAGCGTCAGGTTGTTGACGGTCACGCCACTCGTATCCAGCATCTCGACAAACAAATCGCCGTCGGCCCGCAGGGTTCGAATTGCCTCGTACGACGGGATCACGCGCCCGCCGGTGTCGGTCGCGGGATACGAACCCGAAATGTTGAATGTCTTCGATGCCACGCCCGCGACTTTGAGGTCTTTCAAGGCGTCTTCCTTTCCGGGCGTGACCATCATTGGATGGATGATCGGCCACAGTTTGGCCAGGTCATAGTCCAGAATGACCTTCATCCCGTCGACTAAACGCGCCCGTTGGAAATCGCGCACAGCACCAGTGATGTTCAACTTCAGCGCGTTGCTTGCAGGCATGTTGACCGCGAGCGTTTTGATGGTTGCGGTCTGCTTGGCGGGGTCGTCGGGGAGATCGGCAGTCAGGCTGTTGACGATCGTGATTTCCGGTTCCTGCAAAATCGGTTGGCCGTCGCGCAGCACTTCAAAACCGGTGATGGCGATGCGCCCATCAAGCGTGGTTAGCGTGCCCTGCGTGCCGATCGTCTGCTGAATATTGAATGCCCCGCGATACGGATAAGTCGAGCCAGCTGCCACACCGTTGAGTGTTTCGAGCAGTGTCGTGACATCCTGCAACTGACCTGCCATCGCAACCTGCCCCGCTGCCGAGAGCTTGCCCGCCGGGTCGGTAATGACGATTGGCGCGGGCATCGACAGCGTCGCGATGCCGAGGTCACCCGCCAACTGGGTGATGCGTAATTCCTGAAGCGTATCTCCCAGGGTTTTTGCTGTTGCGACGAGATTAAAAGTGATGGGTCGAGCGAAGCGATAGGTCGATCTACCGCTTTGAAGCGAGAGATTGCTTAAAGCGAGATCAGGGAGTGCGACCTGCGTCTGATTGTCTGCGCGCGACACGTTGGCGGTGAACGAGAGTGAACCGGTTGCGATGCGCGTGGGCGCTGCCGGGGGGTTTGCCGGATCCGTGACAACCGGTGCCGCAGGTGGCGCGAACGCCTCTGCGAGCGCTTGCAGCGCGGGCAGATCGGGGATCGCGACTTTCACGATCGCAGCCTCGATCATTTCATACACAGGCACGGTTTGCCCTGCTTGCGGCAGGCGCATTTTCACACGGTCGAGATTCACTTCTGCAAACCGACTAGCCACATTGCCCGAGATATCCGCAGAGGCGAGCGATGGTGGGAGGGCTGCCGTGAGCGCAATCTTGACCGCTTCGTTGGTCAGCTTGTTCCCGATCGAGAGGTTGTTGATATCGAGGGTGCTGGTCGCATTCGATCCGCTGGCGTCGCTCTTGAAAACAATCGCCCCCGAAAGCGTGCCACTGGTGAGTTCGGTGGCAGCGTCAGGCTTTGCTGATGAAGCAAACGCAGCGGAGAGTTCGGACAGCCGTTTGAGATCGGCAGCCAGATTGATCGTGCCCGTGCCCGTCGGTACTCCGCCAACCAGTGTCACGTTCAGATCGGCATCACCTGATTTTTCGATCTTGATGAAGTTGCTCGATGTCGTGAGTGAAAGCTGCGACAGCTTCGCGGATGTCTGTGGCGCGACGCTCATCGCGCCGGCCAGGGTGAGGGTGATGTTTTCGTTGGATAGGATTGTCCGTGTGTCACCGGCGGGCGTACCTTTGGTGAGGGTGATCGTACCCAATGCGATCCGTGCCGGGCGATCGAACGCGATGCCGTCGCGTGTGAACGTGCCGGCCAGGTCCGTCGTCATGCTCCCAGTCGAGACAGTCAATTTTTGCTCCGCCAATGCGGGCACGAAGTTACCAAACTGTCGCTGCGCTTGAGCGAGATCGAGGATATTGATTGACAGATTTTCCAAGCGACCCGCGAGGGCGTTCACATCCACGTCGACGACTTTCGCTTCAACGCGCGTGTTGGGTGTTGCACCGTCGCCGCCGGTGAACGCGAGGTTTGCCGTACGGACGATTCCGACCGGAGAGCCCGCGGCCGGCTCAATCGTCGCCGTTGCGCTGAGTGCGAGGCGTGGCTGTTCGATGGGGGGCTGGTTCGCCAGGCCACGCACGACCAGGTTGGCGATATTGAGTTTGACGTCTGCCGACCACGTCTGTCCCGGCGCGACCGTGAGGGGGTTCCCGGTGACGTTCGCAGCAAAGTCGCCGGTGCCGGTGAGGTCGATGTTTTTCAGATCGACAAACTGCCCGGCCTCGCTGCGCAGCTTGGCCAGGTCGAAGTTACCGGTGACCGCCAGCTTATCGAGCGATTCTCCGCCGCCGTCGACCCGCGCGAACGCGCTCTGCAGCCAGACTGCCATCCCGCGCAGATCGGGCATCTTCGCATTCGTGGGGATGATCGTTGCGTCGAATCCAAAGGTGAGTGGCGACAACGCGATTGCCTGCCCGTCGCGCGTGCCCGTCACGCCCGCGAGGTCACCGCGAGCTTTGACGACCGCCTGCTCCACGGCCAGCCAGACATCGACCGATTGCTTGTACGATCCACCTGTCACAGCAACGCCGGGCACGAGCGCCAGCGTATGCGGAAGTTGATTGGCGATCTTTGCAAAGTCCGGCACGTCGATCTTGGCGGACAATTGCCCGGTGCGTCCGGGGGCCTGCTGCCGGGCAAGACGTTGGATCGATTCCTGCGATGCCTCGCCTGCAATATCCACGCGTGCTTCAGGCATCTGCAGGCCAAGCGATTCGATCTTGATAAGCGTGGTCTGCGCATCGACCACCGTGCGCGTCAGCTTCATCGGAATATCGAGCGACGACGTGGCAAACGTATCGCCTTTGAGCATCTCACCCGAAGCGGTCAGCGAGGCGACATGGATCGCGCCATCAACCGATGCGTTCTTCAATCCGTCCGCTTTGACTGAAATGTTGCCGCTCGTCAGACCGGCGAGTTGAAGATCGATGCCGGCCGTCTTCAAAATGGGTGCGAGCGCAGCCAGATCGATATCGGTGAGGGTTACCACCGGATCGGCAGCGAGCTTGTCTAGATTCACGCGCCCCGCGTCGATGGCATCCACTTTTCCGACAATGGAAATCGTCCCAGGCTTGGCGTCGCCCACGCGAATACCGAGCTTGATATCGTGCTGAATGGGGTCGTTGATCCCCGTGACCTTTGCCTGGATTTTCCCATCGGTGAGATAAACGGGTGGCAGGCCTGCAGTCTCGATGGTTCCACGGACGTCGCCGACAAAGTTCACCTTCACATCGGGCAACGGCGACGCCTCGCCAGGCGAACCCGGATTGGCCGGGCCGGTCGGCGCGTTGCCGGCAGGTGCGGGCTTCATCAGGTCTTCGAAGTTGGTGTGGCCGGACTCGTCTACCTTGAGCAGAAAATCGAGTCCTTCGACAGTCGTATCACCCAGATCAAAGTTCGACCGCGCCGCCCCGATCAGCGACTGCTGGGTGGTGATCTTTCGACATTCCAGAATCTGTGCCCCCGAAGCGTCGACGATGCGAACGCCTTCCAGCCGCACGCCGCTCGTCCAACCCATCGACCAGCGGTCGACGGAGACGCGTCCGTTGAGCATCCCATTGACTTTGGATAGCACCATCGCGCGGGCCGGGCCGGTGCTTGCCAGGGTCGGCAGCAATGCAATCAGCAGGAGCAGCCCAACAACGCCAACGATGGCAAGTTTCCACCAGTTACGTAAGAACCAGCCTCGCGGCTTTGTGGCGGGCGGTGTAATGGGTGGGTTGACGGGGGGATTGGTGGGGGTGATGTCTGCCATGATTCTCGACTGTTGGGAAGATTTTTCAGGATCGCTTTTGCGCCGTGTGCCTCAGCGAGCAAGCGAATCCGAATCATACCCGCCAAGCCAAATCCCGTCGCCGTGTGTTTTTCCGGGCGATGCGTGTGGATGCTCTCGCTCTTGGTTATCAGGATTACCTGCACGGCCGATTCGAGGGCGTGAACCAGATCGACGCGGCGTAAGCGCACGCGGGCGAGACGGTGGCTGACAGCCGATCGAGAAGAAAAGAAATGCGTCTTAAAATGAAAAAAGACCCGCCAACACGCGGCGGAGGAAGACACCGCGCCTGAACATCACGCTTGACACAAGGCGGGATTCATCGTCGGGTGGTTATGCGGCAGCCGCGTTGGCCGGGGTTGCGATGACCTGACTAACGCCCTCATGATCAAAGATAGCTGGCGCGCCATCAGCACTGACAAAAACTGCCATACCACCTCGAATGACCAGCGCCTCCGGGTGATCCACACGCACGCGATCACCGCTCACGAGTTCGACGAAGTATGCCTGGAAAGGCGCTCGCTTCTGAAAGGCACGGATCGTGGTTTGAAAGTGCTCGCTCGTCATACCAAAACAATATCAAACTCACCTTGAAACACCAATCGCCGTATAACGAAAGGCCGTTGAGCGGCCGCGGCGGCGCACGCGCGACGCTCGACCGCAAGTGAAGTATACCGCCGCCGCGGTCCGCTCCAGCGGCGGGTTATACATGCCGCCGGTGGACGAGAGCGCTCAACAGCAGGAACGCTAAGCACGACACCAGCAAGAACACGGCGAGAGCGAACATGACCGGGCGATCTCGAATGAGCCACCACTGGTAGTACTCGCCGTGGTTCATGACTCCGGCGGTCCAGCCCGACAGTAGCGGCTTGCCCTCGCTCGCCGCCCGCGCGGCGGACGTCGCTACGACGAAACTGACGACGCAGAGGAACGCCGGAAATACCGCCACCGCAGCCGCGATCTGCAGCGCGGCGAGCAACGGGCGAGAACGCATCGATAACCAGATACTCGGCATGTATAACTAGTCAATAATCTGACCCGCGGGCGCATATTAGCGATCCCCGAGCGGCCCGCGGATTATTTGCTTTATTCGTTATGGCGTCAAGATTTAATTGGGTTTTGATTGGCACCTGGCCGCGGCGTTATTTCGGTCCGGGGAAGCAATTGGGCGTGATACCTGCGCACGGGGTCGGATGCGGTGGCGAGGGTAAGCGGTTTTCATCACGCAAAGGTGCATTTCACGCGAGAGTTGAGAATATCGCCCGCTGAGCGGCGCAGATGATCGTGACGTTGGCTTGCGAAAGCGGCAGACAACGCGGGTTCTTCGTCAGCTTCGGCTACACCAAAGACGCCCACGACGAATGCGCGGCGTTTCATAGAAGAACGGGCAGATTCATCATACTCCTGACGGCTGGCGGAGATTTTGGATGAGGAGCATGTGCAGAAGATGTTGCGGCCTGGTGTCGAGCGATAATCCGCTTGATCCCGCGAAAGATTGGCTTGGCGTCGGGTTGCTCGCTTGGAAATGTCGCATTATTATCCTGATCTATGGGGAACAAGTCACCCGGGCGAAAAGCTGCTGCAAATAAGAGTTCGGCCACGAAACCGGCGGATGCGCCGCGTGCGGGGAAACCGTCTTCGTTGCTCGATACCCGCGTCGTGTATTGCGGCGACAACCTCGAACAACTCGCCAAACTCCCCGACGCCTGCGTTGATCTGATCTACATCGATCCGCCGTTCAACTCCAACCGAAATTACGAAGTCTTCTGGGGCGAGACGAAGGAAAAGCGGGCCTTCGAGGACCGCCACGCCAGCACGCAGGCCTACATCGAATACATGCGCCCCCGCTGCGTGCAACTCGCCCGCGTACTCAAGAAAACCGGCAGCTTTTACTACAACTGCGACTGGCCTCGCGAAGATGCGTAAAATTTGCTAGGGTCATCAAATGCCGTTTGATATGTTTCCGCAACAGATTCGCGAGGATTATGAACTTCACCAATGGCGCCACGCGTGCGCGATCCTTGCGAAGGATTTCCCGACTGAATTAGCAGACATCATCGACATGCTCAGCCGCTTTCAGCTTAAGAAAAGCTGGTTGACAGTCGGCGGAAAGAACAAATCTCAGATTTCGAGTTGGATCGACGGCGACCTAACTGGCAAAGGCTGGGCAGCAAAATGTTTCGACACTCGCATTCTCGTTGACGGAGCGTCTCTGGATTCGCCGACGCATGAGGTAGACTGTTTCAAGAACCGAGTCGCGCTCGAAATCGAGTGGAACAACAAAGACCCGTTCTTCGACCGAGACCTGAACAACTTCCGGCTTTTATTTGATCTGCGCACTGTTTCGGTCGGCGTGATCATTACGCGTTGCGATGAATTGCAGAGTATCTTTAATCAGCTTGGTCGCGGTAAGTCGTACGGAAACTCGACGACCCACATGTCCAAGCTTTTGCCGCGCGTCCAAGGTGGTGGCGGCGCGGGCTGCCCGCTGCTGGTCATTGGAATTAGGAGTTCACTCTATGCAGAGAATCTTTAACGAACCCGAGCGAAATGCCGCCGAGGATTTTGCAGCAAAAGTCACTGGCGTTTATTCGACCATTCTAGCCGACCCGCCTTGGCGGTTTCAAAACCGCACGGGCAAAATGGCTCCGGAGCATCAGCGCCTATTGCGATACCCGACAATGACGCTGGAGGAAATTTGCGAAATCCCTGTCGCAAAGGCCTCTGCCGCAAACAGTCACCTTTACCTTTGGGTTCCCAACGCGTTGCTCGCCGAGGGTCTGGAAGTCATGAAGCGGTGGGGCTTCAAATACAAGTCGAATATCGTGTGGTACAAAACCCGCAAAGACGGTGGACCTGATGGCCGCGGCGTAGGCTTCTATTTCCGCAACGTGACCGA
>Ga0105047_10004306_pt1 | contig 24832 bp, 24 predicted proteins | sample MAT04_FD_78384 | JGI IMG/M metagenome (GOLD analysis project Ga0105047, IMG submission 78384) | Freshwater microbial communities from Lake Fryxell liftoff mats and glacier meltwater in Antarctica - MAT-04 (megahit assembly) | ecosystem: Environmental > Aquatic > Freshwater > Ice > Liftoff...
AGACGTTGGCCGTCAAGGGAGGGATCCCCAGGGCGACGAGCAGGGGGAAGGTCAGCAGGGTGCCCGCGCCGACGATGGTGTTGACCGTGCCGGCGAGCACGCCAGCGCCGAGCACGAGCGCCCAGGACAGCGGGTCCATCAGCGTCCCACGGCGTAGGCCTGCATCCCGCGGGAGGTCGCCGCGGCGCGCCGCATCCCGTCGGCGCGGGTGCCCGCTGCGGTGAGCCGGCCCAGCGACCACGGACCGGTGACCGTGACGTCGTGCCCGCGTCGGCGCAGGTCGGCGATCACGGCCCGGCCGAGCCGGTCCTCGGCGTGCACCCCGCGCAGCGCGACCTCACGTGGGGCGAACGAGGACACCAGATGGGTGGTGTGCCACGTGGGGGCGTCGATCGCCTCCTGGAGGTTCATCCCGTAGACGAGGTGGTGCAGCAGGAAGGGCACCTGCCACTGGTCCTGCTGGTCGCCGCCGGGGGTGCCGCAGGCGAGCTCGGCCACCCCGTCACGCAGCACGAGCGTCGGGCTCAGGGTGGTCCGGGGCCGGCGACCAGGTCCGAGCGACCCGGGTAGATCGGGTTCGAGCCAGAACATCTGGGCGCGCGTCGGCAGGGCGAAGCCGAGGGAGGCGATCGTCGGCGAGCTCTGCAGCCAGCCGCCGCTGGGGGTGACCGAGACGGTGTTGCCCCAGCGGTCGACCACGTCGAGGTGGCACGTGTCGCCGCGGACCGTGCCGTCCGGGCCGGTGGTGTGCGGGCCGGTGGTGTGCGGGCCGGTGGGGCCGAACGTCGGCTCGCCCGTGCCGGCGGTGGACACCTCGCCGGATGCCTCCAGGGTGGTGACCGGGTGGGTCAGGCGATGGCGTGCCAGCGCGGCGGAGGCGGCGACGCTCAAGGGCAGCCGCGGCCACCCGTCGGCGTACCCCGGCCGGAGCGAGCCCGAGGCGTCCGGCCCGATCAGCCGGCGTCGCTCGTCGGCGTAGCCGGCGGACAGCAAAGTGGCCAGCGGGACCTCGGTGTGGTCCGGGTCGCCGTACCAGGCGTCCCGGTCGGCCAGGGCAAGCTTGGCCCCCTCGACGACGGCGTGCACGAGCTCGGCCGAACCCGGCCGGGTGTCCGCCAGGTCCAGCCCGGCGAGCACGAGCAGCTGCTGCAGCAGCGCCGGTCCCTGGCCCCATGGGCCGGTCTTGGCGATCGTGCGACCGAAGACCTCGATCGTCACGGCGGGCTCCTCGCGCACGCGCCACGCGGCGAGGTCGTCGCCGGTGAGCAGCCCGCGGTGCGCCCGTCCCGAGGAGTCCGGGACGGGCCGCGCGCAGAACGCGTCCACCTCGGCCGCGACGAAACCCTCGTAGAACGTCGACCTGGCGGCCTCGATCCCGGCCAGACGGTCGACGTGGGCGTCCGCGGCGGCGACGAGGCGCTCGAGGGTGTCGGCGAGCGCAGGGTTGGTCAGCCGCGCGCCGGGCAGCGGCACACGACCCCCGGGCAGGTAGAGCGCCGCCGACGTCGGCCAGTCCCGGACGAACATCTCGGCGACGCGGGCGATCGCCGCGGCGGCCTGGGGGAGGAGCGGGTGGCCGTCCCGCGCGTAGCCCAGCGCCGGCGCGACGACGTCGTGCACGGTCAACGTGCCGTACCGGGCGAGCAGGTCCATCCAGGTGCCCCACGCGCCGGGGACGACGGCGGGCAGCAGCCCGGTGCCGGGGATCTCGCCGAGGCCGAGGTCGGTGAACGCGGCGATCGTCGCGGCCGCCGGGGACGTGCCCTGGCCGCACAGGACGAAGGGCTCGCCGCTGCGGGCCACCGCGCCGATCACCGGCACGTCCCCGCCCAGGCCGTTGAGGTGCGGCTCGACGACGTGCAGCACGAGACCGGTCGCCACGGCTGCGTCGAACGCGTTGCCACCGCGCTCCAGCACGGCCATCCCCGACTGCGCGGCGAGCCAGTGCGTCGCGGCGACCATCCCGTGGGTACCGACCAGCTCGGGTCGGGTGGTCGTGGCGGCTGCGGGGGTCACGTCCGGCATGGTCGCACGCCGGGCGCGGTCCCCGTGCGGTCCGGGTGGTTTGGAAGCGCCCCTTCGCTCCGGTAGAGTTCCCCGCCGGTACGCCGTCCGGTTCGGGCAGCGGTTCTCCCCCGCGGGAGGCTCGCTCCAGAGCCCTTCGGATACCCCATGGGGTATGGTGTAATTGGCAGCACGAGTGATTCTGGTTCACTTAGTCTAGGTTCGAGTCCTGGTACCCCAGCGCGTGCACGGCTGTGACCTGCGGGTTCATGGCTCCGTGCCGATGCTGTATGGTTGTCGCCGGTCGAATCCCTCGGGACCGACCAGTCCTGGCCCCCATCGTCTAGTGGCCTAGGACGCCGCCCTCTCACGGCGGTAACAGGGGTTCGAATCCCCTTGGGGGTACGTCGCGAAGGCCCGGTCACCTGGTGACCGGGCCTTCGCCGTGCTCGAGGTCGCCTGTGGGCGAGGTCGGCTCAGTCGCCCGTGCGGCGCAGCACCTCGGTGAGCCGGTTGGCCGCCGCGACGACGGCGCCGGCGTGCAGGCGACCGGGCTGGCGGGTGAGCCGTTCCACCGGGCCGGAGATCGACACCGCTGCCACGACCCGGCCGGACGAGCCGCGGACCGGGGCGGAGACCGACGCGACGCCGGCCTCCCGCTCGGAGACCGACTGAGCCCAGCCCCGACGCCGGACTCCGGACAGGATGGTGGCGGTGAACCGCGCACCCTGCAGGCCCCGGTGCAGGCGGTCCGGTTCCTCCCAGGCGAGCAGGATCTGCGCGGCCGAGCCGGCCTGCATCGTCAGGGTGGCACCGACCGGGATGGAGTCGCGCAGGCCGATCGGCCGCTCGGCTGCGGCGACGCAGATCCGTAGGTCGCCCTGGCGTCGGTAGAGCTGGGCGCTCTCGCTGCAGTGGTCGCGCAGTGCGGCCAGCACGGGGTTGGCCGCAGCGAGCAGCCGGTCCTCCCCGGCGGCCGTGCTCAGCTCCGAGAGGCGCGGGCCGAGCACGAAGCGTCCCTGCATGTCCCGGGCGACCAGGCGGTGGTGCTCGAGGGCGACGGCCAGACGATGGGCCGTCGGTCGGGCAAGATGGGTGGCGGCGACGAGCTGCGCGAGCGTGGCTGGTCCGGCTTCGAGGGCGCTGAGGACCGCCGCGGCCTTGTCCAGGACGCCGACTCCGCTAGAGTTGTCCATAGGGCGATACTGCCGTCTCGCGGGCTGAGACGCAAGTTGTCGCACCGAGCTGATACCGGTCCACCGCGGTGGACGACCCGAGAGGAAGTGTCATGGCCGGCACGCTGGCGGAGAAGGTCTGGGACGCGCACATCGTGCGACGGGGCACCGATGGGGCGCCCGACCTCCTCTACATCGACCTGCACCTCGTGCACGAGGTGACCAGCCCGCAGGCCTTCGAGGGGCTGCGCCTCGCCGGTCGTCCGGTGCGTCGGCCCGACCTGACGATCGCCACCGAGGACCACAACACCCCGACCCTGGACATCGACCTGCCGATCGCCGATCTGACCAGCCGGACCCAGATCCAGACGCTGCGCAACAACGCCGCGGAGTTCGGCGTGCGCCTGCACTCGCTCGGGGACGCCGACCAGGGGATCGTGCACCAGGTCGGCCCGCAGCTCGGGCTGACCATGCCCGGCCTCACCGTGGTCTGCGGCGACTCGCACACCTCGACCCACGGCGCCTTCGGTGGCCTGGCGTTCGGCATCGGCACCAGCGAGGTCGAGCACGTGCTGGCAACGCAGACGCTGCCGCTCGCGCCGTTCAGGACGATGGCGATCACGGTCGACGGCGCGCTGCCCTCAGGGAGCACCGCGAAGGACATCATCCTGGCGATCATCGCCAGGATCGGCACCGGCGGCGGTCAGGGCTACGTGCTCGAGTACCGCGGCGAGGCGATCCGCGCGCTGTCGATGGAGGCCCGGATGACGATCTGCAACATGTCGATCGAGGCCGGGGCCCGCGCCGGGATGATCGCGCCGGACCAGACGACGTTCGACTACCTCCAGGGCCGTCCGCACGCGCCCGAGGGTGCCGACTGGGACGCGGCCATCGAGTACTGGCAGACGCTGCGCTCGGACGAGGATGCCGTCTTCGACGCCGAGGTCACGCTGCGGGCCGAGGACCTCGAGCCCTTCGTGACGTGGGGCACCAACCCGGGCCAGGGCCTGCCGCTGTCGGCGAACGTCCCGGTCCCGGCACAGATCGCCGACGAGAACGAGCGGGTCACTGCGGAGCGCGCGCTGGAGTACATGGGCCTGACCCCCGGGATGCCGCTGCGCGACATCGCGGTGGACACGGTGTTCATCGGCTCGTGCACCAACGGCCGGATCGAGGACCTGCGGTCGGTCGCCAAGCTCTTCGTCGGACGGACGAAGGCCGAGACGCTGCGCGTCCTGGTCGTCCCGTCCTCGGCGCGGGTGCGCTTGCAGGCCGAGGCCGAGGGTCTCGACCGGATCTTCCTCGACTTCGGTGCCGAGTGGCGCAACGCCGGCTGCTCGATGTGCCTAGGGATGAACCCCGACCAGCTCGCACCCGGCGAGCGCAGCGCGTCGACGTCCAACCGCAACTTCGAGGGTCGCCAGGGCAAGGGCGGGCGCACGCACCTCGTCTCGCCGCTCGTCGCGGGCGCCACGGCCATCCGGGGCACGCTGTCGTCGGTCGCCGACCTCGGCCCGGACGTCGTCGTGCCCGACGGCTCACCCCTGGTCGTCGCACCGACCGCCACGGCCGTCTGACCGGCCCCGACCCAGCACTGGAGAGCGTCATGGAGCAGTTCACCCAGCACACCGGCGTCGGGGTCCCGCTGCGTCGCGGCAATGTCGACACCGACCAGATCATCCCGGCGGTCTACCTCAAGCGGGTCACCCGGACCGGCTTCGAGGACGCGCTGTTCGCCGCCTGGCGCGCGGACCCCGAGTTCGTCCTCAACCGGCCCGCCTACGCCGCCGGCTCGGTGCTCGTGGCCGGACCCGACTTCGGCACCGGCTCCTCGCGGGAGCACGCCGTCTGGGCCCTGAAGGACTACGGGTTCAAGGCCGTGCTCTCGGCGCGGTTCGCCGACATCTTCCGCGGCAACTCCGGCAAGCAGGGGCTGCTCGCGGCCCAGCTCGCCCAGGAGGACATCGAGCTGCTGTGGAAGGTCCTGGAGACCTCCCCAGGCACGGAGGTGACGGTCGACCTCGTCGCGAAGCAGGCGCGCTGCGCCGATGTCGTCGTCCCGTTCCAGGTGGACGCCTACACGCGCTGGCGGCTGATGGAGGGGCTCGACGACATCGGTCTCACCCTGCAGCACGAGGCCGAGATCACGACGTTCGAGCAGACCCGCGCCTCCTGGCGGCCGCGCACGCTACCGGCCAGGCACCTGCCGCCGGTCGCGATCGCCGCCGCCCGACCGGTCACCCTGCACAAGGACGACGCCCTGCGCTGAGCCCGGCCGCGGGCTCGACCTGGCGGCGCCCTCGTCCCGCAGACCCTGCCCGGGGCTCGTCGGCCGGTGCGTCATGGCGGCGGGTGGTGCCGGTGGTGCTGGAGAGGCTTCTTCGAGCGGGCACCAGCCCCAGGCGCCACTCCCGCTGCTACGACGGCCGCCTCACCACCGGCCGAACCCGCCGCGGTGGTGTCAGCGGGTCCGCCGTGGGGGCCCGCCGACCACGGTGCGTCGTGATGTGACGATCCCGCCTGGGTAGGCGACGATGGGGGTATGCGCGACGTCCTGCAGGTCCATGGTGGTCTGCCGCTGCACGGGGAGATCACCGTGCGCGGAGCCAAGAACTTCGTCTCCAAGGCGATGGTCGCCGCCCTGCTCGGCGAGGGGCCGAGCATGCTGCGCAACGTCCCGAAGATCCGCGACGTCGCGGTGGTCACCGGGCTGCTCGAGCTGCACGGCGTGCGGGTCGAGGCCGACGACGAAGCCGGCACGCTGCACCTCGACCCGACGGACGTCGAGTCGGCGCACGTCGCCGACATCGACGCCCACGCGGGATCGAGCCGGATCCCGATCCTCTTCTGCGGCCCTCTGCTGCACCGGCTCGGCGAGGCGTTCATCCCCGACCTCGGCGGCTGCCGGATCGGGGACCGCCCGATCAACTACCACCTGGACATCCTTCGACAGTTCGGTGCCGAGGTCGTCAAGCGGGAGCAGGGGATCGAGCTGCGCGCGCCGGACGGGCTGCACGGCACCAAGGTCACGTTGCCGTACCCCAGCGTCGGCGCCACCGAGCAGCTGCTGCTCACCGCCGTGCGGGCCGAGGGCCTGACCGAGCTGTCCAACGCGGCCATCGAGCCCGAGATCATGGACCTCATCAACGTGCTGCAGAAGATGGGCGCGATCATCGCCGTCGACACCGACCGGGTCATCCGGATCGAGGGCGTACCGCGGCTCAAGGGCTATCAGCACACCGCCCTGTCGGACCGGATCGAGGCGGCATCCTGGGCCTCGGCAGCGCTGGCCACCGCCGGCGACATCACTGTGCGCGGTGCCAGCCAGCCCGAGATGACGGCCTTCCTCAACACCTTCCGCAAGGTCGGTGGGGAGTTCGAGGTCTACGACGACGGGATCCGCTTCTTCCACCCCGGCGGGGACCTGCACTCGATCGTCCTGGAGACCGACGTCCATCCCGGGTTCATGACCGACTGGCAGCAGCCGCTCGTCGTGGCACTGACCCAGGCCAAGGGCCTGTCGATCGTGCACGAGACGGTCTACGAGAACCGGTTCGGGTTCACCGACGCCCTGGTGGGGATGGGTGCGACGATCCAGGTCTACCGCGAGTGCCTCGGCGGGCACCCGTGCCGGTTCGGTCAGCGCAACTTCTACCACTCGGCGGTCATCTCGGGCCCGACCCCGCTCGAGGCAGCCGACATCGAGGTGCCGGACCTGCGCGGCGGGTTCAGCCACCTCATCGCCGCACTGGCGGCCAAGGGCACCTCCGAGGTGCGCGGCATCGGGCTCATCGATCGCGGCTATGAGCACTTCCAGGCCAAGCTCGCCGCCCTCGGGGCGGAGTTCACCCAGGGCTGAGGACGGGACAGGGAGCTGCTCCCCGCCCGCCCGACGAGGGTCCCGCTCCGTCCGGGCCGGTAGGATCGGCTCCCGTGCCGGCACCTGAGCGCTCGAATCGCACGTACCGCAACCTGGCGCGGATCGTGCGCCCCTTCATGGCCGCCACGACCTACCACCGCTGGAGCGGGACCGAGCACCTGAGCCAGGCGGGCGGGTTCATCGTCGCCGCGAACCACATGACGAACCTCGACCCGCTGACGTTCGCCCACTTCCTGTACGACAACGGCATCGTCCCGCGGATCCTCGGCAAGGCCTCCCTCTTCACGGTGCCCGTCCTGGGCTGGGTGCTGCGGGCCACCGGTCAGATCCCCGTCCACCGCGGGACCGCCAACGCCGTCCAGTCGCTCGACTCGGCCATCCAGGCCCTGGCCGACGGCGAGTGCGTCGCGGTGTTCCCCGAGGGCACGCTGACCCGCGAGCCAGACCTCTGGCCGATGCAGGGCAAGACGGGGATCGCCCGGCTTGCGCTGACCACCCGCGTCCCGGTCGTCCCCGTCGCGCAGTGGGGCGCCCAGAACCTGCTGGGACGTTACGCACGGGTCCTCAAGCCCGTCCCGCGCAAGCTGATCACCGTGGTGGCGGGGCCCCCGGTTGACCTGTCGGACCTGTACGACCGGCCGCAGGACACGGCGGTGCTGCGCGAGGCGACCGAGCGGATCATGGCCGCGATCACCTCCCAGCTCGAGGAGATCCGCGGCGAGAAGGCTCCAGCAGAGCGGTTCGTCTGGCGCCAGACCACCCCGGGCACCTCGTGAGCGTCACCCGGGCCGCAGTGCTGGGCACGGGGAGCTGGGGGACGACGTTCGCCGCCGTGCTGGCCGACGCCGGCTGCGAGGTCACGCTGTGGGGCCGGAGCGACGCGATCTGCCGGGAGATCTCCGAGCAGCACACCAACGAGGGCTACCTGCCGGGCATCGATCTGCCCGAGCGGGTGCGGGCGACGACCGACGCCGCCACGGCCCTGGCCGGCGCGCAGCTCGTCGCCGTCGCGGTCCCCGCGCAGACCGCCCGCACCGCCCTGGAGCCGCTCGCGGGCCTCGTGGAGGCGGACGCCGTGGTCGTCTCGCTCATGAAGGGCGTCGAGCTGGCAACGGACCAGCGGATGAGCGAGGTCGTCGCCCAGGCGCTGGCCGTACCGCCCGGACGGGTCGCCGTGCTGTCCGGCCCCAACCTCGCCAGGGAGATCGCCGAGCACCAACCGACGGCGACCGTCGTGGCGGCGGTCGACGAGCTCACGGCTCAGCGGGTCGCTCGGGCCTGCGCGAACCGGTACTTCCGGCCGTACACCAACACCGACGTCGTCGGCGTCGAGCTGTGCGGGGCGGTGAAGAACGTCATCGCCGTCGCGGTCGGGATCGCCCAGGGCAGCGGCTTCGGGCACAACACGATGGCAACCGTCATCACGCGCGGCCTGGTGGAGATCACCCGGCTCGGTCTGGCGCTGGGAGCCGACGCCGACACCTTCTCCGGGCTGGCCGGGATGGGCGACCTCGTCGCGACGTGCGCCTCGCCGCTCTCGCGCAACCACACGCTCGGGGTGAACATCGGCCAGGGGATGTCACTGGCCGAGGCCGTCGCCGCGACCGGGGGTACCGCCGAGGGGGTCAAGTCCTCGACGTCCGTGCTGGAGCTCGCCGGGACTGTCGGGGTGGAGATGCCGATCACCGCTGCGGTCGTCGCCGTCCTGCACCAGGGCCTGGCGGTGGAGCAGATGGCGGCGCTCCTGCTGGCCAGGCCGCACAAGGCCGAGGGCGAGTAGGGGCGCGGACCGCCCTCAGCGCCGCGAGCCGTCGGCCGCCGTGCGCAGCGCCTGGTCGAGGTCGGCCCACAGGTCCTCGACATCCTCGATCCCGACCGACAGGCGCAGCAGGTCCGGTGGCACGGTGAGCGACTCGGTGGCGAACCGGCGACGGCGCTCCAGGCTGGACTCGACCCCGCCGAGGCTCGTCGCGGGCAGCCACAGCCGGACCGCGTCGACGACGGCGTCCGCCACCGACGGGCCACCGTGCGGCCGGATGCCGAGAATCGAGCCGTAGCCGTCGAGCAGCCGGGTGGCGCGTTCGTGGCCGGGGTCGGTGGGCAGGCTGGGGTGGCGCACCTCGGCCACGGCCGGGTGGGTGGCCAGGCGCCTGGCGAGCTCGGTGGCGTTGGCCTGGGCCCGTTCCACGCGCAGGGCCAGCGTGCGCAGGCCGCGCAGGGCGAGCCAGACCTCCCACGGCCCGGCGATCGCCCCGTGCAGGCTGCGGTAGCCGGCCAGCCGGGCGTGCAGCACGGCGTCGTCGGTCACCAGGGCGCCCAGCACGACGTCGGAGTGCCCCGCCAGGTACTTGGTCACCGAGTGCACGACGACGTCGGCTCCGTGGCTCAGCGGGCGCTGGCCCAACGGGGTGGCGAAGGTGTTGTCCACCGCGACCAGCGCACCGACCTCGTGCGCCCCCGCGACGAGCGCGGGCAGGTCGGCGACCTCGAGCATCGGGTTGGTCGGCGACTCGACCCAGAGCATGGCGGCGCGTCCCCCGCCTGCGCCGTCGTCACCGGTGCCCCGCACGGCGCCCAGCACGGCGTCGGTGTCGGCGATGTCGACGGTGGTGAGGCGCAGTCCGGTGCGCTCGCGCAGGTCCGCCACCAGGGCGAGGCTCATCTGGTAGGCGTGCCGAGGCAGGACCACCCGCGCACCCGGCTCCAGCAGCGACAGCGTTGCGGCGATCGCGGCCATCCCCGAGCCGAAGACGAGCGCCGGCTGCGTCGACCCCTCAAGCGCGCCGAGGGCCTGCTCGAACGGCTGCCAGGTCTCGGTCCCGTTGCGGGTGTAGAGCAGCTCCCCGGGCTGCGGGACACCTGCGGAGACGTAGGTCGAGGAGAGCACGACGGGCGGGTTCACCGGCCCGCCCTGGACACGCTCGGGACGGCCGGCCGTGACGGCGACCGTTGCGGGCGACAGGACGTGGGCGTCGGCATGAGGGGCGTCGGTCACGTCGGCCAGCGTAGTGAGGTCAGCGGGCCCACTTCGGGGTCGGATGGCCCCCGTCGGTCCCCCCGGGTCTGCCCGCGATCGGGTGCTAGCCTCGTCGCCGTGCTGACGGTCGTCGCGGAGGACCTGCTCGCCGACCGAGTCGGTTCCGGGGAACCCCGGGTGCTGGCCCTGCACGGCTGGGCACGGTCGGGCGCGGACTTCACCCGCGTGCTGGCCGGGACCGATGCGTTGGCGCTCCACCTGCCGGGCTTCGGCACCACACCGCCGCCGCCGATCCCCTGGGGCAGCGTGGAGTACGCCGAGCACCTGGCGACCGCGTTGGCGGGCACCGGGCCGTACGTCGTGGTCGGGCACTCCTTCGGCGGCCGGGTCGCCGTCCGGCTGGCGGTCGCCCACCCCGAGCTGGTGACCTCGCTCGTCCTGACCGGGGTACCGCTGGTCCGCGCCACGCCACCGCCGCGCCCGGCCCGCACCCTTCGGGTGGCCAAGCGGCTGCACGCCGCCCACCTCCTGCCCGCCTCGGTCGTCGACCGCATCCGACGTTCGTCCGGTTCCGCCGACTACCGCGCTGCAGAGGGCGTCATGCGCGGAGTGCTCGTCCGGGTGGTCGGTGAGGACTACCGCGTCGACCTCGGCCGGCTCACCCAGCCGGTGCACCTCGTCTGGGGTGCCGACGACGACGCGGCGCCGCTGGCCGGCGCACGCCTGGCCGCCGAGCTGATCCCCGACGGGCGGCTCGACGTCGTCCCCGCCGGCGGCCACCTCATCGACGGCGAGCTCGAGCGGGTGCTCACCCTCGCCGTCGCGCGAGCCCTGGAGGCCCACCCGTGAACGACGCCGCCGCCGTCCTCGTCCTCGCTGCCGGTGCGCTCACGACAGTGCTCGGCGGGATGCGCTGGCTGCGGGTCGCCCAGCGCGAGCACTACCTGCCGGGGCGGGCGACCCGGATCGCCCGGCTGTGGCTGTCCCGGTCGAGGCTCGACGCCGGTCTCGCCGCTGCGGCCTGGCTGCTGGCCGTCGTGGCGTGCGTCGGCCCGCTGCAGACCTCGGCCGCGGCCGCCGGCATCCTCGCGGCCGCGTTGGCTGCCGTGCTGCCGCGCGGGCTCGGGATCCGGGGACGCACCTCGACGCTGGCCTGGACCGGTCGGCTGCGCCGCCTCGCCGTAGCCTGGGTGATCCTCGTCCTGCTGGGAGGTTCGCTGCTCGCCTGGCTGCTCGGCCCCGCCGCCGTCGCGGTCGTCGCCGTCACCGTGCCGCTGAGCGTCGACGTCGCCTCCGTGGTCATGGGGGTCGTGGAGAAGCGGCTGTCCGCCCCGTTCGTCGCCCGGGCCCAGCGTCGGCTCGCCAAGGTGCGCCCCCAGGTCGTCGCGGTGACCGGCTCCTACGGCAAGACCTCGACCAAGGGATACATCGCCCACCTCCTGGCGGGCACCACCGCGGTGGTCGCCTCGCCGGCGAGCTTCAACAACCGGCTGGGCCTGTCGCGGGCGGTCAACGACGGGCTCGTGGAGGGTACCGAGGTCTTCGTCGCCGAGATGGGCACCTACGGGCCGGGGGAGATCCGCGAGCTGTGCACGCTCTTCCCGCCGACGGTCGCGGTCATCACGACGATCGGCGAGGCGCACCTGGAGCGGATGGGTTCGCGCGAGACCGTGCTGGCGGCCAAGTCCGAGATCACCGAGATGGCGCGGACCGTGGTGCTGCCGGTCGACGACCCGGGCCTGGCGGCGCTCGCCGACACCTGCCGTGCGGCGGGCAAGCGCGTCCTGACCTGTGCGGTCCGCGGTGGGGACGCCCGTGACGGCGGTCCGCAAGAGGTCGACGACGAGCGGCCCGACGTCGACGTGCTGGTCGACCTCTCGGCCCACGAGGTGGTGGTGCGTGACGGCGCGACGGTCCACGTGCTGGCCTTGGGCACCGCGGTGCCGCACGGGGTCAACCTCGCGGTGGCCGTCGGTGTGGTGCTGGCCGTCGGCGCCGACGTGGCCTCCATCGCGGGTCGGCTGGGCGCGCTGCCACGCGCTGCTCACCGGGCCGAGGTCCAGGAGTCCGGCACCGGCCTGCTCGTCGTCGACGACACCTACAACGCCAACTCGATCGGCGCCCGCGCGGCACTCGACGAGGCCGCTGCCCTAGCCACCGCTCGGGGCGGCGGCCTGGTCGTGGTCACCCCTGGCATCGTCGAGCTCGGTCCGGTGCAGCGCGAGCGCAACCGCGCGTTCGCCGCCGCCGCCGCCGCCGCCGGGGCACACCTCGTCGTCGTCGGCCGGACCAACCGGGAGGCCCTGGTAGCCGGGGCGGTCGAGGGCGGCGGCACCTACGACGTCGTCGACCTGCGGGCCCAGGCCGTGCCGCTGGGCACGGCGGCGGCGGGTGTCGGGGGCGTCATACTCTACGAGAACGATCTGCCGGACCACTATCCGTGAGCCGGCCCACCGACGTGTGAGGTGAGGGTTGGCGATGTCCGAGGGCTCCAGCTGGGCGGTCGTCTTCGGGGGCCCGTCCCCGGAGCACGAGATCTCCATCCTCACCGGCCTGCAGGCCGAGCGGGTGCTCACCAGGGCCGGGCAGAGCGTCATCCCGCTGTACTGGGCGCCGACCGGCGGCTGGTTCCTCGTCCCGTCGGCCACCGAGGCCAAGGACTACCTCAACGGTGCTCCCGCAGGGGCCAAGCCGGTCGAGGTGCGGCTGGGCTCGGACGGCGGCCTGTTCGGCAAGGGCCGGCTGCGGTCCGAGCGGCTGACGATCGACGCAGCCCTGTCCTGCCTGCATGGCGGGCTCGGTGAGGGCGGCGGCTTCGCGGCGCTGTTCGCCCTGCTCGGCATCCCGGCGACGGGCTCGACGATGTACGCCTCCGCCCTGGGCATGGACAAGCTCGCCTTCGGCGGAGTGATGGCCGTCGCGGGGGTGCCGACCCTTCCGCGGGTGGCACTGGAGCCCGACGTCGAGCCACCGTTCCCCGGTCCCTTCATCGTCAAGCCGCGGTTCGGCGGCTCATCCATCGGCATCGAGATCGTGGCCGACGTGGCGGCGGCCCGGGTCCTGGCCCGGACCAGCGCGCACCTGCGCGGCGGCGCTGTCGTCGAACCCTTCCGCCCCGACCTGGTGGACCTCAACATCTCCTTCCGCACCGCCCCGACGCTCGAGGTCTCCGACCTGGAGCGACCGCTGCGCCGTCCGGACGGCGCCGTCTACTCCTACGAGGAGAAGTACCTCGGCACCGCTGGGGAGGATGCGGGCCTGTCCAGCGCCCCGCGGGAGCTCCCGGCCCAGGTGCCCGACCCGGTGACCGAGCTGGCCGGGACGCTGGCCCGCCGGGTCGCGGCCGTGACCCGGCTGACCGGCGTGGTCCGGGTGGACTTCCTCTACGACCCGATCAGCCACGAGCTGGTCGTCAACGAGGTCAACTCGGTGCCCGGGGCGATGGCGCTGTACCTGTGGGCCGGGCGGCGCGACGCGGCGCAGGTGCTCCTCGACGCCCTCGTCGAGGCGCGCGACGCACCTCCCGCGGCGGCGCCGAGCGGCTTCGGCTCCGGGGCGGCGCTGCGGGCGGCCGGGGGGATCGCGGGCAAGCTCGTGGGGCTCGACGGCCCACGGGGCTGACCGCGCGGGGCGACGGCCCGCGGGCCCGACCGGTCCGCGCGCCCTCAGGCGCCGTCGGCGCGCTCGTGGGCCCGGACGAGCAGGTCGGCCAGCAGCCGACCCAGCGGGCGCCCGACCTCAGCGGCGGCCATCGGCAGCACCGAGGTCTCGGTGAGCCCGGGGGAGATCGCCGCCTCGAGGAACCACGGCGTGCCCTCGTCGTCGACGATGGCATCGGTGCGCGACAGGTCGCGCAGGCCCAGCACGGTGTGGGTGAGCTCGGCGGCTCGGGCCGCAGCGGTGAGCGCCTCGGCGGGCAGCGGGGCCGGCAGTGCCACCGAGATGAGGTCGGCGCTGTAGCGGGCCTCGAACGAGAACGGCGAGATGCCCGGGTTGGCGAACTCCGCCGGGGGCAGTGCGACCGGGTCGGGGTCCGCCACGACGACGGTCTCGATCGTCTTGCCGACGACGTACTTCTCGATCAGGGCGACGTCGCCGAAGGTGAAGCACCGCACCAGCGCCGCCGGCAGGTCCGCGGCGTCCTCGACAAGGCTCATGCCCAGCGTGGAGCCGCTGGTCGCGGGCTTGACCACCACCGGGAGGCCCAGGCGCCTGGTGATCGCGCCGACCAGCTGGGTGGGGGACAGCTCGCGGAAGGAGCGAGCCGAGACCGCGACCCAGGCCGGCGTCGCGAGCCCGGCACGTGACATGAGCACCTTGGCCACGACCTTGTCCCAGGCCAGGTGGCAGGCACCGGGCGGGGAGCCGACATAGGGCATCGAGATGAGCTCGAGGGCGGTCTGCAGCGACCCGTCCTCGCCGCTGGCTCCGTGCACGGCCAGGTAGGCGGCGTCGATCCGGTCCGCGACGAGCCGGTCGAGCAGACGCTCGTCCGCGTCGTACAGCGCGACGTCCAGACCGGCCTGGCCCAGGGCGTACTCGGCGCGGCGTCCGGAGCGCATCGAGACCTCGCGCTCGTTGGACAGCCCACCGGCGATGACCGCGACCCGCTCGAGGTGTGCCACACCAAGTCCCTTCGTCGTGCCGTCGCACCTGCGGTGATCCTAGCGTCGGGTGGATCTGCTCACAGGCACCGTCGGGTCGCCTCGACCGTCGCGATCGCCGGTCCCAGCTCGAGCAGGAAGGACGTCGAGCGGGTGGCCGTGACCGCGGCAGGGACCCTGACCTCGACCGCCGGGACCCGGCCGTAGGTGGTGAACGTCCAGGGCGAGGAGCCGTCGGGGCCGGCCGGGCCGGGCACGGCTACCCAGTCGACGCTCGTCGTGCCGTCGTCGGCCGTCACGCACTGGTCGGTGGTCGGGCCAGGGGGCTCGACGCCGCAGCGCAGCACGACGGCGCTCCTCGCCTCGCCCCAGGCGGCGGTCGCCTGGCTCGTCGTGCGCAGCCCGGGCAGGCCGGCGAGCCGCTGGGGTAGGGCGAGCACGAGGGTGGCGCACGCCGGGTCGTCCGCGTCCGGCGCGACCGGTACGCTCACCCGGGCGGCGCAGCCGGTCAGCACGCCCACGGCCAGCAGCACGCCCACGGCCGGCAGCACGATGGGGACGCGCACGGTGGCCGCGCTCACTGTGGCGGCAGGCACGGCGAGGCGTGCGCAGGGGCGGAGCGAGGGCACGGCGCCACGCTAGCCGTCCTCGGCGAGCGAGGTCCGCCGGATCGGTAGCGTGGTCACCCGTGAGCCCTGACCCGACCGTTGCCGACCTCGGCGAGGACGCGCTGCTCGCCCTCATCTTCCCCCGACTGCCACGGGGCTCGGTCACCGTGCTCGGCCCCGGTGACGACGCCGCGCTGGTCAGCGCACCGGACGGTCGGGTGGTCGTGTCCACCGACGTGCTCGTCGAGGGCCACCACTTCCGGCGGGAGTGGTCGGCGGGCGAGGACGTCGGGTGGCGGGCTGCGGTGCAGAACCTCGCCGACGTCGCGGCGATGGGTGCGCGGCCGACGGCGATCGTCGTCGGCCTGGTCCTGCCCTCCGACCTGCCGGTGCACTGGGTCCTCGAGCTGGCGGACGGGCTGGCGCAGGCCTGCGGTCCGTCGATCGGTGTGGTGGGCGGAGATCTGTCCGGCGGGAGCCAGGTGGTCGTGTCGGTGACCGCGTTGGGCGACCTCGAGGGACGCGCCCCCGTGCGGCGAGACGGGGCCAGGCCGGGTGACGTCGTGGCGCACGCGGGGGTCCGGGGTCGCTCGGCCGCCGGGCTGGCCCTGCTCGACGCCGGGTGCGACCTGGCGGGGTTCGGCGACCTCGTCCGGGCCTACCGCCGCCCGGTCGCGCCGCTGGATGCCGGGGTGGCCGCCGGCCTGGCCGGGGCCACGGCGATGCTCGACGTGTCGGACGGACTGCTACGCGATGCGGGACGGATCGCGCGTGCCAGCGGCGTCGTCCTCGGCCTAGGGCTGCCTGCCGAGGTCTTCGCCGCTGACCTCGTCGCGCTGCGCAGTGCCGCCGACCGGCTGGGCGTCGACCCGGAGGGTTGGGTGCTCGGTGGTGGCGAGGACCACGGCCTGCTGGCCACCTTCGCCGACGACCAGGTGCCGCCCCCGGGTTTCCGGGTCGTAGGCCGCGTGCTGGCGCCGGGTTCGGGGGAGGCCGGGGGAGCGCCCGCGGGCTGCGTGCTCGTGGGCGGGGCGACACCGACCGGTCCGTCCGGCTGGGACCACTTTCGGCGCTGAGGCCCGTCGTGGGCCGGGCGGCGGGCGCGCAGGTGAGCGGGCGGGCTCGCGGGTCAGCGGCGCAGGTAGCGGACCTCGGTGTAGCTCTCCTCGCCGATCTGCTCCAGGCGCTCCACCCCGTCCGGGACGAAGCCGTTGCGACGGTAGAAGTGCCGGGCGCGGGCGTTGGCCGCCAGCACCCACAGCGTCACCGGCGCTCCGTCCGGCACGGCGGCCAGCACGGTCCGGACCAGCTCGCGGGCCACCCCGTGACCCCAGGCGCGCGGCTCGAGGTAGATCGCGTGGATCTCCATGGTCGCGCGCTCGGCGTCCTCGTCCCTGCTCGGCGCCAGGTGCACGAACCCGACGACGCGCGGTCCGTGCTGGGCGACCCACACCGCGTTGCCCGGCTGGGGCAGGCCCCCGATGACCGTGCGCCACAGCTCGGCCTTGCGGTCGACGTCCAGCCCGGCGAGGTACTCCGCGGAGATCACCCCGGCATAGGCCTCGCGCCACGACGCCGCATGCACCTGCGCGATCTGCTGGGCATCGGCGAGCGTCGCGGGCCTGATCGTCACCTCGACGTCCTCTTCCACCATGTCGGCCACCCTGCCATCTGCGGGGGCGTCCGGCCAGCGTTCGGCGCCGATCCGTGCCGCCGTGCCCCCCGCCGCCCCGCCGCACCGTCACGGCGCGCCGGGCGGCGCACGGACAGCACGACGCCCGCGAGCGGTGCTCGCGGGCGTCGGACGTGCCAGGTGCTGGGGTGCGCTCAGGCGGCGCGCTGGACCTTGCCGGCCTTGAGGCAGGAGGTGCACACGTGCAGTCGCTTGGGGGAGCCCGCCACGACGGCACGGACCCGTTGGATGTTCGGGTTCCAGCGGCGCTTGGTGCGCCGGTGGGAGTGCGAGATGCTGTGCCCGAAGCCCGGGCCCTTGCCGCAGACGTCGCAGTTGGCAGCCACGTTCGGTCTCCTGATCATCGTGCATGCCGCGGTCGGTCGCGGCGTGGTCCGGGTCGAGGGCCCGCCCGCAGTGCTGGCGGTGTGCGCCTCGTGGTGCCCAGGAGTATCCGGGCAACCTCGTTAGGGTAGCCGATCGGGGCCACCGCCCCAAACGCGCGGCGCGACGGTGGGGTGCCGGGCAGAGACGGAGGCGAGCCGATGATCCATGCAGCCGTTGTCCTGTCCGCCCCCGTTCTGCGGACCTGGGTGAGCCAGGCCCGTGAGCGCCTCGAGGCGCACCGCGCGACGCTCGACGCGCTCAACGTCTTCCCGGTCCGCGACCGGGACACCGGGACCAATCTCAGCCTGACCCTGGCCGAGGCGGCGGCGGCCATCGCCGCCCTGCCGGCCGCCGCCTCCGCCGCCCGGGTGTCGGTCGCCATGGCGCGGGGCGCCCTCGTCGGCGCCCGCGGCAACTCCGGCGTCATCGTCAGCCAGTACCTCGGTGCGCTGCTGCGTCACGGGGGCGGCAGCACCGACAGACAGGCCGAGTCGGGTCCGGCGGGGGCTCTGCAGGCCGCCGCCACGGCGGCGTACGCCGCCGTGGCCCGGCCCGTGGAAGGAACGGTCCTCACCATCGGTCGCGAGGTCGCTGCCGGGGCCAGGGCCGCGGCGGTCGCCGGTGCGGCCGATCCGGCCGGGGTCGTCGCGGCCGGGGTCGCCGCCGGGTACGCGGCGCTGGAGAGGACTCCCGAGCAGCTCCTCGCCCTGCGGCGCGCCGGGGTGGTCGACGCCGGTGCGCTCGGGCTGCTGCTCATCCTCGACGGCCTGGTGGCGGCACTCGGCGGGCGCGACGAGGGCGAGCCCGCGCCGACCGGACAGGCCGGCGGGTGGGCCGACCGCTGGACCGGACCCAGCGACCACGCGCCCCACGACGGGCACGACGAGGAGTCCGACGAGCCGGTCGACGGTGGGCAGTTCGAGGTGATGTACCTGGTCAGGGGCACACCGGACGGACCGGGCTACCGGTCGACGCCGACCGACGTCCGCGCCGAGCTGTCCGCGGCGCTCAGCGCCGCCGGCGGCTCGGTCGCCGTGGTCGGTGGCGACGGGCTGTGGCAGGCGCACGTGCACACCGACCGACCGCTCGACGTGCTGGCCCTGGTCCCGCCGGCGGCGACCCGCGCCGGGCAGTTCCGGATCCGGCACCTGGCCACCCAGGCCGGGGTGCACGGGATCCACCGCAGAGCGCTGGGCCTCGTGGCCGTCACGGGCGCCGTCGGCCTGGTGCCCGACCTCGCACGCGCCGGTGCGGTCGTCGTCCTGGTCCCGCCGGGGCAGCCGGCCGGGCCGGAGCTGGGCCGTGCCGTCGACGACACCGGCGCCGGCCTGGTGCTCGTGCTCACGGCCGTCGCCCTGACGCCGGGCCTGCTGCCCGACGGTCCGACGGCGGGGCGCACCCGGCTCGAGGTCCTCACGGGGTTGTCGCAGGCCCAGCTCGTCGTGGGCGCCGCCACCTTCACGAGCCTCGTCCCGGGCGTGGCGGACCTCGAGGCGCTCGGGCAGGTCCGGGCAGCCGTGCGCGGGGTGCGCAGTGCCGTCGTCCCCGGCCCGGGTACCGGGGCCGGGCCCGTCGGAGCGCGCGATGTCGGTGCCCGGCGCGAGGGTGGAGCCGTGCTCGTCGCCGCCCTGGACCTGCTGGCAGACCCCACCGACCTGCTCACCGTCCTGACCGGGTCGGCGACCCCCTCGGGTCGGGTGCGGGGAGTCCTCGACGCGCTCCGGATCAGCCACCCGTCGCTGGACGTCGTCGTCCTCGAGGGCGTGCTCGCCGGCGACATCGTGGTCCTCGGGGCCGAGTGATGGAGCGCGACCGGTTGCGGGAGCCGCTGAGCACCGTCCTCGGACCTCGGACCGCGGCGCCGCTGGCCCAGCTGGGCCTGCACACCACCGGCGACCTCCTGCGCCACTACCCCCGGCGCTACGCCGAGCCGGGCACCATGACCGACCTGTCGTCGCTCGTCCCGGGCGAGCACGTCACCGTCATGGCTCGGGTCATCCAGGCCACCGTGCGTGAGATGCGCTCGCGGGGCGGGGCGATCCTGCAGGCCACCGTCAGCGACGGCCCGCACGACCTGTCGCTGACCTTCTTCGCCAAGCGGCGCGGGGTGCTGAGGCTGCACGAGGACAAGTTGCGCCCGGGGCGGGTCGGCCTGTTCACCGGCACCGTCGGTAGCTACCGCGGCGCCCTGCAGCTCACCCACCCGGACTACCAGGTGGTCGGGGTCGACGTCGACGACGAGGCCGCTGCGATGGTCGAGGCGAGCCGGCCGATCCCCCTCTACCCGGCCAGCGCTGCCGTCCCCACCTGGCGGATCGCACGCGCCGTGCGCACGGTTCTCGACCCGCTGCGCGAGGAGGACCTGCCCGACCCGCTCCCGCCGGAGGTGCTCGCCCGGCACGGCCTGCGATCGCTGCATGCCTCGCTGCGCGAGATCCACGAGCCGTACACCGAGGCCGAGCACCGCCGGGCCCGGCACCGGCTGCGGTTCGAGGAGGCGTTCGTGCTCCAGGCGACCCTCGCGCGGCGTCGGGAGGAGGTCGCGGGCCAACCGGCCACGGCGCGGGTCGGGGCGATGCCCGGCGAGCCGAGCCTGCTGACCGCCTTCGACCAGCGGCTGCCGTTCGTGCTCACGGCCGGGCAGCGGGAGATCGGCGCCCAGCTCTCCGGCGACCTCGCGCGCTCGCGCCCCATGCAGCGGCTGCTGCAGGGCGAGGTCGGCTCGGGCAAGACCGTCGTCGCCCTGCGCGCCATGCTTCAGGTGGTCGACTCGGGCGGGCAGGCCGCACTGCTCGCGCCGACCGAGGTGCTCGCAGCCCAGCACCTGCGTACGCTCCACGCCCTGCTCGGTCCGCTGGCGCAGGACGGGATGCTGGGCGCCGCCGACCACGCCACCCGCGTCGCGCTGCTCACCGGCTCCCAGGGTGCCGTGGCTCGCCGGGCCGCGCTGCTCGACGCGGCCTCGGGGCGGGCCGGGATCGTCGTGGGAACCCACGCCCTGCTGGGTGAACAGGTCCAGTTCGCCGACCTCGGGCTCGTGGTGGTCGACGAGCAGCACCGGTTCGGCGTCGAGCAGCGTGACGCGCTGCGCGGCCGGGCCGGTGCCACCCCCCACCTGCTCGTCATGACCGCGACCCCCATCCCGCGCACCGTCGCGATGACCGTCTTCGGCGACCTGGAGATCTCGACCCTCGCCGAGGTGCCGATGGGCCGACCGGGGATCACCACGCACCTCGTGGCCGCCGACAACGCCGGCTGGCTGGCCCGGACGTGGGCACGCGTTCGGGAGGAGGTCGACGCCGGTCACCGCGCCTACGTCGTCTGCCCCCGGGTCAGCCCGGACGACACGGTGGACGCCCGCGGCACGGACGACGCCGACCTCGTGGAGCCGGACGCCGTCCTGGCGCTCGGTCCGCAGGCGGCCCCGCGGGCCCCGCTTCGTGCCGTCGAGGAGGTCGCCGCGGAGCTCGCCGGGATGGCGGAGCTCGCCGGGGTGCGGATCGGGGTGCTGCACGGACGCCTGCCTGGCACCCAGAAGGACGAGGTGATGGCACGGTTCACCTCCGGCGAGGTGCCCGTGCTCGTCTCGACCACCGTCATCGAGGTCGGTGTCGACGTCCCGGAGGCGACCGTCATGGTCGTCTTCGACGCGGACCGCTTCGGGCTGTCCCAGCTGCACCAGCTGCGCGGGCGGGTGGGCCGCGGGACGGCGCCGGGGCTGTGCCTGCTCGTCGCCCAGGCACCCGAGGGGACCGACGCCGCGACCCGGCTGCGCACCCTTGCCGCGACGACCGACGGCTTCGAGCTGGCCAACGTCGACCTCGAGCTGCGCGCCGAGGGCGACGTCCTCGGCGCCTCGCAGTCCGGCACGGCGAGCTCGCTGCGGCTGCTGCGGGTCGTGCGGGACGCCGACCTCATCGCCACGACCCGCGAGGAGGCCGCCGCGCTCGTCGCGCGGGACCCGACCCTCGCCGCCTGGCCGCACCTGGTCCGGGCGATCGAGACCTGGCTCGACCCCGGGCACGAGGAGTTCCTCGACCGCACGTGATCGACAGGGACCTAGGGTGTGGCTCGTGACGCGGATCGTTGCCGGCCTGGCCGGCGGGCGGACCCTGCAGGTCCCCGGCAAGGGCACCCGGCCCACGAGCGACCGGGTGCGCGAGGCGCTGTTCTCCCGGCTCGAGCACGCCGGCCTGATCGACGGTGCGCAGGTGGTCGACCTGTTCGCCGGGTCCGGCGCGCTCGGTCTGGAGGCCGCCAGCCGCGGCGCCCGGTCCGTTGTGCTCGTCGAGGCGGCCAGGGAGGCCGCCCGGGTCTGCCGGCGCAACGCCGGGACGCTGGGCCTGCCCGGGGTGCGGGTCGTGGCCGAGCGGGTCCAGACGTTCCTCGCCCGTGACGGCGAGCCCGTCGACGTCGCCCTCGTCGACCCGCCCTACGACCTCGCCGAGGCGGAGCTGGCCGCCGTGCTCGCCGTGCTCGCCACCCACCTGGCCCCCGGTGGCGTCGTCGTCGTGGAGCGCTCCACCCGATCGCCGGAGCCGACCTGGCCCTCCGGGCCCACGGCGGCCGCGCTGCGACGGACCGACGAGCGCCGGTACGGGGAGACGGTGCTCTGGTTCGCGCAGGCCTAAGGTGTTCGGGTGAGCATCGCCGTCTGCCCCGGGAGCTTCGACCCGGTGACGCTGGGCCACCTCGACGTCGTGCGCCGAGGGGCCGAGCTCTTCGACGAGGTCGTCGTGGCCGTCGCCACCCACGCCGGCAAGGCGCCGCTGCTGAGCCTCGACGAGCGGGTGGCTCTGCTCGAGCGGGCCGTGGCCGACCTGGCGACCGTGCGGGTCGCTGTCGTCCCTGGCCTGCTCGTCGACTTCTGCACCCAGGTGGGCGCCACCGTGCTGCTCAAGGGGCTGCGGGGTGGCGGGGACTATGACGCCGAGCTGCCGATGGCCTGGATGAACCGTCACCTGTCGGGCGTCGAGACCCTCTTCCTGCCTGCCGGTCGGCAGGTCAGCCACATCGCGTCCTCGCTGGTCAAGGACGTGGCGCGGCACGGCGGACGGATCGAGGACCTCGTGCCGGACGGTGTCGCCGAGGCGGTCATGGCGCGACTGGGAGCGACGAGGAGCGGGGACTGAGATGGCACCGGATGAGCACGAGGCCACCACCCAAGACCAGGTCGACGGTCTGACCGGAATCCTCGAGGCGCTCGAGCGCGCCATCACCCAGGCCCGCACGATGCCGATGTCCTCCTCGGCGCTGGTCAACCGCGCCGAGCTGCTCGACCTGGTCGACCAGGCGCACGCCGTGCTGCCCAGCCAGCTGACCGAGGCCGACGAGCTGCTCGCGGGGGCCGACGAGGTGCTCGCCCAGGCGCAGGACGACGCCGAGCTCGTCCTCGCCGCCGCGCGGCGTCGCGCCGAGGAGCTCGTCAGCACCGACCAGGTGGTCGTCGCCGCCCGGGTGCGTTCCGACGAGATCGTCGCGGCCGCCGAGCAGACAGCGGGGCAGATGCGGCGCGACGCCGACGACTACTGCGACCGGCGGCTCGCCGACTTCGAGATCGACCTCGGCAAGCTGCTCAGCCAGGTGCAGGCCGGGCGGGCCAAGCTCGCCGGTCGGCTCGACCCGCAGGGCTGATCCGCGACGGGTCCCGGCAGGTTGGGCCCGACCGCCGCCATGGCGTAGCATTGCCCGTTGGTCCTGCCGCTCGCGGCGTGGACCGAGACCCCTCGACTCAGGACTGCTGCTGTGGAGCGCCCGATCACCCTCGATCCCCGTTCGCCGTTCGTGCTCGACACGCACGAGCTCGGTCGGCGACCGGGAACGATGAGGCGGGTCCAGCGGACGATCGCTGCGCCGCAGGATCTCGGTACCGCCGTGATCGGTGTCCCCACCGGCAGCGACCTCGACCTCGACCTGAGGCTCGAGGCCGTCATGGAGGGGATCCTGGTCTCCGGATCCGTCCGGGGCCGGACCGTCGGGGAGTGTGTGCGGTGCCTGGACGAGATCGTCGGCGAGATCGACGTCGAGATGCAGGAGCTGTACGTCTACCCTGAGCGGGCCAAGGTCGCCATCGAGGACGGTGACGACGAGGAGGACGTGCGTGAGCTCGAGGGAGACCTCGTCGACATCGAGCCCGCCCTGCGCGACACGGTGGTGCCAGCACTGCCGTTCCGCCCGGTCTGCTCGCCGCAGTGCCCCGGTCTGTGCCCCGAGTGCGGGATCAGGTTGGCGGACCTCGGCGATGCGGAGCACACGCACGAGATCCTTGACCCCCGGTGGGCTGAGCTCGACCGGATGAAGACCTTGTTCGACGACACGAAAGAGAGCTAGCCGTGGCTGTTCCGAAGCGCAAGATGTCGCGCAGCAACACCCGTGCGCGTCGGTCGCAGTGGAAGACCACTGCCACGACCCTCACGACCTGCACGAAGTGCAAGGGCAACACCATGCCGCACGTGGCGTGCCCGACCTGTGGCAACTACAACGGCCGCACGTACGCCGAGGCCGTGCGCACCGAGCACCAGGCGCACTGACTTTCGTGGACCGGCTGGCCGGTCGATGACCGCAGCGCCCGCCTCACCACTGCTCGACAGGCTCGGGGTCCTGCTGGACCCCGAGCTGCTAATGCTGTCCCTCACCCACCGGTCCTTCGCCCACGAGGCCGGCGGTATCCCCACCAACGAGCGCCTGGAGTTCCTCGGCGACACGGTGCTGGGGCTGGTCGTCACCGAGGCGCTCTACCGTCGCCACCCCGACCTGTCCGAGGGGGACCTGGCCAAGATGCGGGCCGCGACGGTCTCCCAGCGTGCCCTGGCCGTGATCGCCCGGCAGGTCGGCCTCGGCGACTACGTGCTGCTCGGCAAGGGTGAGCTCTCCACGGGCGGACGGGAGAAGGACTCGATCCTCTCCGACACGCTCGAGGCGTTGTTCGGTGCGGTGTACCTGACCCACGGGCTCGACGTGGCGCGCGAGCTCGTCGAGGGCCTCGTGGCCGCGACGCTCGAGGTGGCGGCCGATCTCGGTGCCGGCCTGGACTGGAAGACCTCCCTGCAGGAGCTCGGTGCGCGCCTCGGCCTCGGCGCACCCGACTACCTGGTGGTCGGTGAGGGACCCGACCACGCCAGGACCTTCACCGCGACCGTCCTGCTGGGTGGGATCGAGCGCGGCGTCGGCGTCGGTGCAGCGAAGAAGCACGCCGAGCAGGACGCCGCTGCTGCCGCCTACCGCGCGCTCTCGGAGTGCACGGAACCCGCCGACTCCTGAGGTGCCGGAGCTGCCCGAGGTCGAGACCGTCCGTGACGGGCTGGACCGGCACGTCCGGGGACGGGCCGTGCTGCGCACCGAGATCTTCCGCGACTCGGCGGTCCGCCGGCAGGCCGGCGGTGCCCGGGAGCTCGTCGACCGGCTGACGGGGCGGCGCCTGGCGGCGGTCGTGCGGCGCGGGAAGTACCTGTGGCTCCCGCTCGACCCCTCCGCGGGGGCCGAGGGCGCCCAGGAGCCCGACGAGGCGCTGCTGGCGCACCTCGGC
>Ga0105047_10004307_pt1 | contig 24829 bp, 22 predicted proteins | sample MAT04_FD_78384 | JGI IMG/M metagenome (GOLD analysis project Ga0105047, IMG submission 78384) | Freshwater microbial communities from Lake Fryxell liftoff mats and glacier meltwater in Antarctica - MAT-04 (megahit assembly) | ecosystem: Environmental > Aquatic > Freshwater > Ice > Liftoff...
CAGCTTTTGCTGGCAAAAAGAACCAAAAAAAATAGAATCTCCCCTTCTCTCCCCGGTTTTTGGGGAGAGAAGGGGGCAGGGGGATGAGAGGGGTGGGCGGATGATCTTATGTTACCGCTTATGCCCACCTGCCCCCTCGGGCGCCCGAAGTAGGGGTGGGTTCCAAACCCGCCCGCTGCCCGAAGCGGGTGACAGATCTTTGTTCTTCCCGTCGTCTGCTCTGGAGTAGTGAGGTAAAAGAGGTATCTGTGAATATCGAATATCACAAAAATTGGTCTCCCAACCTGAATCAGGATATGGAATTCAAGGTGTATGGGCACGCCGGCAAGCCGGTGCTAGTGTTCCCGGCCCAGGCCGGGCGCTTCTTCGAATTTGAAGATTTCCAGATGGCCACAGCCGTGCATGAGTTTATCGACGCCGGGCAGTATCAGTTTTACACGGTCGATAGTATCGATGCGCAGTCATGGGCCAATTTTGGCGCGCACCCGGCCGACCGCGCCCGGCGCCACGAGGATTATGACCGTTATATCACCCACGAAATGGTGCCGTTGATCCGCGAGCGCTGCGGCGCCGATACCATGCTGATTTCCACCGGGGTCAGCATGGGCGGCTACCATTCTGCTAATTTTTTCTTCCGCCATCCCGATCTGTTTGATTCATTAATCAGCCTGAGCGGCCTGTTTCAGTTAAGTATGTTTATTGGGGACTATACCGATCAAACGGTTTACTTTAACTCGCCCCTATATTACCTGGCGAATCTGAGCGATCCCTGGTATGTGGAAAGCTACCGCCGCAGTAAAATTGTGATCTGCGCCGGGCAGGGCGCCTGGGAAGAAGACATGAACGCCGATATTCGCGCGCTGCGCGGCATTCTCGAGGCAAAAGGTATTCCCGCCTGGGTAGATTTGTGGGGCCACGATGTCAATCACGATTGGCCCTGGTGGCGCAAAATGCTGCCTTATTATTTGGACAAGCTGCTGTAAATTTTTTGGGGCTTTTAAACAACTCCCGCCCCCTTTGAGGGGGCGGGTTGGGGTGGAGGTGTACTTATAAGACAGCCCCATTTCTAAATTATTTGCGCCGCTGCCGGATCCACTTGACCAGCTCAACCGTAAAGAAAACGATACTGCCGAACCCCAAGCTGATCAGCAGATCGCGCAGGCTGAGCGGGGTGGTGGAGAAGGCCTGGTTGAGGAAAGGCACGTAAATCACCGCCAGTTGCAAAGCAAACGTCAACAGCACGGAACCCAGCATGGCTTTGTTTGTAAACAGACCAATTTGGGACAGGGTATCCCGGTCAGACCGGGTGGCCAGGGCATTGCCCATCTGCGCCATGGTCAGGGTAGTGAAGATGATCGTTTGCCAAACCGCCGGCGAGGTGGCCGGGTCCATCTGGAAATACAGGTAGCCCACACCCAGTGAAACCAGCCCCATCAGCAGGCCAATCCACAGAATGTCACGCGCCATGCCGCGTCCGAAAATGTTTTCACGCGGCGGATACGGCGGCCGCTGCATGATGGTGCGCTCGGCCGGTTCAATCGCCAGGGCCAGGCCGGGCAGCCCATCGGTCACCAGGTTAATCCACAGAATTTGCAGCGAGGTGAGCGGCAGCGGCATGCCGATGAACGGCGCCAGCAGCATCACCCAGATCTCACCGGCGTTGGAGGTCATGGTGTACCGGATAAATTTGCGTATATTATCGTAAATGCGCCGCCCTTCTTTGACGGAAGAGACGATGGTGGCAAAGTTATCATCCAACAGAATCATATCGGAGGCTTCTTTAGACACATCGGTGCCGGTGATGCCCATCGCCACGCCGATTTCCGCCTTCTTGAGTGCGGGCGCGTCGTTGACGCCGTCGCCGGTCATCGCCACGATGTGCCCGCGGCTCTGCAGGGCCTCAACCAGTTTGAGTTTGTGTTCTGGCGAAACCCGCGCAAAAACCGGCACATCTTCCGCCACTTCTTTCAACTCTTCGACCGACATCGCGTCCAGGTCGCGGCCGGTCAGCGTTTTACCGCTGTCGGCGATGCCCAATTCTCTGGCGATAAAGGCGGCGGTCAGCGGGTGATCCCCGGTGATCATGACTGGCCGGATCCCTGCCGCCCTGGCTTCGCGCACGGCTTCGCGCACCTCGGGCCGGGCTGGGTCGATCATGCCTACCATACCGATGAAGATAATATCGCGTTCCACCGGGTCGGCTGTATCGCTCTGGCGGAAGCCCAGGCCCAACACCCGCATCCCGTTTTTTGCCAGGGCGTTGTTGCCCTGCATGATGCGTTCGCGCCACATATCGTTTAGCGGCTCAGTTTCGCCCCCCGACCAGACCCTGGTGGTTACCTCCAACAGGCTGTCGACGGCGCCCTTGGTGATCACCAGGAAATGCCCCGCCTCAAAGAAATCGGGGCGATCGTCCTGGTAGGGGTTGAGCAAGTCGGGCACCAGTTCGGGGTTGGGGCGGTGCACGGTGGTCATGCGCTTGCGGTCCGAATCGAACGGCAGTTCGGCCACCCGTGGAAAAGCCTGCTCCAATTCCGTCTTCCACAGGCCCGCCCGCGCGCTGGCGATTACCAGCGCGCCCTCGGTCGGGTCGCCCACACTGGAAAATGTTCCCGGTTCGCCCGATATGGCTTCTAGCACGGCATCGTTGCACAATGCGCCCCCGGCCAGGGTCAGCACAATGGCCGGGCTTTCCTGCAGCAGCGGTTCAACCGGGTCTTCCTGGCTGACGGTTGGGCTGAAACTGCGCAAACGCTCCTTCAGGTCGAGCGCATGCTCTGCCACGTCCACCACCATCACGGTCATGCGGTTTTGGGTCAACGTACCGGTTTTATCAGAGCAGATCACGGTGACCGAACCCAGTGTTTCCACCGCGGGCAATTTGCGAATCAGTGCGTTGCGTTTCAGCATACGCTGCGCGCCAAATGCCAGCGCAATCGTCACGACTGCCGCCAGCCCTTCGGGAACCGCCGCCACGGCCATGGCGACAGAAACGCGAAACATATCCATCCAGTTCTCGCCGCGCAGGACGCCCAGCACAAACACTACCGCCACCAGACCCAGCGCGGCTACCGCCAGGCCCCTGGCCAATTGTTCGAGCCGCCGCTGCAGAGGGGTCTTTACGTTGCCCACCGACTGCAGCATGTCGGCGATTTTACCCAGTTGGGTCTTCATCCCGGTGTCGGTTACCAGGGCCGTACCGCGCCCATAAGTGACCACAGTGCCCATATAAATGGAATTGATGCGGTCGCCCAGGGGGGGATTGGTCCCGGTCAGTGGGGCGATATCCTTCTCCACCGCCTCCGACTCGCCGGTCAGCACCGCTTCCTGGACGCGCAGGTTGACCGATTCCAGCAGGCGGGCGTCGGCCGGAATGGAGTTGCCTGTTTCCAGCAGCAGAATATCGCCGGGCACCAGTTCGCGCGCGGTGACTTCCTGCAAATGTCCATCGCGCCGCACCCGCACGTGCGGAACCGCCATACGCTTGAGCGCCGCCATCGCTTTTTCGGCCTGGTATTCCTGAGTAAAACCGAGCACGGCATTCAGAACCACAATCACCGTGATCACAATCGCATCCACCGTCTCACCCAAAAACACAGAGACGACCGCGGAGACGATCAGAATCACGATCATGATCCCGGTGAACTGCTCCAGTAAAATGGCCCAGGGGCTCTTAGTGCCGCGTTCAACCAGTTCGTTCGGCCCGGTTTCTGCCAGTCTCCGGGCTGCTTCCGACGCGGTTAATCCGTTTTCGAGATTGCTATTGATCTCGCGCACAGCGGCCTGTGGGTCTAACTTGTACCATTCAGTCATTTGATCCTCGCTCTTTATGCTATCCAATGGGTAACCTGTGCAGCATTTCCAGGCAGGCTCGGGCATGGTGATAGGGGCATTCCCACGGTCCCACCTTTAACTGTCCGGGCAGGGGCGTGCCGGCCCGGTCCAACACCTTAAACCAGTCGCCGTGTACCGGGTCGATAAATTGGTTTTCAATCACATCCCAGCACTGCAGCGCCGCCGCGGCAAAGGAGGCGCGCCCGGTTAGTTGATAAGCGACGTAAAACCCTACCATCCCTTCGGCCTGGGCCCACCAGTGTTTCTGGGTGTTGTGCGCGGTGCGCGGGCCGCCTTCGTAAAATACGCTGCCATCGGCATCCCGGCCTTCGGCATAAACGGCTTCGGCCATGCCCAGCGCGGCAGCGCGCACGCGCGCCGTGAGCTGGGCATCGTTTTGCTGCAGGGCGGCCTCTTGCAGCAGCCAGGCGCCTTCGATATCATGCCCGTACGAGATGGTAGACAGCAGCGACTGCCATGTGTCGTCGAAGAACAGCCCGAAGTGCCCGGTGTGCGGGTCGATGATGTGATCCAGAAAGACCTGCACCAGCCCGGCCTGCTTCTGACGCAGGTCCGGCGCGGGCCACACGCGCAGCAGGTTGGTGTAAGCCTCCATCAGGTGCAGCAAGGTGTTCATCGATTTGCGTGTGGGCGGTTCTTTGTCGCTCAAACGCATATCTTCCAATGGGCTCCAACTGCGGCTCAGACATTCGATATTCCCGCCAAAGACGGCATCATAACTGTAGGTTTCAATTATACCAAAAAGTTCCTGTGCCAGTTGCAGGGCGTGGGCCTCGCCCGTGGCGCGAAAATATTCGCTCAGCCCGTAAATCGCAAATGCCTGGGCATAAATGTGCTTGCGATCGTTGACCGCCCGCCCCTGGCGATCCACCGTCCAGTACACCCCGCCGTAGGTCGCATCCCACAGCGGCCCGCTGAGGTAGGCATAGGCGTGCCGGGCCGCCTGCAAAGCGGCCGGGTCGCCAAAGGCGCGGTAGGCCGCCGAAAACGTCCACAAAATACGTGCCGCCACCACGGCTGAGCGCGGAACGCTATTATCCACGGCCAGCTCGTTGCTGATTGCGCCGTAATACCCGCCGTTTTCGCGGTCCAGTGCGTGCTCCATCCAAAACGGCAGGATATTGCCGCGCAGGTCCCTTTCAATCCGTTTGCGATACTCAGTTATTTCCATGATCACCTTTTAATTAAACCACGAAGACACGGAGGGCATTGAGAAAATAAAAAGTCTTTTTCTTCTCCTTGTCTCCGTGCGTAATGCTTCCTTTTATCCTTCGCCCGCCGTTTCTTCGGCGCGCAGAGTCTGAGCGGCGCGGATCAGTGCCAGGTAGTTTTCAACGGGCACATAATCCGGAATAGAATTGCCCGATCCCAGCGCCCAGCCGCGGGCCGCGCGGCGGTAGCGGCGGCCTTGCTCCAGCACCGCCTCGTAGGTTTCCTGCGGGGTATGCACGCACAGCAGGTCCAGGTCGATCCCGCCCAGCAAGCCGATGCGGTCGTTGTAGCGCGCGATCCACTCGTCGAAGGGCGCGATAATATCTTCGTTGGAGTGCTTGGCATGGATCCCCAGCGCGATGATCTCCTCCATCACGTCGAAGATCTTGCCGCACGAGTGCAGCAAAAACGGCTTGCCCGCGGCGCGAATTTGGGCGATGATGCGCCCGTACTGCGGCAGAATGTGGCGGCGAATGGTGCGTGGTGCCACCAGCGTGCCGGTTTTGAACCCCAGGTCGTCGCCCATGCGGCATACCGCAAACTGCGCGCCGTAGCGTTCGAGAAAGCGCGCCCAGATCGCCAGCATGGTGTCGCCGATTTTGACATACACATCCGCGAAGAGCTGCGGGTCGTCTACCTGCATATACGCCAGGTTTTGAAACCCCACCAGGTCTTCGCTGATCTCAAACACGCCGTTGCCCACCCCGCCCAGCGGCTGCATGCCGGGCGGCAGGTTGGCCAGCAGCGCATCGAAGCGCGGCGCGGCGGTTTGCCAATAGAGCGCGGGCAGCTCGTCCCAGGGGTAGCGTTCAAAATCGGCGCGGGTCTGGATCGGTCCCGGCCGTTCGCCCAATAACGCCCCGCCGCCGGGCAGGATCTCGGTGATGCATACCTCATATGAGATCGTGTCATAGGTCATTTCTTTCCAGAAGCGGCAGTACTGGTGAAAAAACTCGTGCCGGTCGTTGGCGCTGCCGCTGCGCAGCTCAGCAAAATTCAGCCCCAGCACCGCCTCAATGATGGGCAGGTTGATGAGGTGTTCGTAAATGGGCAGCCGCGTGGGGCGGCGGTTGGCCAGTACGGCCAGTATGTGGCGGTAGTCGGGTTGGAAGGGAGCTTTCATGCCGGGTTTCCTTGTGGCAAATCGAATCCTGCGCCGGGTAGAGTGGCGACTCTATTGTACACGTTCCTTAGCGAACCTTAATAATTTCTTCATCAAGCACGCATAACTTCTGAACACGCCGGCGGTACCCTGTAAGCAGGCAAAGACAACGCTCACCCGAACTCAAACCGTCTGCCCCCCCAGATTGAGCCGGTAACCCAAATACCAACGTCTTACGCAAAGGAAAACCCCGATGATTCAAAAAACTGCTTCCATAATTCTCATTTTTGTACTGGCATTCGCCCTGGTGGCCTGCAGCGCCCTGTCGAATTTAAGCACCGCGGCGCCATCGGTTGCGCCGGCAGCGGCCGCGGATACCGCGCTGGAGAGTAAACTGGCGGTTGGCATTCTCAAGCTGGAGGGCACGGCACAGGCCGTGACCGTTGAACAGGCCACGGACCTACTGGCTTTCTGGCAGGGCGTACAACTTTTAACCAGTAATAAATCGGCGTCCGCGCTGGAACTGGCCGCATTCTACCAGCAGATTCAGGAGACCCTGACGGCTGAGCAGGTATCGGCCATCCAGCAGGTGAGCTGGACCGCCGAAGAAATTACCGGGTTGATCAAGGCCGCGGGTGGCGCGACTGCCCAGGGCAGTGCGGTGCGTAAAACAGGCAGCGCCCAAACACAAACCGGCGGTGGGCCGGGCGGTGGCAACGCTGATCTGGCATTGATCAACGGCGCAACCGCATCCAATGCGGTCAGCTCAACTCAAACCACCCCGGTTGCCACCAGGGTAGCGGGCAGCAGCACACTCTCGTCCGGATTAAATGCCCAACTGGCCGGCGCAGTGATCGATCTGCTGCAAAAGCGGGTCGCGGCATAGCTCAACCAAAAATCGCACCGTTCCATAAAGTCCCCGCTCCGTACGAAATGAGCGGGGACTGAATTTTTGGTATATCACCGGGATTGAACCACAGGATTCCGAAGGTTTCGCCAAAAAGGTGCTTGACTTACTTTGCCTTTGCAGTATAATCAGTCAAACTTTATCAAAATATTGGATAAAACGCCCATGTCGCTTTGGTTTGCCTTCCGCTTTAGCTTTTATTTTTATGGAGCCTCCCCCCAGGCTGCCGGCAGTGGAGTTTAAGCGCAAGAACACGACCCAAACTTACCTCAACCACGCTGCTGCCGGCAGCGTGGTTTTTTGTTTTATCCAGCAGGTATCGTATTCTTTTTGAGGAGAGTGCCCCATGATGATTGTGATGAACGTCGAAGCCACCCCCGCCCAGGTTGAGGCTGTCGTGGCCCGGATCGAAGGTAACGGTTTCAAACCGATTGTTTTGCATGGCGAAGAGCGTAAGGTGATCGCCGTGGTGGGCAACAACCCCTATCAGACCCGCGAACAGTATGTGTTTTTACCGGGGGTAGACCGGGTGATGCCCATTTCGCGCCCTTATAAGGTGGCATCACGCGAGTTCATGCCGCAAAACTCGGTCTTTCCCGTCGATGGGTTGCAAATTGGTGGGGACCAGATCATCATCATGGCGGGCCCCTGCGCCGTGGAAAGCCGCACGCAGATGCTCGAGATTGCCCAGGCCTGTAAAGAAGCCGGGGCGCAGGTGCTGCGCGGCGGAGCTTACAAACCGCGCACCTCACCCTACACCTTTCAGGGCCTGGGTGAAGAGGGCCTGGAAATTCTGGCCGAGGCGCGCGAGTTGACCGGTTTGCCGGTGGTGACCGAGGTCACCTCGCCCGACCTGGTGCCGCTGGTGGTCCAATACGCCGATATTCTGCAGATCGGCGCGCGCAATATGCAGAATTTTGCCCTGCTCAATGCCGCCGGGCAGAGCATGCACCCGGTGCTGCTCAAGCGCGGCAACTCGGCCACGATTGAAGAGCTGCTGATGGCGGCTGAATATATCCTGTCGCACGGCAACCGCCGCGTCATTTTGTGCGAGCGCGGTATTCGCACCTTTGAGACCTCCACCCGCAACACCACTGATATCAACGCCATTCCCGTGCTCAAAGCGCAAACCCACCTGCCGGTGATGCTGGACCCCAGCCACTCGACCGGGCGCTGGGAATTTGTCACGCCGATCGCCCGCGCCGGCATCGCCGCCGGGGCCGACGGCCTGATCATTGAGGTTCACCAGAACCCCGAAATGGCCCTTTCTGATGGGGCTCAATCGCTTAAGCCCGAGCGTTTTGCCCAACTGGTGCGCCAGGTGCGCGCTATCGCCCGCGACGTGGAGCGCTGCTAAAGGAAACCCCCTATCCGCGGGAAATAAAAAGGAGTTTTTGCCGGTTGGCGATCGCCAACCGGCAAAAACTCCTTAATAATTTAAGCCTCCCTGCCCTATTCCCACTCGGCTTTGCGGTAATCCACCTGCAGCGCATCCAGGCGCGCCAGGTGGGCGCTTAACCGGGTGGTAAAGTCCTCCCAGTTCTTGGGTTCCTGCGGGCACCAGGCCGCCTCGGCCAGGGCGCAGGCACGCGGAAAAGCCATATACTCCACCGCGGCCAGGTCGGGCAGGTATTCCGTCCAGATCTGGAACTGCGTGCCCAACACATGCCGGGCCTGCTCTGGGTTAAGCTCGGCCGGCACCGGGTTGTAGGGGTAAACCCGGCTCAGGGGCAGCCAGCCGCCGATGGCCAGCGGTTCGGCCTCCTTGTTGGCAGACTGGTAGTAATCGAAATAGGTATAGGTATTGGGCGCCATCACCACATCGTGCCCGGCCTGAGCCGCGGCAATGCCGCCGGCCTCGCCGCGCCACGACATGACCGTGGCATTGGGGGCCAGCCCGCCTTCCAAAATCTCGTCCCAGCCCACCAGGCGCCGCCCGCGCGCCTGCAGCATGGCTTCCATGCGCCGGATGAAGTAACTTTGCAGTTCGTGCTCATCCTGCAGGCCCAACTGCTGTTTGCGCGCCTGCACGGCCGGGTTTTCCTGCCAGGCCTGTTTGAGCACCTCATCGCCCCCTACATGGATGAACTCGCCGGGGAAAAGTTCCGTCACCTCGCCAATCACGTCATCCAGGAAATGGAAGGTTTCTTCAAAGGGGTTAAACACGTCGTAGGTGTAAATGCCCCAGTCGCGCCCCACCTCCTGCGGGCCGGCGCAGCCCAACTGGGGGTAGGCGGCGATGGCCGCCAGGGCATGCCCGGGCACTTCGATTTCGGGCAGCACCCGCACCTGGCGCCGGCGGGCATATTCTACTACCTGGCGGATTTCGGCCTGGGTGTAAAAGCCGCCGTGCGGCACGCCGTCATAACTCAGCTCGGTGCGGTCGCGCCGCATGCGGCCCAGCAGCGTTTCACTGCGCCACGCGCCGATTTCGGTCAGGCGCGGATATTTGCGAATCTCAATCCGCCAGCCCTGGTCGTCGGTCAGGTGCCAGTGGAACACGTTGAGCTTGTGCAATGCCAGCAGGTCAATAAAGCGTTCCACCTGCGCCACCGGCATAAAATGGCGGCTCACATCTAGCATGGCCCCGCGCCAGCCAAAGCGCGGTGCGTCTTCAATGCGCACGCCGGCCGCCTGCCACGGTGTGCCCGCCACTACCTGTTGCGCGAAGATTGCCGCCGGGAAGAGCTGGCGCAGGCTCTGCGCGGCATAAAACAACCCGGCCGGGGCGGGGGCGCGCAATGCAACGCCTGCCGCGCCCACCTCCAGGCGGTAGCCTTCCGGGCCCAGCGGCTGCAGCGCGGAATCCAGCTCGAGGGTGATGGCGCTGGCTGTACCGGCCGGCCGGGTGTGGATCGGCAGCGCATAACCGCTGGGGGTGCGCAGCCATTGGGCCAGCAGTTCGGCCACTTCGGCCGCCGCGGCCGGTGCGACCAGGATCGTATCGGGCTGCAGGGTAAAGGTTCCGTCGCCGGGTTCCATCCGGATGGGTTGGGGAATGATTGCTGGAAGCATCGATTTTTCTCCTTGCGGGGTTATTTTCGGTTTGGCGCGCGCGCCGTGCTGTAGAAATGCCGCGCGACCGCTACCGCGAATCTTTTTTCTGAGCTATTCTTCAAACTTCCAGCGCGTCGCGCTGGTGGGAAAACTGCTTTCTAACCAGGCAAATACCGCCCTCGGGCGCAGTCGGTACACCGTTCCCGGCGGGGCCTGGTCGCCTGCCAGACGGAACTGGTATTTGGTGTAATAGGCCTGGTCTACAACCTGCAGAGTGACAGGGTCGCTGAGCATAACCACCTTGCCCTCCAGAATGACTACATCATCTCCGCTTTCAAGGTGCATGACAGCCTCAGGGTTGGCTGCCAGGTTGCGTCCTTTGCGCGAATGCGGGTCTGTGCTGAAAAAAAAGGCGCCATCCATCCACACCCCCCACACCGGCATCGCATGCGGTCGTCCATTCGGACGCGTGCTGCTGATCCAGTAATTACGTTGGGTGCGCAACTGTTCTTCCACATGCTGCCACGCCACCAGGTCATTTGGCCCGCTTACCGGGGCCAGGCCGTAACCGTCCGGCATATCCGGCCGCCCGGCTTGTATTTTTCCAGCAGATTGGGTCATGGGTCACCTCACCTAAAGACGAAATCTCAGAATGGAAGAGAACTGAACCAGATCGTAAACCGGAGAATCTGTGAATATCCAGATTATAGTCATTTTTCGTTTGTGTGGCGATATGCTATCAGGTTAATCTAATTTGAATCTTGACAAATCTGCTGGCATGCCTCATAATGGCGACAGTAATTGTCGTTATTATGAGGCGGCCATGAAAGTATCCCGAAAATCCGATTACGCCCTGCGCGTGTTGTTTACTCTGGTCGAAGAGTATGGCAAGGGTCCGATTTCCATTCGGGAACTGTCCCGGCGCAATGCCGTGCCCAAGAGCTTTTTGGAACACATTGTGCTAGATCTCAAATCGCAGGGCTGGGTAAACAGCCTGCCGGGGAAATTGGGCGGTTATTTTCTGGCGCAGGCCCCTGAAACGATCCGCATGGGCGCGGTGGTGCGTTTTTTTGATGGCCTGCTGGCGCCGATCAACTGCGTTTCGGCCAGCCAGTATGAATCGTGCAGCCAGGAAGCCAACTGCCGCTTTCGGCGCGTTTTCTTGCAAATCCGCAACGACACGACCCGCCTGATGGATGAGGCTTCGCTGGCGGCAGTCTATGTCGGGCAGCCGGTGCAGCCCCAGGAAGTGTTTGATGAAATGCTGGTGGGCGGAGATGGCATTTAGCGTTGAAAGATCTTTTTAATGGATTTATTTTTTATACAAAAAGTGTATAATTGCCCTTTGACAACCGCATAGATAGCACTCTTATCCAGAGAGGTGGAGGGACGGGCCCTGTGAAACCTCGACAACCCGCTGAAAACAGTAGGGTGTCAATTCCCGCAGAGAAGATATTCTGGGAGATGAGAGGTATAGCGCGTTCTGCGAACCTCTTATCGTACTGGAGAGGTTTTTATTTTTTTAACGAACAGTGAGGAACGCTCGATGCCCATAAAGATCCCCAACCAGCTTCCAGCCAGGGAGATTCTGCAAGGAGAAAATATATTTGTGATGGACGAAGACCGCGCCGTCCATCAGGATATTCGCCCGCTTAAGATCGCCATTCTTAACCTGATGCCGACCAAAATCGCCACGGAAACCCAGCTACTGCGATTGTTGGGCAACACGTCGGTGCAGGTGGAAGTGACCCTGGTGCGCACGAGCACCTATCAGAGCAAAAATACGCCCGAAGAGCACCTGCTGAACTTTTACCAGACTTTTGACCAGATCAAAGATCAGAATTTTGACGGGCTGGTCATCACCGGCGCGCCGGTGGAGCACCTGGAGTTTGAAGCGGTGGATTACTGGGACGAGCTGCAGGCGATTATGGATTGGGGCCTGGAAAACGTCTTCTCGCTGTTCTTTATCTGCTGGGGGGCGCAGGCCGCGCTCTACCATCAGTTCCGTATCCCCAAGTACCCGCTGCCGGCCAAGCAATTCGGGGTATTCCCGCACCAGGTGCTGCGGGGCAACGTGCGCCTGCTGCGCGGCTTTGACGACCTGTTCTATGCGCCGCACTCGCGCCACACCGAAACACGCCGCGCCGACGTGGAAAAGGTGCCCGAGCTTGAAATCTTAGCCGAATCGGCCGAGGCCGGAGTGTATATTATGGCCACGCGCGACGGGCGCCAGATTTTTGTCACGGGGCATTCCGAATATGACCCGCTGACCCTGAAAAAAGAGTATGACCGGGATGTGGCCGCCAACCAGCCGATCACCATTCCGCGCAACTATTTTCTCAATGATGATCCGGCCCAGCCCCCGCTGGTGCGCTGGCGCGGGCATGCCAACCTGCTGTTTGCCAACTGGATCAATTATTACGTGTATCAGGAAACACCTTACGATCTCAGCCAGCTGCCGCCCGCCACACCGCCGGGGCTGTGATCGCCAGAGGAAAGGAGAAGAAGCCATGATGGGCATAGGTATGAGTATGGTCATGTAGGGGCAGACCTGTGTGTCTGCCCAAAATCCGCCAATTGTCTACGCAGAGCGTACACACAGGTGCGCCTTTACGGTTGAACTCTTTTATTGATAAAGTGAGGAAAAAATGTCCGCAGAAAAGTCTGATCGCAAATTTGGTTTCGCTACCCGCCAGCTGCATTCCGGCCAGCAGCCCGACCCCACCACCAACGCGCGCGCCGTGCCGATTTATCAAACCACCTCTTATACGTTTAACAGCACCGAACACGCCGCCAACCTGTTCGCCCTCAAGGAATTTGGCAACATTTACACCCGCATTATGAACCCCACCAGCGATGTCTTTGAGCAGCGCATCGCCGACCTGGAAGGCGGGGTGGGCGCGCTGGCGGTGGCTTCGGGCCACGCGGCGCAGGCCCAGGCTATTTTTGCGCTGTGCGGCGCCGGCGATCACATCGTTTCGGCCGCCACGCTCTACGGCGGCACCTACAACCAGTTCGCCTACTCCTTCCCGCGCCTGGGCATCGACGTCACCTTTGTGGATCCCAAGGACCCCGAGAATTTCCGCCGTGCCATTCGCCCCAACACCAAGATCATCTACGGTGAGACGCTGGGCAACCCCATGATCAACGTCTTCCCCTTTGAAGAAGTGGCCGCGATTGCCAAAGAGTTCGCCATCCCACTGATGATCGACAACACCTTTGCCACGCCCTACCTGTTCCGCCCCTTCGAGTGGGGCGCCAACATTGTGGTGCATTCCGCTACCAAGTTTATCGGCGGGCACGGCACTTCGATCGGCGGCTTGATTGTGGATGGCGGCAACTTCCAATGGGCCGGCAATCCGCGTTTCGCCAACTTCAACACCCCGGACGATTCCTACCACGGCCTGGTGTATGCCAACCTGGGCGCGGCGGCCTTCATCTTGAAGTCGCGCGTGCAGATCTTGCGCGATTTCGGTGCCTGCCTCTCGCCTTTTAATTCGTTCCTCTTCCTGCAGGGCCTGGAAACGCTCAGCCTGCGCGTCGAGCGCCATGTGCAAAATGCCGTGAAGGTGGCTGAGTTCCTGCAGAAACACCCCAAATCAGCCTGGGTTTCTTACCCCGGCCTTAAGAGCAGCCCCGAGTATGCCAAGGCGCAGAAGTATCTGCCCAAGGGTGCGGGGGCTATTCTGGGCTTTGGCGTGAAGGGCGGGCTGGAAGCCGGCAAACACTTTATTGAGAGCCTGAAGCTCTTCAGCCACCTGGCCAATGTGGGCGATGCCAAGAGCCTGGCGATTCATCCCGCCAGCACCACCCACAGCCAGTTGAATGAAGAACAGCAGGTTAGCGCCGGGGTGCGCCCCGATTTCGTGCGCCTGAGCATCGGCCTGGAGGATATTGACGATATCCTGTGGGATCTGGATCAGGCGTTGAACCAGAGCTAAGCCGGTTTGCGGGGGCGTGCTCGCGGCATTCGAAAGCGCGAGCACGCCCCGTTACTTTTCGATTTTCCCCCAGAACTACTCTCCATCTCAGGCCCATGCTTTCCTCAGAAACCTGTACAATCAAGCCATGCTCGGCTTTTTGTACGCGCTCGTCACCGTGTTGGCCTGGGGCACCTGGATGGCCCCCTCGCAGGCGATTGTCTTTAAAAATCAGCAGATCAAAACCTTTTACGTGGCCGCGGCCAACCTGGCGCTGGCCGCGCTGGTGTTGCTCATTCAGGGCGGCGGGCTGCTCAACGGGGCGGCCTTTTTGCTGCCGTTCGCCGGTGGGCTGGTCTGGTCGGTCAGCGGGTTTTTAGCATTCACCGCCACCGACCGCATTGGCATGGCGCGCGCCTTTGGCATCTGGGCGCCCATCAATGTGGCGGTCAGCATTTTGTGGGGTGTGATAATTTTTGGCGAATTTTTAAGCGCCACAGCACTCACCCTGGTTTTGCTGGCGCTCGCGCTGGGCCTTATTTTAGCGGGGGTGCTGCTGATTATTTTTGCGAGGGGAACCGGCACACGGGCTGCCGCCGGGTTTAGGAGCGGGCTGCTGGCAGCCCTGGGGGCGGGGGTGCTGTGGGGCAGTTACTACATTCCCATCAAGCTCTCGGCGGCTTCCATGGGTGTGGCGGCTTTTCCCATGGCGCTGGGCATCTTCGTGGGCAGCGCCATGCTGGTGGCTTTTACGCGCCGCTCCCTGCGCCTGGATCGCGCAGCGGATTACCTGCGGGTGACCGCCACCGGTCTGTTATGGGGGGTGGGCAATTACGGCATGTTGCTGTTGGTGGAACAACTGGGCGCCGGGCGGGGTTTTACCGTTTCGCAGCTTTCGGTGGTGGTCAACGGCCTGGTGGGCGTTTACCTGCTGAAAGATCCGGCGCCAAAAACGCGCGCCGCCACGCTGACCCTGCTGGGCTGTGTTTTGGCCACCTTGGGCGGCATTCTTTTGGGGAACTTGAAATAAAGCGAGGCGATCTGTGACAGGAACGCGCCGGTGGGTATTGCTTTTGGCTCTGATTGGGCTGGTGGGGCTGGTAACGGGCGGGTGTTTGAATGTTTTCGAAGCGCCAGGGGTGGGCGCGAAAGCCGAGCAGGGCTACCAGGCCTGCGCACCGCTGATTACGGCGCTGGCACAGTACCACCAGCAGAAAAACGAATTTCCCGAGGCGCTGGCCGAACTGGTGCCTGCCATTCTCGCCGCGCTGCCGCCCGAGGTGAAAAGCCTGGAGATCACCTACGCCCGGGATGGCGCCAGCTATGCGCTAAAATTCAGCTACACCGGCCCGGGCATCAACCGCTGCATCTATACCCCCGCGGCCGGCTGGAAATGTTCAGGGTATTATTGAGCCTGGTGGTGCGGCCTTTACCCCCTGACTCACTGACTTTTTCCAAAGGATCTGCGATGCTCGACTCCATTTCCCCTCCCTTAAAATTGGCCCAAACCCTGGCCGAGCGCTTCAGCCAGTTTCCGGCGGTGCAGGCCGTGGGCCTGGCGGGCTCGCAAACCAGCGGCGCCACGGTTGACCCTACCTCCGACATTGACCTTTACGTCTATACCGGGGCCCTCATTCCGCTGTCCGAACGCATCGCCCTGGTGCAGCAGTCCGGGGCGGCCCGCGCCGACCTCGACCTGCAGTTTTGGGACCTGGGCGACGAGTGGTTCGACGCGCAGACCGGAATTGAGGTGGATGTGATCTACTGGGATATGCGCTGGATCAGCGCGATGTTGGACCGCGTGTTGGTGCGCCACGAGGCCAACGTGGGTTATACCACCTGCTTCTGGCACACCTTGCGCAACACCCTCGTTTTATACGACCGCACTGGCTGGCTGCAGGGCCAGATCGACCGCGCCCACCAGCCCTACCCTGAGGCGCTGCGGCGCGCGATCATCGCCAAAAATTACCCACTGCTGCGCCAGGTGATCCCGGCCTATACCCATCAGATCGAGAAAGCCGTCCGGCGCGGCGACCTGGTCAGCGTTAACCACCGTGTCGCAGCCCTGCTGGCCAGCTACTTTGACGTGATCTTCGCGCTCAACCGCGTGCTCAACCCCGGCGAGAAGCGCCTGGTGGCGTTTACCCTGCAGCACTGCCCGCGCATCCCGCCGCAGTTGGCCGCCGAGGTGGGGGCGGTGCTGCGGGCATCCGGCGCCTGCGGCCCCGTGCTGCTGAAAAAGATCGCCGCGCTGCTCGACTCTCTCGACCCGCTGCTGCGCGCCGAAGGCTTCTAACCGCGCCCGCACACTTTTTGACCAAACCACGGAGGCATGGAGAAGATAAATTTTTTTTACGCGGCTTACGGATCCGAAACTTGCTTTTATAATTACTTCTCTGGGCTTCCGCGGTTAGAATTTCTTCTGTCTGTGTGAGCTAAAGTTCATAACAGCTCTGTGGCAAAGTCAAAAAAGCTGCTGGCATGTTGTGGATCATACATTATTACTGTTATTTTTCTTTTCTCCGTGAACTCTGTGGCTCTGTAGTTAATTCAAAAAAGGATCCTTGCGATGAAACTGGATTATGCGCGTTACTACGATGCCGTGCTCGGCGGCTGGATTGGCAAATCGATCGGCGGCGCGATTGGCGCTCGTTTCGAAGGCAACAAGGGCTGGATCGAGCTGGACCCGGCGGCCATGTTCCCGGCGGTGATGCCCCCCAACGACGATCTCGATTTGCAGGTGCTGTGGCTCAAGGTGCTGGAGGAAAAAGGGGCCGCCCTGATCTCCGACGACCTGGCGGCAGCCTGGCTGGAGGGCTGCTGGTACCCCTTCAATGAATACGGCATCTTCCGGCGCAACTGGCAGTTGGGGATCCATCCGCCCTATTCCGGCAGTTTCACCAACCAGTTTTGGGAGACGGGCGAGGGCTGCCCGATCCGCGCCGAAGTGTGGGGGTATGTGTTCCCCGGCGCGCCAGACCTGGCGGCCAAATACGCCGCGATGGATGGCGTGCTGGATCACACTGCCGAGTCGGTGGGGGCGGAGCAGATGCTGGCGGCCATGTCTTCGATGGCGTTTTTTGTGCCGGATGTGCGCCGCCTGGCGAGCATGTTTATCCATTACCTGCCCGCCGGCTCGAGTATTGACCGTCTGACGCGTGCCGCCTTTCAGTGCTACGACGAGGGGCTCAGCCTGCGCGACGCGCGCGACCGCCTGATGGCATTGGCAGGCAACCCGGAGGCCTGCGATGCGCGCACTAACATTCCATTCACCTTCCTGGGCCTGCTCTACGGCGGCAACGACATGCAGTCGGTAATGCTGGCGGCCCTGCGCTGCGGTTATGACACCGACTGCACCCTGGCCTCCGCGGCGGCCCTGGTCGGCCAGATATTGGGCGCCAGCCGCATTCCGGCGCACCTCAAAGACCCGGTGGGCGACGAACTGGTGATGGGCATTCAATACCGCCGCCCCGAGATGACCCTCACCGCCCTGGCGCGTGATACGGCCCGCATGGGCGTGCTGCTGTCGCGCCAGTTGCGCAGCGGGATTGAAATTGAGGGCGCGCCGGCCCTGGCCCCCCTGCCGGCAGCAGCGCAGTTGCCGCCCACCCGTCTGCGCGTGGAATATGCCGGGCTGCCCGCGGCGGCGCCCGGCGAAGCCGTGCCGGTCACTGTGCACATCGAAGGCCGGTTGCCGGTGGGCGCAGTGCTCAGCCTGGCCGGGCCGCAGGGTTGGGCGGTAGTGCCGGCGCAGGTGACGCTGGATGCCGTTTCCAGCCGCGTCCCGTTTACTCTGCATGCCCCGGTTACCCCCGCCGTCTGGCCGGCGCGCAACCTGTTCACCGTCACCCTCCAGCCGCAGCCCGCGCTGAGCTACACCTTTGGCGTTTACGGCTGCGGCCTGTGGAAGTTGCTGGGCATTTATTACGATGCCCTGCCGGATGAAACCGACCCGCTGCAGGTCAGCCGGCGCTTTAACCAGCACTACGTGTCGTTGGAGCGCGCGTATATTCCTGAACCTGCGCCCGATGCGGCCCGCCTGTTTGCCGACTGGTCGCGCAAGTTGGGCCGCCCGGCGCTGCTGCCTTCCTACGAGCACGAGATCGACCTGACACGCCTGATCGGCCTGACCGGACCCTACTGCGCCTATCTCGAGCGCGTCATCCTTTCGCCGGTGGAGCGCGATGCCTACCTGGTAATTGGCAACAACGATGGTTTTCGCCTGTATCTGAACGGCGCGCAGGTGTTGGAGAGCAATGAGACGGTATGGTGGGCGCCGTTTAATCATCATTGCGTGGTGCACCTGCGCCAGGGTGAAAACCGCCTGCTGCTCAAACTGCTCAAGCGCAGCGACGCGCTGCACTTCACCCTGGGTCTGCGCGAAACCGGCGGGGAGCACCCGGGGTTTAACACCACTGATTGGCTGGTAGATACCAGCGAAGGGGTGGCGCTTCAAAAACTAAGCCAGCCGGGAACTTTATGAGTGCAGGATACATCTTTTCCTGAGGGTAGTCCGTTGGGACTGCCCTCAGACCATTTTTTTTGGAGAATCGATTGAAACCCTGGTTAGTCTTGATTTTGATATTCGCCGCGGCCTCCGGCTGTGCGCCGCTGGCAGCCTCCCCGGCGGCGGTTCCCACCGCTGCCGCGCTGCCGACTCTCAGCCCCACCATCCCTCTGCCTCCGACCGCGGCGCCCACCCTGGCGCCTGCGCCCAGCCCTACCTCACCGGCGTGGAGCCTGGCGCAGTTAAAAAACTACACTTATACCCTGGCAGACCTGGCCCCGGTGACGCTGGTCGATGGCAAGTTTACCCAGGAAGTCAAGGACCCGCGGGTCTTTTCCGTGGTGCGGGCCGCGCTGGCCGAGCCGTTTGCCACCGGTGATCTGAATGGCGATGGCCTCACGGATGCCGTCGTGATCCTGACGGTCAATACCGGTGGTTCAGGCACATTCCATTATTTGCTGGCTTATTAGCCCAAACAGGCCAGGCGGCCGGGCTGCAGGTGGGCGACCGTATTGTGGAAAAGCAACTGACCATCGCGGATGGCAAAATTGTGCTGGATATGCTGCGCCAGGGCCCGCGCGACCCGCTGTGCTGCCCGAGCGAACATGCCATCGTCACATACCGTCTTAACGGCAGCGCGCTGGAAGTGGTCAGCGATCAGGTGGTTCCCGCGCCTTTCCCGAACCAGATCAGTATCACCGCGCCGGTTCAGAACGCGGCAGTGAATAATCCCTTCAAGATCCAGGGCAAAACCAGCCAGATGCCCTTTGAAAAGAACCTGATCTACCGCGTATTTGACCCCTCAGGAAAGCAGATTTTGGAAAGCTTCATCACCGTTGTGGGTGACCTCAGCGGCCCCGGAACATTTTCCCAGAGCATCCAACTCCCTGCCGCCACCCGCGGCGCAGTGCGTGTGGATGTCATCGACCTGGATGCCGCCAGCGGGCAGCCGCGCGGCCAGGCTACCGTCTCGGTCGTCATCCAGTAAGTGCGCTTCTCTGATACAATCACCTGCGAGAAAATATTCCTCGCAGGTGATTGTTTTTGGAGGCGCCTTGACGCAGCTCATTCGTTCCTTTAAGGTTGAACAACTCGCGGTCGAAATTTATGCTTCCAACGCGGCATTGGGGCAGGCTGCCGCGCAGCGTGCCTGGGAAATCCTTAATGCGGCGCTGGACGCGCGCGGGCAGGCCAACCTGGTGCTGGCCACTGGCAACTCCCAGCTCAGTTTTCTGGCCGAACTGGCCCGGCTGCCGGGCCTGGCCTGGTCCAAAATTCAGGTGTTTCACATGGATGAGTATGCCGGCATGTCTGCCGAACATCCGGCCAGCTTCCGCCGTTTTCTGCGCGAAAAAATCATCACGGCGGTGCGCCCGGCCGCCTTTTACGGCGTGACCGGCGATGCCCCCGACTTGCAGGCCGAATGCGAGCGCTACGGCGGCCTGCTGCGCGCCAACCCGGCGGACCTGTGCTGCCTGGGGATTGGTGAGAACGGGCACCTGGCTTTTAACGACCCGCCCTTTGCCGATTTTGCCGACCCGGCCTGGGTAAAGCCCGTCCGCCTGGATGAACAGAGCCGCCGCCAACAGGTGGGCGAGGGCCATTTTGCCAGCCTGGCCGAAGTGCCCACGCATGCCCTCACCCTCACCATTCCGGCCTTGCGCGCGGCGCGCGCGCTGTTATGCATGGTGCCCGAGGCGCGCAAAGCTCGCGCAGTGCAGGCCGCCCTCACCGGCCCGCTGAGCGAGGCCTGCCCGGCTACCATTTTACGCCAGACGGCGCACTGCACCCTGTATCTGGACCCGGAATCGGCCGCGCTGGTTTAGTTCGGCGGACCGGGCGAATTTTGCCTCGCGCAAGAGCGCTTTGCCCGAAAACCCAAATTTTTGTTCTACAGGAGCCCCTTATGAAAATTACAAAGCTCGAAACATTTTTTGTCAAACCGCGCTGGTTATTTTTGAAGATTTCCACCGATGAAGGCCTGGTGGGGTGGGGCGAACCGGTAGTGGAAGGCCGTTCGCAGACCGTGGCGGCGGCCGTACAGGAAATTGGGCGCTATTTGATCGGCGAGGACCCGCGCCGCATCGAACATCATTGGCAGGCCATTTACCGCGGGCAATTTTACCGCGGCGGGGCGGTGCTGTGCAGCGCACTCTCTGGCATTGAGCAAGCTCTTTGGGATATCACCGGCAAGTGGCTGGGCCAGCCGGTGTATCAGTTGCTGGGCGGGGCCACCCGCGAGCGCATTCGCATGTATGGCTGGGTGCACGGCGAATCGTTTGGCGACTATATCGAGAGCGCCAAGGTGCGCGCGACCGAAGGCTTTACCGCGATCAAGATGGGCGTGAGCGGCGCCATGGAACCGATTGATACCCTGGAGCGGGTGGAGTTTGAGGTGGAGCGCTTTGCCGCGGTGCGCGGCGCGGTGGGCAAGGCCGTGGATATTGGCATCGACTTTCACGGGCGGGTCAGCCCGGCCATGGCGGTTCGTCTGGCGCGCGCCCTGGAGCCTGATGCCCCGCTGTTCATTGAAGAACCGGTGTTGTGTGAAAACGTAGATGCCATGGTGACCGTGGCGCGCAGCACCACCATTCCCATTGCCACCGGCGAGCGCCTGTTCACCAAGTGGGGCTTCCGCGAGGTACTTGAAAAGCAAGCCGCCTTTGTGTTGCAGCCCGACCTTTCGCACGCGGGGGGTATTTTGGAATGCAAGAAAATTGCCGCGATGGCTGAGTGCTATTATGCCGTGATAGCGCCGCACTGCCCGTTGGGTCCGATTGCCCTGGCCGCCTGCCTGCAGCTGGATGCCTGCATCCCCAATTTCCTGGCTCAGGAGCATGTTACCCTGGGCGTGGGGTATCTCAAGCAGCCTTTCACCATCGAGCAGGGTTATATTGCCCTGCCCACTGCCCCTGGCCTGGGGATTGAGGTGGATGAAGAAGCCCTGCAGAGCCAGCTCTACGACGGTTCATGGGAGACCCCGCGCCTGTGGCATGTGGATGGCTCGGTGGCAGATTGGTAAACACCCCTCTGGTTTAAAATAAAAAAAAGCCGCAGCGCGGCCGCCTTTTATCGAAGGCGGCCGCGCTGCGGCCTGAAACGGGTCAGTAGTTTAGCGCAGGAAGAACGACAGGGCGATCAGCAGCACGGTGAACACGGCGGCCAGCCCCCCGATTTTTTTCAGGTCCGAGATGACCAGGCTGTAATCGGGCTTGAATTCCTGGGTGTAGCTGGTGCGCGGGGCAGTAATGGAAGCCGGGCGGCTGTACGTAGCCGGCATGGCGGTTTCAGCCTGGGTATTAACGGACACACTGCGTTTGATTTTCTTAGCCATTGGTTTTCTCCTAAAAAATAATTTCTACTGGCCATGCCAGCGGTTTTGATTAAGGTGTTTCCTGTAAAACGGCGGTCACCACAATGCGTTTGTTATCCACCATATAGGGATAACACGAAATCAGGGTGACGATGGTATCGTTCGAAGGGGCCATCACCTCCACCTGGGTGGGCGCCACAATCCGCGATTGGCGCACCAGGTAGGTGTACGTGCGCTGATTGGTGAAAATCAGCACCGTGTCGCCTGGTTTGAGCTGGTCCAGGTCGCGGAAGATTTGGCCGAACACATCGTTGTGTGCCGAAAACACCAGGTTGCCCTTCTGTCCCGGGTTGGGCGTGCCCAGATGTTGGCCCACGCCTTTCTTCAACTGGTCCGGCCCGTCGCCCTGCACCACCGGGTGATCGACCTTGATCGCGGGGATTTGGATGCGCTGGGCCTGCTGCGGGCCCGGGGTGGGCAGCGGCAGACTGGCCTGCGACTGCACCAGCGGGCGCAGGTGTTCGGGGATTTCGGCCTCATTGAACTGCGTGACGCCCTGCGCGTTGGGCGGGGTGTGCCCGGAAGGCAGCACCACATCGCGGATCAACGGGGTGGGCGAGAGGGTGGGCAGAATCAGTGCGGTTGCCACTTCATGATTTAAGGTGCTCAGCAGGTTAAACCCGCTGTAAATGACAAACCCCAGGCCGATCACCGCGCTCAGTTCCACCAGCAACAGGATGCGGTCCCACCACGAACGCCGCGTCCGGCGGCGCACTGCCGGGCTGCGTGCGGCTGCGCGCGGAAAGCTTTCGCTTTCTGCTTCTTCTTCCAGCGGCAGCGCTTCGTCGTCCCCGTAGGGGGGCAGCGCTTCGTCGTCCCCGTAGGGGGGCAGCGCTTCGTCGTCCGCGCTTCGCGCTCCCGCACCCGCACCCGCTTCGGGTGCCCGAAGGGGCAGGTGAGAGCCGTAGGGGGTCGGCGCCTCGCTGCGCAGGGATTCCAGGGAAGATCGATAAGGCTCGGGCTCCACCACAATCAGGCGTCCGCTGCGGCGATAATGCTCCAGGCGCACCTGACGTTCGGCGCGCTGCTTATCGATCAGCAGTTGGCGCAATTCTTCTACTGTGAGGTCTTCAGCCCAGCGGTTTCGCGGCACGCCCTATCCTGTCAGGTTCGAGTTTTGCCAGTTTCTGATTATACCGCATATTTTGCGCGGCTTACGCAGCGGCCAAAAACCATGCCCTGGCGGAACCTTTGTTGGGGCGATTGCGTCTATAATGATAGAGAAAGTTGAGGAATCCTTATGAAACGCCATTTTTTGTTCGCTCTCTTATGTTTCGCGGGCATTTTAAGCCTGGCTGCCTGCCTGCCCGGCTTGCCCGAATTTGCCGTTCCCACTCTCGCGTCCACCCCAGATCCGAATCGGGTCGCGACTTCGGTTGAGAAGACGGTATCAATTCGTCAGACCATTGCCGCGCTGGAAACTCAGATCGCGCGCGGCACCAGCCTGGTGGTGGTAGAAACCCCGCAAACCACGCGAATCTCCCCCACCGTGCGCCCGCCCACGGCCACGGCCACCCCCGCCCCCACCGTCATTTTGCCCACGCAGCCGGTTGCGCCCACGGCCGCCCCCACCTCTTCCGTTTCATGCAACGCGGCCACCTTCATTTCGGATGTGACCTTTCCCGATAAAAGCGTGCTTTCCGCGGAGCAGTCGTTTACCAAGGTGTGGCGGCTGAAGAACTCTGGCACATGCGCCTGGAACCCCAGTTATACACTGGTGTTTGTCAGTGGTGCGCAGATGGGCGCCCCCAATGAGGTGGCGCTGCCGGCGAGTATCAAACCGGGCGAAACGGTGGATCTCACCGTTAACCTGATTGCGCCCAAAGACTCCGGGGAATACACCGGTCTTTGGCAATTGCGCGCCCCCGACAGCCAGACCTTCAGTACCAGCCCCAAAAATGAGCCGTTCTGGGTGAAGATCATTGTGGGCACCACCACCATGTCTGGCACCAGCTTTGTCGATGCTTTTTGTACCGCGGTCTGGAAGAATGGAACCGGCGCCAGCCTGGGATGCCCGGCATCCAGGTCCAATTTTACGACTGGTTCGCTGATGCGGGTGGATGCGCCGGTGCTGGCGGGTGGAACTACCGACAACGAACCCGCCCTGGTGACTATTCCCGCGGACGGCAGCGACGGCAAAATCATTGGGCGCTACCCCGCCTTTAAAGTGCTGGCTGGCGACCACTTTGTCGCTCTGTTAGGCTGTATGAATGCCAGTCCTAAATGCAGCGTCACCTTCAAACTGAGCTACACGTTGGATGGCAGCACGGTGGTGGATTTGGGCTCATGGGATCGCATTTATGATCAAAATTGGGTCAAAGTGAACCTGGATCTGAGCAGTCTGGCCGACAAATCGGTGCAGTTTATCTTCACCGTAGGCAATAAAGATGGCGCCTCGGTGGATGACACGGCTTTCTGGCTGAGCCCATATATCAAACGCTGAAATCGCCGGCGGCAGGCCAGATCGGCAAATACCTGCGCCGAATTGGTCATTTAATACTCTTTTATTATGGGCTTAATCGTAATAGAATATAGAGATACTGAAGATTTGTTTAGGGTAGGAGGTCAATATGCAAACGGTTCTTCATGGTTTTCAGCGCTGTCTGCGGCCGGGAATTCAAATTTTTCTGGCCCTGACTCTGCTGGTCGGCTTGCTCGGTGCGTTCTCTTCTGTGCAGAGTGCCAGCGCCGCGGTTCCCATTCCGGTTTTCGCCATCACCGCGGTTGAGAAAGACAATCTGGTGACGATTAAAACCACTGATTTCCCCGCCAACCGCACCTTTGTGGTGCGCATGGGTACTTACGGCACCCTGGGGATTGGCGGAATTGAAGTAGGCACCACCTTCTCAGGCACCGGCGGCACGTTTACTGCCACCTATTCCATCCCTGCTGCCCTTAAAGGCAGCGCGCGCATTGCCATTCGCCTGGATGCGACCAGCGGCGGCTACTACAGCTA
>Ga0105047_10004308_pt1 | contig 24828 bp, 23 predicted proteins | sample MAT04_FD_78384 | JGI IMG/M metagenome (GOLD analysis project Ga0105047, IMG submission 78384) | Freshwater microbial communities from Lake Fryxell liftoff mats and glacier meltwater in Antarctica - MAT-04 (megahit assembly) | ecosystem: Environmental > Aquatic > Freshwater > Ice > Liftoff...
CCTTGCCAAGGTGAGGGTCGCCGTTTCGAATACGGTCGTCCGCTCCACATACGAAACCCCCGTTCGGCTCACTGAGCTGCGGGGGTTTCGTCGGTTTTGCGCCCGACGGCGAGCGCTCACGCCCCCACGGTTGAGGCGTGGGGGATTCGCGTGACCTGCTCACCGGATTCCCCCACAGATGAACCGTGGGGGGAATCCGGCGGCCGAATCCAGCGGCCCACTCAGCGGGAAGCGAGGCCGGCCTGTTGGCGGGACGGAAGCTGCTCGTCGAGGTAGGCGCGGCCGCGATGACGTTGGTTCAGAGCTCTGAGGGGTACGGGTCATCGTGGAACAGCACCCCTCGAACCTTGCCCCGCCGTCGGATCGCCAACTGGCGCGAACAGGGGGGCAGAGCCCTGACAGCAAGACGTCAGTGGCGGTGTTCACCGTCGCCCCCATCCTGATCATCACCATCGAGGGCGAAGACGCCACGGCCAGTTACGTCAACGTGGGCGGCCAAGGTCCGTGGGTGGCCCGGGCTATCGCCACGCTCGGCGGCGCTCCCGTCATCTGCGCACCGTTCGGCGGCGACACCGGAAGAACTGCGCAGCTGCTGCTGAAGGCCGCCGGGCTGACAGTCGACGCGACCGTCACCGCTGCTGCATCGGGCATGTACATCGAGCGGCGCTGCGACGACAACCGCCGCACCTGCATACAGGAGGTGCCGGCCGGCACGCTCGCTCCCCGCGATCTCGACGATGTCTACGAGGCGGCCATCCAGCACGGCATCAGCGCCGGCACCTGCGTGATCACCGGGTCACCGTTCATCGACCATCTCGACCCCGAGGTTATCCGACGCCTCTGCAGCGACCTCCACGCAGCCGGGGTGGTGACCGTGGCCGACCTCAGCGGGGTCCAGCTCGACGCCGCCCTCCACGCTGGGGTCGACTGGCTCAAGGTCGCCGATGACGAGCTCATCCGCGACGGCCGTTGCAGCGAGGACCCCGCCGAGATCATGGCCTGGCTCGATGGCCTGGTCGAGGCCGGCACGGTGCGGGTCGCGGCGGTGGCATCCAGCTCGACGGGACGCACGCTGGCCCGCACCCCCGACCACCGCATCGAGGCCGAGGGCCCGCACCTCGAGGCGGTCGACACCCGCGGCTCGGGCGACGCCATGTGCGCGGCGCTGGCCCTGGCCCACTCCCGCAACCACCCGCCGGCCGATGCCATACGGCTGGCGGTCGCAGCGGGAGCGGCGAACGCCGCCCGCCGATCGACCGCAGCGCCCGGCATCGACGCCGTGCTGAGCCTGACCGAGACGGTGCGGGTCGATGTCACGCCCATCTCGGCCTCGGTCGACGAGGCGACGAGGGGCGCATGAGGATCTGTGTCACCAACGATGACGGCGTCTCCGCCAACGGCATCCTGGCCCTGGCCCGATGCCTGCGCGACCACGGCCACGACGTGGTCATCGTCGCTCCCGACCGCGACCGCTCGGGATCGGGCACCGGCCTGGGTCGCATCGAGGGCGGGGATGCCCTACGCATCCGCCGCATCGACGACCACGACGGCATCGCCGTGTATGCCATGGACGCTCCCCCGGCGATGTGCGTGCTCGCCGCGCTCGCCGGGGTCGCGGGCCCCAGGCCTGATGCCGTGGTATCGGGCATCAACCACGGCCCCAACCTGGGTTATGCCGTGCTGCACTCGGGCACCGTCGGCGCCGCGTTGACCGCCCGGTTGCAGGGGGTGCCCGGCATCGCGCTCAGCGTCGGCGAGCCGGCCACGGGTGCCCATGGCGCTCCGGTCGGCGAAGACTCGCCCGTGTGGCGTCACGCCGGGCTGCTCGCCACCCGCTTCATCGACTGCCCCGAGGTCTGGGGTAGCGACTGGGTGCCCAATATCAACGTGCCCTCCACCTGGGACGGTGAAGGCAAGCTGGTGTGCGCCCGGCTGGCCCGCCTCGGGGCCATCGAGCTGTCGGCGGGCGAGGGTGACAGTGTGGTCGTCAAGCTGCACACCAGCGCCGACCTCGATCCGGTTCGGGGCGGCTCGGATCAGTGGCCCACCGACATGGCCATGAACGCGCTGGGCCACCCCACGCTCACTCCGCTCGCCGGCCTGGGGACAGCCCCTACCGAGAGTGCTGCTGTCGAACGGCTCGCCACGTCGGTCCAGCCCTTCTGAGACTCATTGCTCGGGGGCATGAACCGACGGTCCTGGATGAAGGGCCCGCCTCGAAGCGGTCAAACGACCCCGGAGCACCCGGGAATCGGCGCAGTAGCCTGAAACGGTCATGGAACCGCGCGCCATCTTCTCCATCGCCGGCATCCCGATCTCCATCGACCCGTTCTTCCTCATCGGGGCGTTCTTCATCTACTCATGGTCGGGTGGTGGGCGTGCGGGCACGTTCACGGTCATCGCCCTGCTCATCTTCGTCCTCATCCACGAACTCGGTCACGCGCTCACCGCCAAGTCGTTCGGCGCCACCACCGCCATCACCATCACGTTCATGGGCGGCTTCGCCAGCTACTCCGCCAAGCGCGAACTGGCCGGCTGGCAGCAGAACCTGATCAGCGTGATGGGACCAGCAGCCGAGCTCGTTTCGGCCATCCCGTTCCTGTGGCTCAGCCAGCATCTGGCCCGCAACGCCGGGAATCAGGCCGAGCTCGAGTTCGCCTTCGACCTGTACTGGGCGGTGGCCTGGGCCGGAGTCCTGCTCGCCTTCTTGAACCTCGTGCCCCTGTGGCCACTCGACGGCGGCCACATCGCTGAACGGGTCATCACCCGGGTCTTCGGAAAACGGGCCACGACGCCGTACCTGTACGCATCGCTGATTGCGTCGATCCTGCTGTTCGTCCTCTACATCGTGTTCCAGGCCACCGAGACCGGCGGGTTCGTCGCCGACTCGGGCCGCGACATGGCCTCGGGCTTCTACGAATCGCCGCTCGCTGCGGTGTGGCTCATCCTGCAGGCGGTTCCGGGCCGGCTCGTGGGAGCGGGCTTCTTCATCCCACTGTTCTGCGTCATCGGTTCCTTCGCCCGACTGCAGCATCTCCGCCGCGGCGATGCCTGGGCGCCCCGGAACCGCCGCGCCACTGAGGCCGACGGCGATCACGAAGAAGCCGTGCGCGCCGTGCGAGACGCCGAGCGGGCCGGATGGCAGACCGCCACGGTGCCGACGTTTCCCAAGCGGTGGGGTCCATCACCGTGGCTACTGGCACACATCTCGCTGATCCGGGGGCTCCCCAAGGAGTCGACCCGTCACCTCAGCCGCTTGGCCGAGGACCATCGCAACTGGTTGCTGGACCGCGACGACCGCCCCGAGCTCGAGCGATTGCTGGGGCTGGTCCCGGCGGGGGCGGCGCGCAGCTTGGCCGTGCTCGAGGTGCGGGTTCACCACGGTTCCCTCGACGACTGCGTCGCGCTGGCGAACGCGTTGTTCGAGGTCGAGGGCACCACCGAGCCGCTCTATCTCGGCGCGGCGGGCCTCGCCGTTCGGGGACGCTACGACGAGGCGATCGCCTGGTTGGCGATGGCCGTCGATCTGGGCCCGGACCCGGCCCGCATCGCCACCACCCGCGAGTTCCGCGACCTGCACCGCCGCCCCGACTTTCAACGGTTGCTCGGCGAGGCGGAACGCGCCATCGCCGTCCGAACGCCGTCACCCTTTGCGTGACAGCTGATCCCTCCTGCGGCGAGGCTCGCCCGGCAGACGCGCCGCGTCAGCCGCAGGCGTCGCACCGGCCGAGAAGATCGAGCCGGTGGCTCTCCACCGTGAAGCCCCGCTGATCGGCGGTGACGCGCAGCGCGCTATCGAGCAGCGACTCGATCTTCTCGGGAACGGTGAAGTCCTCGACCGCGCCGCAACTGGTGCACACCAGGTGATGATGGTGATGGCCGGTGAGATCCTCGGCGAGCTCGTAGCGGGAGAACTCGTCGTTGGTGACGATGCGGCGCACCACCCCGGCCTGCTCGAGCACCACCAGGTTGCGATACACCGAGCTCTGGGCCAGGTCGGGACCGGCTTCGAGTAGCTCGGGCATCGTCAGCGGTCGGCCGGTGCGGCTGAGGATCTCGACCAACGTACGTCGATTGCGGGTGAAGCGCTGATCGACCGAGCCGAGGCGGGTCTGGGCCTCGCGTTCGAGATCGGCCGGGGACACCGTGGGGGCTGCACTCATGAGCTCAGGATACCGGTACCGCCCGATGGGGCCCGGTCGAGCCGAGCGCGTCCGGTCAGGGCGCGTCGAGGTCTCCCGAACGCTCGATCTCGGCCACGACGGCGAGGACCGCGGGATGAACGTCGGCCGCCGGCAACCGGAGCCGGGCGGCGACGCTCATCTTTCGGAGGGTCTTCAGCACGACGTTGCGGGTCTTGTCGCCGAGCAGTTGAGCGGTGGACAGGCCTTGCAGCTCGAAGAACGTCAGGCACAGGGCGTCTTCGTGCACCTGAGCCCGAGGATCGCTGCCGATCGCCGCCTTGGAGATGAGGAGCGCGGCGTCGGATCGGACGGCCTCGTCGACGCCGACCCCGGCCAGGATGGCGTCGACGTCGGCAACATGGCGCTGGCGGGCCTCACGGCGCCAACGCAGGTAGCCGGCCCGCCCCTCGGGGTAGTCGGTGCGCGGCGAGAGCCAGCGGCGGAAATGGTGGGCGCGGGCGGCGAGGCGTTGGGCGTCGTCGGCGTCGGGTTCGAGGCGCTCCAGCCAGGCCGTCATTCGCTCGGCATGGACCAGTTCCTTGGGACGCAGTGCTCCGGCGTCGTCGACAAGGTTGGGGTCCTCGGCGTTGGCGGCATCAATGGCCGCCAGTGCAGCCTCGACAGCATCATCCGGCTGCGCCGCGAGTCCTTCTGCCATGGACCTCACCCTACCGATGCCTGGAGACGCTCCCGGAGAGCGAGGTCGTCAGTCGCGGCCCGAGGCATCGCCGGCGTCGAGATCCTGATCGTAGAACTCGCCCACCGGCGGCAGCTCCTCGGGAAACGAGCGGCGTTCGGTGGCCGGCTCCCCCGGCGGGCGCAGACCCGAAGGACGGGGCGCGTCATCGTCGCGTTGGGCCGCAATCGCCTTCTGCCGAGCGGTATTCTCCTTGGCGATGCGATCGAACCCGGGCGCATCGGTCGGCGGAGGGCGTCGCTGCACGACCTGTACGGGCGGGTCGTCGAAGCGCACCGGGGTGGGGTCTTTGTCGGGGATCGCGGCGAGCGCGGAGAACAAGGCTGCGGTGGCCGGGGGCAGCTGCGGCTCGGGCGAGCGCTCAGATGCCGAGACCTCGATCGGAGCCGGGGCCTGGGCTGCAGCGCCGGCCGCGGGACCTGCACCGGCAGCGGCACCTGCACCGGCAGCGGCACCTGCACCGGCCGGGCCACCGGCTGCGGGTGGTGGAACGTCGAGCACTGGCTCGCCCGCGGGCGGGGGGATGGCGTCAAACGCGTCCGATGCGGATGACGGGCCGGCGCTGATGCTCGCGAGCCGGGCCGCACCGGCGACTCCGACGGTCGAACCAGCGGGACCCGGACTGAACGCAACCGGACCGGGGCTGAACGACACCGGAATCGGCCCCCCGATCCGCTCGGGGGCATCGAAACCGCGTGCCGCAGTTGCACCACTGACCCCCGGGGCGACGGGTGCAGGGGCGACGGGTGCAGGGGCGACGGGTGAAGGGGCGACGGGTGGAGCCGTGGCCGGGAGGAACGCGGCGGGCGCTGCCACCAGCGATGGGCGGGTTGCCCGCCAGAAGAAAATGGTGCCGACGAGGACGACAGCCGCCAGACCGACCAGGCCGTAGATGATCCAGCGGAGGCGAACTGCGGCCGGATCCTCCTTGACCGGGGTGGCCACCTCGGTGGCGGGAGCGACCCCGGTGGTCGGTGCCTCGGTGGCGGTCGGAGCCATCGTCGTCTCGACAGCGGCGGGGTCGTCAGTCTGGGAGTCGGTCGGGGAATCGTCCTGGGCGAACACGGCTTCGGGAACGGTGGTCGTGGTCCTCTGGACGACCACCGGTGCCGTCGCAGACGTCGCCGAAACGCCGCCGACGGTGGCAGTCATCACACCGATCGCGGCCGCGACCATCGCGAAGAGTAGAAATCCGCGTTTCACCAGTTCTGCTCCGTCATCGCTTCCCCCCAGCGTTGCACATGGGCGAACCCAGAGCGCGCATTGGGTCCTCGATGGCCTCGATGGGGGCCTCGATCACTCGGTCTCCGGCTCAGCGCTGGTGCTGCGGGCAGGACAAGGTGGTGCGGCCGGCAACGACCCGACGCAACAGCGGCGTCCCGTCGGCCGGGCAAACCCCGCCGCCGTGACGCTGTTCCTGCAGGTCGCCCCGATGCGACCCGCCACGCCGGGTGAGCTGCGCGAGCGTTCGCCGCACGACCCGCCGCAACTCGGCCACCTCGTCGGAGCGCAGCGAACGGGCGGTGCGGGCCGGGTCGATACCGGCGCGCCACAGCGACTCGTCGACCAGCAGGTTGCCCAGGCCGGCGATTCGACTCTGATCGAGAAGCACCGACTTCACCGAACGGTCCGATGCCAATGCCCTCGCCAGCTCGTCCCGGCCGATGTCGGTGGCATCAGGTCCCAGGCGAGACATATCGGGATCGAGCTCCACGCTGCCGAAACGGCGGGGGTCGTTCATGCGCAACCGTCCCCCGTCGTCGAACCGCAGGCCGAACCGGTCCCACGAGGCCTCGTCGCGGCCCGACGAATACTCCAGCTCGGCGATCGGTGCGAACTCGTCGACGACCAGACGCCCGGTCATGCCGAAGCGCAGCCCCAGCCGGTGGTCCGAGTCGAGGTGGGCCACGGCGAGCTTGCCGACACGCGAAGTCGCGATGATGGTGGAGCCGACGAGACCGCCGGCCAACTCCTCGGCGCCGATACCGCCGCGCACGTAGGCTCGATCGGGAGTTTCGACGGCGGCGATGCGGCGTCCGACCGCGTGCTCGAGCGCTTGGCGGTACAGCTCGACCTCAATCAGCTCGGGCATGGTTCGACTGGCCGCCGGCTAGCTGGCATCCGCCGGAGCGGCGGGGTCGGCGGCCAGCGCACGGTCGAGGGCCTGGCGGAGGTCGGCGATGATGTCATCGGGATGCTCGAGGCCGACCGAGAGACGGATCGTGCCCTCACCGATACCGGCATCGGCCAACTCGTGGGGCAACAGGGCCACGTGGGTGGTGGTGCGGGGATGGGTCACGAGGGTCTCGGGACCACCCAACGAGGTGGCCATCTGGGCCAGCACGGTCGATTCCACGAAGCACCGTCCGGCCTCGGCGCCACCGGCCACATCAAAGGTGATGAGCCCACCGGGTGCCGACAGCTGGCGCCGGGCCAACTCGAACTGCGGGTGCGACTCCAGCCCGGGGAACGCCACCTCGTTGACGGCTGGGTGGTCGCAGAGGAACTCGGCGACGCGCTGCGCCGAGGACGACTGGCGCTCGAAACGGATGGGGAGCGTTCGCAGGCCGCGAATGGCGTTCATGGCATCGAAGGGCGACGCGTTGGCGCCTTGGAGCACCGCGAATCCCCAGATCCAATCGATGAGCTCCCGCTCGCCGATGACCGCTCCGATCGTGGCGTCGTTGTGGCCCGCGATGGCCTTGGTGGCCGAGTGGACGACGAGCTGCACCCCGTAGTCGAGCGGGTTCTGACCGATGGGGGTGGCGAAGGTGGAGTCGACCACCGTGATGGGCCCTGCGATGGCGCCGAATCGCTCGAGATCGACGAGGGCCAGGCGCGGGTTGGCCGGAGTCTCGGCGAAGCACATCATGGTGCGCCCCGCGACGATGGCGGCGTCCCAGGCGTCGGGGTCGGTGCCGTCGACGAAGGTGACATCGATACCGAACCGCGGACACACCGCGGTGAACAGCATCTGGGTGCCGCCGTAGAGCTGCTTTTGGGTGACGATGTGGTCACCCTTGGACAAGATGCCGAGGACCACGGCGGTGATGGCCCCCATGCCCGAAGCGAAGGCCCGGCAGGCCTCACCGTGTTCCATTTCGGCCATGGCCTGCTCGAAGGCGCGCACCGTCGGGTTGCCGTAGCGACTGTAGAACTCGCTCGAATCGGTGGTGGTGGCCGCCAGGTGGGCGCTGGCCGAGTCGGGGGTGACGAACGCGGAGGTGGCCCACAACACCGGCGCCAGCGCCGAGCCGTTGTTCTCCCGTCCGGCCCGTATTGCGGTCGTATCGGGACTGTACCTCGGCGGGTTCTCGGTCATGTCATCACTCCAAGGGTCTCGTCTTGGTTGGCGGCATCGATGAAGCCTTCGAGCAGCGAACCGATCTGCTGCAGCTCGATGAGGAATCCGTCGTGGCCATCGGGGCTGTCGATCTCGTAGAAACCGCAGCGGCTGCCGTTGGCCACCAGCAGGTCGCGCAGTCGCTCCTGTTGATACGGCGGGTACAACATGTCGCTCGAGATGCTCATCACGAGCGCCGGGGATTTGATCCGGGCAATGGCGGCATCGACCCCGCCGCGGCCCCGGCCGATGTCGTGAAGGTCCATCGCCTTGTTGAGCCGCAGGTAGGAGTTGGCGTCGAAGCGACGTACGAGCTTGTCGCCGTGGTAGTCGAGGTAGCCCTCGACATCGAAGCGTTGGCCCAGCGTGAAGCCCAGCGGCCCGTCGAGGCGGTCGAGCACCGTGCGGCCGAAGCGCTGGTCGAACACGGCCTCGGCGCGGTAGTGAATCTGGGCGATCTCGCGGGCCAACTTCAGGCCCTGGTGGGGCCCGTCACCGGGTTCGGCGTCGTAGTAGTCGCCGCCGCGGAACTTGGGGTCGCCGATGATGGCGCGGCGACCGACCATCGACCAGGCGATCTGCTGGGCGCTGCCGGCGGTGGTGGTGGCGATCGCGACGACCGACCCGACACGGTCGGGAAACATGGTGGCCCACTCGAGGGCCTGCATACCGCCCATGGAGCCCCCCACGACGCTGGCCCACCGGGCGATGCCCAGATGATCGGCCAGGAGCGCCTGGGCCCGGACCATGTCGCGGATGGTGACCACGGGAAACGTCGATCCGTAGTGGCGCCCGGTGCGCGGATCGATGCTGGCGGGCCCGGTCGTGGCTTGGCAGCCACCGAGCACGTTGGAACACACCACGAAGTAGCGATTGGTATCGAGGGCGCGACCCGGGCCGATCAGCCCGTCCCACCAGCCCTCGCCCGGATGGGCATCGCCGGCCCGCCCCGCGGCGTGGGAATCGCCCGTGAGCGCGTGGCACACCAAGATGGCGTTGGATCCGTCGGCGTCGAGCTCTCCCCAGGTCTCGTGGGCCACGACCACCTCGGGCAGCGATCCGCCGCCCTCGAGGTGGAAGGAGCGGCCCGAGTTGACCGTCGTCAGCTGGCGACGCCCAAGCGGCATCGGCGACATCCATGCGCCCGAGGCGGGTGGCTGGCCGGGTTCGGAACTGGGACGGGTCATGTGGCGATCGGTTGAGGTCGGCGGGAGTCGTTCGTGAGCAGATGGACTCGGCGTGAGCCGACTCGCTGTTCGTGGACACCCGATGGGCCCGGTCGAGATCACCGTGGGCCCGGGGGCTTTCGGTTCGCTCGGACAGTTCGTTGCCGGCAGCGCCGACCACATCCCTGTGAAACGCCGGCGAACCGGAGTCTCACAGGAGGCACCTTGGGTGTCCGTCCCAGGTTGCCGGACCCACCCGCAAGGGAGGGCCGCTCGAGATGTCTGGTCAGTGTATCCAATCGTGCCTACTTCGGCAGACGATTCAGCCACCACTCGACCAGGGCGTCATCGTCGATCGCCCAGGCCTCGTTCAGCACCCGCCCGACGACCCGCCACCACGCGATACCGCGGGCGCCATCGGCGTCCTCGCCACCAGCGGAGCGCTCGGCGCCCGCGGCGATGAGCCGCACTGCCCGGTCCCAGGCCTCGCGATCGACCGGCGTGGGGATCTGCACCAATTGGCGGGCAGCCAGCTTGAGCGCCGTCGGCGACATACCGCCACCGCCGAAACGGCGAAGCGCCCAGGCCGTGGCGGCCGGTGCGAGCAGCGCCGCTTCCAGATGGCCGATGCCCACCTCGGCAGTGGGCAGGACGGCGATCACCGGGGTGAGGGGCACCAGGTTACCCTCGGGATCGGCGACCGCCTCGATCACCTTGGTCTGCGTGGCGACAAGCACTTTGGGCACCATCAACCGTCCGACCCAGCGGGCGAGCCGTTCATCGGTCGCGGCGAGCGCGTCCCGGTCGAGCCACGGCGTGTGCCAGGGCTGGCGGGCGATGGTCACCGGGCGGGTGCCCCAACGGCAGATTGCCGGGTCGACCATGGCGGTGCTCACCACCCGCGCTGCCGTCGCCGGACGCTGCTCGTGCAGATGGGCGACGATCCCGTAGTACTCGTCACGGAACCCCGCGGTCGCGGTGGCGACGCCACCAATGGGCGGCCCTGCCGCCGCCGGCACCATCGGCACCCCGTTGGCCTGAGCCCAGATCGGTGACCAGGTGGCCGCTCCGGCCAACTCATCGTGATTTACGGCGCCATGGTCGATCCCGCCGTCGCGCCCGCCCGACACGATCACCGCCGGTCGGACCGGGGCCGGGCTCGGGCTGGGCCCGTGCTTGCGCAGCACGACTGCGCACACGTCGACCTTGGCGGCGAAGACCTGTGCGGCGGGCAGCCAGGTCCGCACGAGGTCGGCGCTTTCGAGCAGGTGACGGCGCACGCCGGTCGCGTCGCGGGCGACGAGGAACGAGCGCGGCTGGATCAGCGCCGTCACTCCCCCGGGGGCCGCCAGCTCGGCCGAGCGCAGGGCGAACAGGGCAGCGAGGTCGACGTAGCCACCGGCCGCTCCGGGGAACCGCTCCGTCAACCGCGTCCGCTCGGCGGTCGAGCGGGCCGTTGCGGCGCCGAGCTGGTTCTGGAACGGCGGGTTCCCGATGACAATGCCGACCCCGCCGGCATCGGGAATCTCGCCCCACACAGCGTCCAGGGCCAAGACCCGGGGTCTCACCGCAGAGCGCACGCCATGCTCGTCGGCCCAGGCCAGCAGGGCCTCGTTCGAGGCCGACACGGCTCCGGGGTCGAGGTCGATGCCGATGATCAGATCGTTGACGACACGAGCGGGGTCGGCACCTCGGGCCACGAGCAGATCCGCAGCGGCGACCAGAAACACTCCTCCGCCACAGCTCGGATCGCACACGACCGGCAGCGCCGTAGCCGGCCGTTCGCTCCCCGGGCGGGCAGCGTCGAAGGCGTCGAAGGCCCAGCGGGCCAGCAGCGCCGCGATGTCGGGTGGGGTGAAGTGGGCGCCGAGGTCACGCTCGCGATCGCCCAGACCGGCCTCGTACCGTTGGCCCACGGCAAAGGCCTCACGGCTCGGCTCGGTCGCGGTCACGGGTGCAAGTCTCGCGCCGTTAGCGTCACGCCCATGGAATGGATCACCCACGAAGAACGCTCGCTGTACGAGAGCCCGTGGGTTTCACTCGGTCTCGCCGACGTGGAAGTACCGGGCGGTCCCCGCTTCGACCATCACGTCGTGCACATGTCACCGGCCGCGGCGGTCATCGCGCACGACCCTGGTCGCGGGGTGCTGATGTTGTGGCGTCACCGCTTCATCACCGACACCTGGGGCTGGGAGATCCCGGCCGGACGAGTCGAAGCCGACGAGGACGTCGAGGAGGCGGCCCGGCGCGAAGCGGTCGAGGAAACCGGATGGGCGCCGAACGAGCTGGTGCCGCTGGTGAAGTTCTTTCCGGTCAACGGCATTTCGGACCACGAGTTCCACATCTTCGTCACCAACGGCGCCACCCACCTCGGCGAGCCGAGCGACCCCAGCGAAGCCGACCGCATCGAGTGGGTACCCGTCGATGAACTCCGCCGGGCCCTGGCCGCTGGCGAGGTGCACGACGGGCTGACTCTCACGTCGCTGTGCTATCTGCTCGCCATCGGCGTGCCCGCCTAGGCGGACGCCACCCTCAGGCGCTCAGGCGTCGACCGAAGGGTCCCAGCCGATGAGGTCGTTGAGCCGCTCGTCGTTCGAGAACATCTCGACCACCGGCATGTTGAGCCCGATGCGCTTCTGCAGCCGCTTGACCTCGAGCTCCTGGTTCCACAACGAGAACGTGACCACCACACCCGACGTGCCGGCACGGGCGGTGCGGCCCGAACGGTGCAGGTACGTCTTGTGGTCGGTAGGCGGGTCGTAGTGGATGACCACGTCGACATCGTCGATGTGGATTCCCCGGGCGGCCACATCGGTGGCAACGAGCGCCTGCAGCTTGCCCTCGCCGAACTGGGCCAGCGCCCGCTCCCGCAGGTTCTGGCGCAGATCGCCGTGGATGGGCGCCGCGGTGACGCCCTCTTCCTCGAGCTTGGCGGCGAGGCGGTCGGCGCCGTGCTTGGTGGCGGAAAACAACATGGTGCGGGAGTTATTGCGGATGATCGCAGCGGCGACCTTCACCCGATCCATGTCGTGGACGTGGATGAACCGGTGGTGCATCTGGTCGACGGTGACCGTGGGCGAGTCGACCTCGTGGCGGACCGGATCGTGCTGGTAGCGCTGCACGAGAGCGTCGACGACGCCGTCGAGCGTGGCCGAGAACAGCAGGGTCTGGTGGGAGCCCTCGACGTTGCGCAGGATCCACTCGACCTGGGGCAAGAACCCCATGTCGGCCATGCGGTCGGCCTCGTCGACGATGACGTGGGCGACGTCGGCCACCGAGAGCGACTTGCGTTCGATGAGGTCGATGGCGCGGCCCGGGGTGCAGACGATCAGGTCGACGCCCTTCTCGAGCGCGGTGACCTGCTTCTCGATCGGATCGCCGCCGTAGATGGCCGTGACGACGCGGTCGACCGACTTGGCGAGCGGGATGAGCTCGTCGCGCACCTGGGTGGCGAGCTCGCGGGTGGGAACCAGGACGATGCCGGTGGGGCGTCCGGGTGCGGCCTTAGGGAGATTCTGCAGGGTTGGGAGACCGAAGGCGAGGGTCTTTCCCGATCCGGTCTTGGCTTTGCCACACACATCGCGGCCGGCAAGGGCATCTGCGATCGTGAGGGCTTGGATGGCGAACGGCGCTGTGATCCCACGTTCGGTGAGCGCGGCCACCAGCGGGGAAGAGACGCCGAGCGACTCAAACGTTGTGGTCATACTTGTTCCTTGTGTCGAATCAAGGCTACCGGGTATTCGTGCTCTGCCCGGCAACGGTCGGTTCGGCGCGCCTGTTCGGCAGATCACGTTGACATTTCGCCAGGATTCCCCGGTCCAGGCGTCCGTGGTCGGGGTCGGTTTGTGAGACATTGGGACCATGACTGACGACGCCCCCCTTGTCGAACGCTGGCCAGCCCCCAATGTGTGTGTGGCGGCGGTCGGTGAAGGCGGATTGGTGTCCTCGGTCGGCGACCTCGATCACCCGTTCCGACTGGCGTCGGTGACCAAGCCGCTCATCGCCACCGCGGTGCTCGTCGCCGTCGAGGAGGGCTCGATAGACCTCGACGAGCCGGCCGGGCCCGACGGGTCCACCGTTCGCCACCTGCTCGCGCACGCTTCGGGGCTCGCTCCCGACAACGACAGTCGGCTGTGCGCACCGGGAACCCGGCGCATCTACTCCAATCATGGATTCGAGGTGCTTGCCGATCACCTTGCCAAGGCAACGGGCATCAAGATCGCGGACTACCTGCACGAGGGCGTGTTGGCCCCGCTCGCCATGGCCTCGACCGAGTTGGTGGGATCACCGGCGTCGGGGGCCATTTCGACCGTGGCCGATCTGGCCCGATGGGTCGGCGAGCTCTTGGCGCCCGGAGCGCTGCTCGACCCGAGCACCGTCGCCGACGCGATGACCGCGCAGTTTCCCGCCCTCAATGGTGTGCTGCCGGGTTTCGGCCCCCAAGAGCCCAACCCCTGGGGGTTGGGATTCGAGATCCGGGCCAACAAGTCACCGCACTGGACCGGCACCCGCAACTCGCCGGCGACCTTTGGGCACTTCGGCCAGTCAGGAACGTTCGTCTGGATCGACCCCGAGGCCCGCCTCGGGGTCATCGGGCTCGGCGACGTCGACTTCGGCCAGTGGGCCGTCGACCTCTGGCCCGCTCTCTCCAACAGCATCCTCGCCGAGTGCGCCCCCGGCTGAAGCCGCGCTGGTCGGCACCTCCGTCACCGCCGGGACCTCAGCGATGGTCGGGACCGCCGCGATGGTCGGGACCTCAGCGCTGGCCGGCACCTCTGCCTCGGAGGCTTCGGGGTGCACCGTGACCGGCTTGATACCCCGCTGATCGGCGGGGAGCAGCGCTCCGCCCCACAGGAACCACACCGTTCCGACCACCATCATCGTCAACGACAACAAGATGTTGACCCGCACTCCCCACAGCTCGGTGGCCGGGTCGATGCGTAACTCTTCGACCCACAGGCGCCCCGTGAAGTAGGCCACCAAGTACAGCGGCAGTATCTTGCCGCGACGGAAGATGTATTTGGAGTCGAGCCAGATGAGCAGTCCCACCACGCCGAAGTTCCACAGCGATTCGTAGAGGAACGTTGGGTGGAAGGTGGTGGAGCCGGCGTACTTCTCGGGCACCGACGCCAACGCACTGGGCTTGTCGATCTCGACGGCCCACGGCAATGTCGAGGGGCGGCCGAACAGCTCCTGGTTGAAGTAGTTGCCGAAGCGCCCGATGGCCTGCGCCAGCGGCAGACCGGGGATCATGGTGTCGATGAGACTGGGGACGTTGACCTTGTAGGCCCGTGCCGCAATGAAGCCGGCGAGCGTGCCGAAGAGGATTCCACCGGGGATGCCGAGTCCGCCGTTCCAGATCTTGAAGACCGCGGGGAACGGATCATCGGCGTAGAGGCTGTTCCAGTCGGTGACCACGTGATACACCCGGGCGCCGATGAGACCGGCGGGCACCGCCCACACCGCAATGTCGGCGATCTCGTCGGGATCGTTGCCGAGATCGGCCCATCGCCGACGGGCCAGCCACACTGCGGCGAGCACGCCCAGAGCGATCATCAATCCGTAGTAACGGACCCCGATTCCGGGCAGAAACTCCGAGGGTGGACTCGGTATCGACGCAAACACGGGTGATCTCCCCCTCAGGGCATCGGGCGTGAGGAGCCTACTCGCCACTCGGCGCAGATTCGCCGACCCGTTGCGGTCAGTCGCCGAGGGTGATCAGTCGCCGAGGGTGATCAGCCGCCGGAGGTGGTCGTGGTGTCGAGCGGGCCGCCGGGCTCGATGCCCTCGAGCGGCTTGGGATCGTCGAGGATCGGCGTGAGGGTGGTCGACGTCGTCGAACTGGGAGTGAACGTCTCGCCCTCGGGCATCGCCGGCATCTGTCCCCCGGGGACGAGGTCGTCGGCCTCCAGGCAGTCGGCAGCCAGGTCACTGAGCCCGGCCGAGAAGCGGTTGGCGTTGGCGAACGGATCGGGTTCGACGCCGTCGATCAGTGAGCCGGCGAGGTCGCGGACCAGCCCTCGGCGTTCGAAGCCCTGGGCGATGCAGTCGGATTGGATGAGCGGAAGCTTCTCATACGACGAAAACAGTTCGACGACGGACTGCGAGAAATCGATGCACCCGACCAGCATGTTGATGACCGCGACGCGCTCCTCGGCCGGGTAGGCGAGCGCCAGCGTGGGCGACTGGGGATCGAATCCCAGGTCGAGGAGGTGGGCAACGGTGAGCTGGCGGACGATACGGCCCGCAGCGCACTCGGCCTCTTCCACCGGTGCAGCCCATTCGTTGAGATCCTCGCCCACCGTCGAGAGGTAGTCGGTCAACGACGCCGTGAGACCCGCCTCGTCGCGTGGGTACTGGCGCACCGTGGTCGTGGTGGGGTTGTCGACCTCGGATGTGTCCCACGTGCGCGACGTGCACCCAGCGGTCAGCGCCACGGCGGCTACCAACATCGCCGCCGACAACCGGGGCGCGTGGAACCGGCCGCGACGGTGGGATCGGCCCGGTCGCCCCGGGTACCGCCGCTGCACCAACTGCATCAGGCCAGAGTGTTTTGCACCCGGTCGAGCGCCTCGTCCTCGGAGACGTCGAGCGCGAAGCTGAGCTCGGAAACCAGCACGCCGCGGGCCTTGACGAACATCGACTTCTCACCGGCCGAGAGGCCCTTGGACTGATCGCGCAACGCCAGGTTCCGAACGACTTCGGCGACCTGATACACGTCGCCCGACTTGAGCTTCTCCTGGTGATTCTTGAATCGCCGGCTCCAGTTGGCCGGTTCGCGGATGTCCTTCTTGCCGAGCAGCTCGAAGAGGTCCTGGACCTCTTCGTTGCCGATTGGCGGACGCATACCGACTTCTTCTGCCTTGTCGGCCGGGACCGACAAGGTGAGATCGCCGTGGGCCATCTTCAACACCAGGTAGTCGGTCTTGATGTCGTTGAACTCGCGTGTTTCGCGACTCACGATGATGGCTGCGCCGTGGTGGGGATAGACAACTCGATCTCCGACGTCGAACAAAATTCGCTCCTCACCTCAGTACCTACGTAGGGCTGAGAATGCCATGCATTCGTTGCTTCGGCCAATCACGCCATCGCCCACTTCGCCGACCAACCATTCTTCCCGACATCGCCGGCCTGCGCTGGTCGGCACATGCACATCAGCGCTCTCGATACAATTCCGTTCCCACTTTTCAACGACGCCACGTGCGATGCCGACAGCTACGACGAGTTCGAACGTGCCGCGAACTCGTCGTGTCACCTGCTCTGAGCCGCACGGGCCGGGTCAGATGACGTAGGCCAGGTTCTCCGCGATCCTCTCGGCGAGCGGTATCGACCCGGCCAGCTTCAGCGTTCCCTCCGCCCGCACTGAACTCAGGTCGGCTCGCCCGGCGACCAGCGCCACGAAGTCCGGCAAGCTCAGGGCAAGGGACGCCGTCGGGGCGAGCATCGGTTGCGCGCTGAGCCGGGCCCGTTGCTCGACCACTACATCGAAGCGACGGCGGTGCGGCGCCGAGATATGGAGCGCCACCGTCGACCCCTTGGGGGCCTTGGCCAACTTGGCAATGACATAACAGAGACCGACGCCGATTTCGTCCATTGCCCGGTCGACCACCGGTCCGTCGAGGTGGCCGGGGCGGCCCAGTGCTTCGCGAATATCCTGCTCGTGCACCCAACAGTCGAACAGCCGGAGCCTCATGAATCGGCCGTAGGTGGCCAGGCCCACGGGGGTCCACGCCTCTTCGTCGAACTGTGACTGCGCCATACGCTCCAGCGCCACCAGCCGCTCATCGGTGATCGCGACGAACTCGTCGTGCACCTCGACACCGGGCCGGTGGCGGCGCTCGGCCACAGACGCCTCGTTGAGTGCACCGAGGTCGTTGCGCACGTGCGGGGCCCGCTCGTGTCCGGCGGTGACGTCGGGTGGGGGGCGGCCGGCGAGAATCGACTCCGTCCCGACCATGTGCGACACGATGTCTTGGACGGACCAGCCCGGGCAGCGGGTCGGGGTGAGCCATTGTGACTGGTCGAGTTGAGCGGTGACCTCCGCGATGGACGCCCAGAGCTGACGGAGCTCACCGACGATGTCTGTTCGTGAGATCTCGCCCCCCAGGGACATCAACACACCTCAGATCTTTTCGTGCGCGCCCACCGATCTACGCAGTAGACATTTCCTATATGGCGAGACAGGGGCGACGCCAATGACGCTGCGAGCGGCGACCGTCGACGACATCGACGCCATCGCTGCGATCGCGCACGCCCAGCGTCGGCGCCAGCACCTGCGGGACCCCGCCTACTGGCCGGCGATGCCCGACTCGACGGGCGTGCACTCACTGCTCTTGCGGTGGCTGCTCACCGGCGGGGCGTCCACGGCGCTGGTCATCGCCGACGCCGGCGAAACGGTGTTGGGCTACGTGATCGCCAGTGCCGTGCAGGCGCCCGGCTCGTTGCGGAAGGCGTTCGTGATCGACGCGCTCGATGTCGCCAGTGACCATCTGTGGCCCACGCTGGGTCCTCCGTTGCTGGCGGCCACCGCCGGTCGGGCCAAGCAGCAGGGGGTGACGACGGTCATCGTGGCCTGTCCCACCGACGACACCGCACGCCGCGCCGTGTTCGCGAGCTGCCGGTTCGAGGTCGACTGTTGGTTCCGCCACGGCCACCTCGGAACCCTCGCAGCGGTGGTCCCGCCGGCCGCAGCGGACGACGACGACGACGAGATGGGACTGCCACTCCCCCACCTGCACGGCCGGATGGCTTCGCTCGCCGAACCATTCAGCGTGGTGGCACCGGGCGCGCACTCGCTGATCAGCGCACCGGTGCCGCTCATCGCGCTCGTCCCCGCTGCGGGCACGACAACGCTGGTTGACCCCGCGATCGGCAGCGATCGGGCCGCGTTCACCGCCCTCTTCGACGAGATCGAGGGCGTCGCCCGTAGTCGAGGAGACCTCGCAGTGACCGTTGCGGTCGGGCCCGGCGAGGAGCCGCTCGACCGCTGCCTACAGCGGCGGGGCTACTCGCGGCCGATCGACTGGTGGTCGTTGCGCACCCGCTGACGCGCCTACACCCTGACGAGGGGCAGCGTCGTGCCGGCTCAGCGTGGGGTGAGGACGACCTTGCCGCGCAGGCGGCGCTCGAGCAGATCGTTCAGCACATCACCGGCATCAGCCAGCGGTTGGCGTGACGGCGTCGGCGGGTGGAGCGTTCCTGCGGTGACCGCAGCGAGGACCTCGGCCAAGAGTGCCTGCTGGTCGCGGGCGTTGCGCATGGCCCATGCTCCCCAGTCGATGCCGACGACCGAGCGGTTGTTGAGCAGGATCTGATTGGCCGGCAGCGACGCAATCTCGCCGGCCGCGAACCCGATGACCAGGAGACGACCACCGACTCCGAGGGCTCGCAGCGCCTGTTCGCTGTGTCGCCCGCCGACCGGGTCGACGACAACGTCGACGCCACCACCGCTGAGTTCGCGTGCCCGGGCCTTGAGGTCTTCGACCTCGTACGCGATGGTCGCGTCCGCGCCCATGGCGGTGGCATCGGCGAGCTTCTCGGGCGAGGATGCCGCAGCGATCACTCGCGCCCCCAGCGAACGGGCGACGTCGATGGCAGCGAGCCCCACGCCGCCGGCCGCGCCCAGTACGAGCACGTTCTCGCCAGCAGCAACCGTGGAGCGGCGCGTCATTGCGAACCAAGCGGTGCAGTAGCTCTGCACCAGCGCAGCGGCCACGGCGAGGTCGAGGCCGCTGGGAACCTTTGTGATCGCACGCTCGGCGACGACGACGTGGGTCGCCCACGCGCCGAGACCCAGCGACGACAGCACCCGGTCGCCGACGGCGACCGAGCCGACCTCGCTACCGACCGCAGTCACGACGCCGGCAAACTCGCTACCCGGCGTGAACGGCGGCGGCACCTTGATCTGATAGGTACCGGCAACGAAGAGCGCGTCGACGAAATTGACCCCGGCGGCCGCCACCTCGACGAGCACCTGCCCCGGGGCCGGGACCGGATCGGGCTCATCGACGACTTGCAGGTCGTCAGGCGAACCCCAGTGCTGGCAGACGACTCGGCGCATGGACCAGAGCCTATGAGCAGCCGCTGGTCGAACCGCACTCCTGGCAGACGTAACACGAACCAGCCCGCTGCATGCCGACACCGCACTGCATGCACAGCGGAGCGTCGGAACCGGGACGGTGAAGCTCGTGGTCGACCGCAGCGGCGACAACGGGCGCGGCAGCGACTGGAGCGTTGAACAGCGGCGTGGGCGGATCGGCGACCAGATCGTTGCCCTGGGCGGTGGCGGTGACGGCTTCCTCGATGCCCGGAAGTGCCGGCTGCAAACGCTCGGCGACGCTGAAGACACCCATGGCCGAGCGCTGCTCGTAGCTGAGGTAGTCGACGGCGAGACGGCGGAACAGGTAGTCCATCAGCGAGCTGGCGAGTCTGATGTCGGGATCGTCGGTCATGCCGGCAGGCTCGAATCGCATGCCGACGAAGGCGGCGACGTAGGCCTGCAACGGCACGCCGTACTGCAGCCCATGGCTGACGGCGATAGCGAACGCGTCCATGATGCCGGCGAGGGTGGAACCCTGCTTGGACACCCGAACGAAGAGTTCACCGGGACGGCCATCGTCGTACTCGCCGACGGTGACGAACCCCTTGCAATCGGCCACACGGAACTCGAACGTCTTGGAGTTGCGCGATCGTGGCAGGCGTTCGCGCACCGGCTGATGAACGACGGGGATCACCGCGGCCACGGCTTGGGTGACCGTGTCGACCTGGGCCTGCTCGGGGACTCCCGTCTTGCCGGTGGAGAGCGGTTGGCCGACCTTGCAATTGTCTCGGTAGACCGCGACGGCCTTGAGACCCATCTTCCAGCCGTCGATGTAGATCGACTCGATCTCTTCGACCGTGGTGTCCTCGGGCGTGTTCACCGTCTTGGAGATGGCGCCGGACAAGAAGGGCTGCACGGCCGCCATCATCTTGAGGTGGCCGCTGTAGTGGACCACGTTGTCGCCCATCGAGCAGGCGAAGATGGACAGGTGCTCGTCACTGAGGTGGGGGGCGCCGAGGATCGAGTGGTGCTCGGCGATGTAGGCGACGATCTCGCCGATCTCGAACTCGTCATGGCCCAACTGACGAAGCGCACGGCCGACCGTCTGGTTGACGATGGACATGGTGCCGCCGCCCACGAGCTTCTTGGTCTTGATGAGTCCGAGGTCGGGCTCAATGCCCGTGGTGTCGGCATCCATCATGAACGAGATGGTGCCGGTGGGGGCCAGAACCGAGGCCTGCGAGTTGCGCACGCCCACGGTGAGGCCCAGTTGGCAGGCCTCGTCCCAGGACTGCTGTGCGGCGCCGAGGAGCCCCGACGGCACGATCTCCTCGTTGATGTTGAGCACCTCGGCGCGGTGCATCTCGAGGACCTTCAACATGGCGTCGCGGTTCTCGTGGAAGCCGGCAAAGGGACCCATACGGGCGGCCATACGAGCCGAGGTGGCGTAGGCATGACCAGTCATGAGGGCGGTGACGGCGCCGGCCCAGGCCCGGCCGTCATCGGAATCGTAGGCGTGGCCGAGGGCCATGAGCATGGCTCCGAGGTTGGTGTAGCCGATGCCGAGCTGGCGGAACCGGCGGGTGGTCTTGCCGATCTGCTCGGTGGGGTAATCGGCGTTGCCGACGATGATCTCTTGGGCGATGAAGACGACCTCGACGGCGGAGCGGAACCGCTCATGGTCGAACTGGTCGTCGTCATCGAGGAACGTGAGCAGGTTGAGGCTAGCGAGGTTGCAGGCCGAGTCATCGAGGTGCATGTACTCGCTGCAGGGGTTGCTGGCATTGATGCGACCGGTGTTGGGTGCGGTGTGCCAGCGGTTGATCGTGGTGTCGTACTGCATGCCCGGATCGGCGCATTCCCACGCGGCCTCGGAGATGGCACCCATGAGGTCGCGGGCGCGCACCGTGGCGGTCACCGAGGCGTCGCTGCGAGCGATGAGGTCCCAGTCAGAATCGGCCGCAACGGCTTCCATGAACTCGTCGGTGACCCGGACCGAGTTGTTGGCGTTCTGATATTGGACGCTGTAGGCGTCGGCCCCGTCGAGGTCCATGTCGAACCCGGCGTCGCGCAGGACGCGGGCCTTGCGCTCTTCGCGGGACTTGCACGTGACGAATTCTTCGATGTCGGGGTGATCGACGTCGAGGATGACCATCTTGGCGGCGCGGCGGGTCTTGCCGCCCGACTTGATGGTGCCAGCCGAGGCGTCGGCGCCGCGCATGAAGCTGACCGGGCCGGACGGCGTTCCGCCACCCTTGAGGCGCTCGTTGGAACCGCGGACCTTGGAGAGGTTCACACCGGCACCCGAGCCGCCCTTGAAGATGATGCCCTCTTCGCGATACCAGTCGAGGATCGAGTCGATGGAGTCCTCGACGGACAAGATGAAGCAGGCCGAACCCTGATTGCGCACGCCCGGCACGCCGATGTTGAACCACACCGGACTGTTGAATGCGGCCTTTTGATTGACCAGCAGGAACTTGAGCTCGGCATTGAACGTCTCGCGCTCGTCGTCGTCGACGAAGTAGCCGTCGTGGTCGCCCCACCCGGTGATGGTGTCGGCGACGCGGTCGATGACTTGGCGCAGCGACCATTCGCGCTCGGGCGTGCCGAGCGTTCCCCGGAAATACTTCTGGGCGACGATGTTGGATGCGTTGACCGACCACGACACCGGGAACTCGACACCGGTCTGCTCGAAGGCGACCGAGCCATCGCGGTAGTCGGTGATGCGGGCATCACGAAGCCCCCACTCGATCTCGTCGTAGGGGTGGGTGTCGGTGGCGGTAAAGGTTCGGCGGAGACCGAGCCCGATCTGATTGTCGGTCAACGACATGTGACCACTCCTGTTCTGACTGCGGCGGGGAATCGAGCAGCGCTCGGCGAAACCCGGGGTGGCGATGGTGGGACCGTGACATGGGCGCCTAGGCGGAGGAGATGAAGCGCTACGGCCACCCATCGGGTTGCCGGAGACTGCTTCGTACCTCCAGGACTCATCCTGCCTGCCGAGTGAGACGAGACGCAGCCACCATTCCAAGCGCACACGTCACGGTCCGCACCGCCGACACTAGGAACATCGCCCTGTGGGGTGAAAGGGGTACAAGGTGTGTATATCGGGGGAATTGTCCACAACATGGCGGTGCTCCTCTCGTGAACTCCCCACCGTCTGCGTTGCACCTCACGCACAGTGCATTCAACGCTACGAACCTTCCGCCTGTTCCAGCAGCTGAGGTGCAATCTCGCGCCATTCCCGCCGAGCACTCGATGAGCAGAGCCTGTGGACAGAGTTGCCCGAAAGAATCTTGATAACTTCGGCCGATGCGCCTCCTTCTGCCCCGGCCGATCGACGATGCCGACGTCGCCGAGATCATCGGCGGCGAGAACCGAGACGGCGGCGGCGCCCCATGGGTGTACTCGAACATGGTGACCACCATCGACGGTGCAGCCACGGTGGATGGCCGCTCGAAAGGGTTGGGCGGGGCTGGCGACAAGGTGGTGTTCTCGGCCCTGCGCTCGGAGGCCGACGTCATTGTGGTGGGGGCCCAAACCGTGCGGGCCGAGCGCTATCGCCTGCCACGATTCCCGACCGCCGAGGCGGCAGCCCGCCGACGCGAGCGAGGCCAGGCTCTGCGACCGGTCCTCTGTCTGGTGACTCGCAGTGGCAACCTGCCCGACGACCTCCCACTGCTGGGCGAGCTCGACGAGGCGTCGCTCCCCGATGACGAACGCCCGCTCATCGCCACCACCGACGAACTGGCTTCCCTGCAGGCCGACCACCGCTTCGGGTACCTGGCGGCAGGCCCCACGGCGGTGGACCTCGCTGTCCTGGTACGCCAACTCGGCGAGCGGGGACACCGGCGCATCCTGTGCGAGGGTGGGCCCTCGCTGCTCGGTCAGCTGGGCGCGGCCGGCTTGGTGAACGAGTGGAACTTCACCGTGGCGGCCACGATCGGTGGCGGGGATGCTGGTCGACCCGTTCACTCCGCCACAGCCCTTCAGGACGACCTGATGCTCGACCGCGTGCTGGTGGACGATGACTCGGCGATGTTCTGTCGATACCTCAGGCGCTGATCGATCGCGCTCATGAGGCTATCCGGGCGAGTTCGGCGGGGATGACGAGCTGCTGACCGGGAACGATGCTGGCGCCGCCGTTGGCGTCGGCGAGCAGCTCGACGACGACGCGCCGATCGACATCGAGACCGAGCGAGCCGGCGATGCCCCACAGGGTGTCTCCGCCGCCCACTTCGTACGTGGCCGGGAGCGATGAAGCCGCCGGAATGCTGCCAACCGGGGTGCCGCCGCCGAACAGTGCGCCGCCGAGCGCACCGACGACCGTGACTACCAGCCACAAACCGACGAGTGCCACCACGAGCGCCAGGCCCCTACGCACCAGGAAGACCCGCTGCCGGCGGAGCGACACCGTCGAACGGCCACCCGCAACCGCGACGAGCGTGGGGCGGCGGGATGCGAGGGTGGAAACCTCGGGTTGGAACAAGAACGAAACTGCCATGGGGTGCATTCTCCTGCTGACCACTGACACTCAAGCCCGACCACGCCGCAACGACGGTGATGAGGTGAATGTGACGAACACGTGTTCGCAGTACACACGAACGAATGTTCGATGTCAATATCGAACACCTGTTTGTTCGTTCGTGCTATCGTGAGAACATCTGTTCGACACGAACCTCAGGAGCACATCATGGCGACCACGCCTCCCAGTAAAACCTCCCACCACGGTGAGCCCGAGCCGCTGACCGATCGGCAGCGGGAGATCCTGAACTTCATCGAGCGCACGGTGAGTGAGCGCAGCTATCCCCCATCAGTTCGCGAGATCTGCGCTGCGGTTGGGCTCACCTCCCCGTCCACGGTGCACACCCACCTGTCGAGCCTGCAGAAGATGGGCTACCTGCGACGCGACGCCACCAAGCCCCGCGCCATGGAGGTCCGCTTCGATCCGGGTTCGGGCGCCACCGCCGACCGCGCTCCGGTGCGCCACGTTCCGCTCATCGGCGAAGTCGCTGCGGGTACGGGCGTGCTCGCCCAGGAGAACGTCGAGGAACTCATGCCGCTCCCGGCCCAGTTCACTGGTGAAGGTGAGCTGTTCATGCTGCGGGTCCGGGGTGAGTCGATGATCGAGGTCGGCATCTTCGACGGCGACTTCGTGGTGGTACGCCGCCAGCCCACCGCCGAGAACGGCGACATCGTCGTCGCCGGAATCCCCGGCGAAGAGGCCACCGTCAAGACCTACAAGGCCAAGGGCAACACCATCACGCTCGTGCCGGCCAACCCGGCCTTCGAGCCCATGGCGTTCGCCTCCGACGAGATCTCGCTCTTCGGCAAGGTCGTCACGGTGCTCCGCAAGCTCTAGTCGAGCTGCCGGCGAACAGACTGCTTCAGTCGTTCAG
>Ga0105047_10004309_pt1 | contig 24824 bp, 21 predicted proteins | sample MAT04_FD_78384 | JGI IMG/M metagenome (GOLD analysis project Ga0105047, IMG submission 78384) | Freshwater microbial communities from Lake Fryxell liftoff mats and glacier meltwater in Antarctica - MAT-04 (megahit assembly) | ecosystem: Environmental > Aquatic > Freshwater > Ice > Liftoff...
CGCACGGGTCCGTGGGCGTACTCGTGATAGTTCGCGTGGAATCCGTACTTGTCGCACACGGTCTCGAACTTGTCCGCGCGCCCATCGCCATTGGTGTCGCTCATGCGCGTCAACTCCGGCTTCTGCGTCACCACAATTTTGTCGCCCTTGTCGTCCTCGATCACCACACCGAGGCACTCATAGGTACTCTCGGCAAAGAGGGTCCACTGGTCGCCGCGGATGCGCCACACGCCCGCGGTGCGCGTCCCCAGCACGATCGTGCCGTCCTTGGCCACCGCGATGCCGGTGGGCTCGAACAACTGCTTCCGGCCGAAAATGTCCTTCGGCGATTCCCAGTCCTCGACCGAATACCCCGCCGGCAACTCCAGTTTTTGCCTCCCCTCTTTGGCGGGAGTCTTCACCACCGGCTGCGGCGTCCAGTTCTCCTCGCGATCCAGGATTGGACGCGCCACGAGCCCGCCGGCCAGCCGTGCGGTGAGCTTGTAGAGCGGCCCCTTCGCCGGGTCGAGGGTCCACATGCCGCCGACAAATGTGCCCCCCTCGGTCTTCACATCCGAGAGCCCGGTTTCCGCCAACTCGAATTTCTGCGGCTCCTTCAATTTCCCCTCGATCGCAAACTCGATCCGCCCGTCGCCGGAGAGCGTCACCTTTTGCAAAATTTCGTTCTTCCCGATCCGCACGTGGAAGGTCGGATCGCCCGTGACCGGATCGAGCGTGTACCCGAGAAACTCCGCATCGACCGATGCGAGGAGTTCGGGAAAATCGCGATCTTCCCACAACCACTTCTCGACCGCCATGTCGTCGAGGACGTCCGGCTCCTTGAATTCAAAATCGACCGGAACGCCCGCCGGCGTCAGCGGCTGCAGAATGGCACCGCCCTCGATGAAGACTTGCGCTCCCTGTCCCCGCACCGAACCCGGCGTCCCGCGGCCCTCACGTTCCTTCGACAGGTTCAGGAAGCCGCCGCCCCAGATGTTGCGCACCGAGAGGAAGCGGGAGTCGAATGTGTAATTCATCCCGTTCGGCAGTCCCACATGCAGAGCCCGTCCGCTCGATCCACGGAGCGGTGCGCGGAAGACTCGCGTCCGCTTTGTCACCGGCTCCTCGTTCGGAATGTCCACGATGCTTTTCGGCGCGGCCTTCTTTTCCTGCTTTAGCTTCACCACCGCCGGCCCGGCCTGTCCTGTATCCGCCAGCGTCCGCAGGTAATGCCAGATATTCTCCACCGCCTGATCGGGGAGCACCTCCGTGGTGAACAACGGCATCGCAGCCAGAAAGGCAGTCCCCTTGGCCGGTCCGCTCTCCGCCACCGCCAGCACGTCCCACGACTTGCGCACCGAATCCACATAGTAGGTCTTGTCCGCCTTCAACTTCTTTTTCTCCCCCGATTTCGGATCGATCGCCTCGCGCTCGCGCGGCTCGTTAAGAAAGAGCCCGTGCAGATTCGGCCCGATCCTGAGCGAGGCATCGTCCTTGGCCACCGCATGGCACACTACGCAGCCGTAGAGTTCGAACGCGGTCTTCCCCTCCGCCACGGCATCCACTTCCTGCGCCCAGCCCGGAAGGGCCAGCGCCGCGAACATAAGAGCAACTCGGTATTTCATCGTTCGAGTCCTGTAGGGAAATCCCGACTGGCCGGCAAGGGATAAGGCGACGCCAGCGCATCGCACATATCCAGTTCCGGGGCTTCGATGGAAATCCATGCGCAGATCGCCTCGGGGTTCAGAGCCGCAAGATTCTGCATGTTTGGATTGTCCAGGGCATAGCCGCTGAAGGCGAAGGAGCGCATGTGCAGGGCGGTGATGGCACCCCAGATGCGGGCACAAAAAGCGGATCGCGCATTCAGCAAGGCCAACGGCCGTGCGCTCCCATCGGCTCAGTTCTCGTGCTCAGTAGCATGCAGACAGCGAACGCGAATACTGAGCACTGATTACCGGGCACTTTCTCCCGCCTGTTCGTGAAAAAGCTGCCGGATTACCTCTTCGACCGGCAGTTCCTCGACGTTCAAGTCAGTGACCTTGCACGCGCTCAAGACCTCGCGGCAGGTTTCGGCAACCTTGGCCCGCGGCACTTTCAGGCGCACGCGCCCCGGCGTTCGCTCCACGACTTCTCCCAGCCGGGCGAAGTCGCACTCCACGCCGTTCTCAAAGGCCAGCCCCACGATCTTGTGCGTGGCGAAGCGGTCGATGATCGCGCTCAGTGGTCCATCGAAAAATATCTTCCCCGCGTCGATGATGATCACCCGCGCGCACAGCTCCTCGATGTCCTGCATGTAGTGACTCGTGAGCATCGTCACGATCTTGTTCCCGCCGTTGTAGAGCCGCAGGAACTCGCGCACTTTTTTCTGCGAAGTCACGTCCAGGCCGATGGTCGGCTCGTCGAGGAAGAGCACCTTGGGCGAGTGGAGCAGCGCGGCGATGAGTTCCATCTTCATCCGCTCGCCGAGCGATAACTCGCGCACCATCACGTCCAGTTTATCCGCGCAATCGAGCAGTTCGGTCAGTTCGCCCACGATCTTCTTGAAGCGCGTCTTCTCGATCCCATAGATCGCGCGATTCAGCTCCAGCGATTCGCGCGCCGGCAGATCCCACCACAGCGCGTTTTTCTGCCCCATGAGCAGGGAGAACTGCCGCTTCATCGCGTCCTTCCGCTCCCACGGCACGAAGCCCAGCACCTTGGCCTTGCCCGCGGTCGGATTGAGCAGCCCGGAGAGCATCTTGAGCACCGTCGTTTTGCCCGCGCCGTTCGGCCCGAGAAAGCCAACGAACTCGCCCTCCTCGATGGAAAATGTCACGCCATCCGCCGCGCGCACTTCCTCGTATTCGCGATGCCCGAGCCCCTTGATCGCGCCCCAGAGGCCCGGCGCTTTTTTGTAAGTGCGATAGACCTTGGTCAGGCCTTGGGTTTCGATGGCGCTCATGCGGGCGGCGACTGTGCCCTACGCCCGCCGCCGACGCAAACGTGCCGCGTCAATGCGCTCCCACCGACTTCCCGCCCTCCACCAATTCCTTGAAACGCTCAAGGTTCCGCCGCAGGCGCACCTCGACTTGCTCGCGGTTTTGCCAGCCGCTGTCCGGGTTATAGCGCATTTTCAGCGTCACCTCGGTCACGCCGCCGCCGGCATTTTGGAAACAGGCCACGCCCGAGCTGTCTGGTCCTTCAAGCGTGCGCCAGGCCATCCGCCGCTCCGGGATGCGCAAAGTCAGCTCGCAGGTGGAATGGAAAAACTGCCCGTCATTCTCCGATTTTAAGCTGAAGCGCTTCTCATCCAGCCAGCGAATCTCCCGCACGCCCTCCATAAAAGAAGGGAAGTCCTCGACCCGGCACCAGTGCTTGAAGACGTCTCCGATGGGCGCCTGCACCGCGACCGTCACTTCGAGGGCGATAACCGGATTTGGAGGCGAAGGAGACTTTTCCATGGGTAAAAATCGTTCACTCAATCAAAGGCCACCGGCGGCATCTCACAACAGAATTTCCGCGACGGCGCGAGTTCGTGGGCGACACACGCGCCGCGCGCATTTTCGGGAGCGACGGGCGAGGTTCTGACGTTCTAGATTAACTCCGCAATCTGCACGGCATTGAGCGCCGCGCCTTTGAGGAGTTGGTCGCCAGCGACCCAGAAGGCGAGGCCGTTATCGAGCGCGCAATCGAGGCGGAGACGGCCGACCTGGCAATTGTCGTGCTCGGCCGCGTAGAGCGGGAGCGGATACTCGGCCTTCGAGGGGTCATCCACGATGTCGAGGCCCGGCGCTTTCGCGAGGACCGCGCGGGCGTCCTTGAGCGAGACCGGCTTTTCGAATTCGGCATTCACCGCGACGCTGTGGGCGCGATAGACCGGCACGCGCACGCACGTCACCGAAGCCTTGAAGGTCGGATGATGCATGATGCGCCGGCCTTCGTTCTGCATCTTCATCTCCTCCTTGGTGTATCCAGTATCGAGGAAGGAATCGACGTGGGGCAGCACGTTGAAGGCGATTTGGTGCGGATAGACGCTCTTTTCCACGGGCTGGCCGTTGGCGATCGCGTGGACCTGATTGCGGAGTTCCTCGATCGCCTGCGCGCCCGTGCCGCTCACGGCCTGGTAGCTGGCGGCGAAGATGCGCTTCACGCGGAATTCCTGATGGAGTGGATGGAGCGCCATCAGCGTGATCGCGGTCGTGCAATTCGGGTTGGCGATGATGCCGCGGTTCTTCTTGATGTCCGCGCCGTTGATTTCCGGCACGACGAGCGGCACGTCGGGATCCATGCGGAAGGCGCTGGAATTGTCCACCACGACGGCGCCCGCCTGCACCGCAAAGGGCGCGAACTTTAACGAAATCGAGCCGCCCGCGCTGAAGAGCGCGATGTCCACCCCGGCAAAGGAATCCTCGCGCAGTTCCTTGATCGCGATCTCCTTCCCACGGAAGCGCAGCGTCTTGCCGACCGAACGCGCGGAGGCCAGCAGCGTGAGTTCGCCGACGGGGAAATTGCGCTTCTCCAGAGTCTTGATCATTTCGATTCCGACGGCTCCGGTGGCACCGACGATCGCGACATGTAAGTTCTTGCTCATAAAAAGGGCCGCGCACTGTATAGGCTCGCCCGCGCAATGCAAATCCGCATCCAGGTCCCTTCCCAAACGCTCGATTTGATCGACGACTCCGGCGAAACCATCCGCTGTTACGCCATCTCCACCTCGCGTTTCGGGCTCGGCACGGAGCCGGGCAGTAATAAGACGCCGACGGGTTGTTTCCGCATTTCGGAGAAGATCGGTGACGGGGCGCCACCGGGGGAGATTTTCATCAGCCGGGTGCCAACGGGGAAGATCGGGCAGGAGGGTGATGAAAAGGATCACGTGCAAACCCGGATCCTCTGGCTGGACGGCCTCGATCCTGACAATGCCAACACTCACGGGCGCTACGTTTACATCCACGGGACCAACGCGGAATCAAAGCTCGGCACCCCGGCGAGCTACGGCTGCATCCGGATGAGCAATCTCGACATGATCGACCTCTACGATCGGGTCGGGGTGGATACTGCGGTCGAGATACAGCCGTGAGGCGTCCGTCTCCCGAATAGACGGCAACGGAGAAAAAACGTTGTCATGCATCCGCAAACAACGAACATCCCCGCCACCTGCCCACTGGCAAAGAAAGGAGGGGAAACTAAGAAAATGAAATATCTCGCAATCATCGCACTCGCCGCCATGGCTCTCAGCCTCGGCGCTTGTGCCAGCAAAGAATCGACGACGGCCCAGACCTCGACGACCGCCTCGACTGGCTACAGCAAGTAATCCTTCAATCCGAGGGGACTTCCTTTAGTAAAAGCCAGGCTCGCTTTCCGCGGGCCTGGCTTTTTTGTGCCTGCGGGCGCCCAGTGCCGAAACACAGGCTCCTGGCCAACTCCCGCCCCACGCTCGCGCTCCCATCCTTCCGGCTAAGAAACGGCTGAAAATCGGCTGTACAACGCAGGCGTCACATTGCACTGCCCACTCAAGACCGCTAAGGGTGATGTTGCATCTCCCCAGCGCCCCCCTTCCTCTTTCATGAAAAAACTGTCCGTCCTCCTTGCGGTCGCCGCCGTCCTCGGCGGCGGGTGGTATGCGTTCAAGGACAAGCTGCCCAATGGGCGCAAAGAACAGGCCGCTGCGGGAAATTTCACCGCGATCGCCGAAAAGCGCGACCTCGACTTCAGCGTGGAGATCAGCGGCGATGTCACCCCGGCGACGCAGTTGGATGTGAAGTCGGAAGTCGGCGGAAAGCTGAAAGTCCTGCACGTTGTTCCCGGCCAGACCGTCCGGGAAGGCGAACTGCTCGTGGAGATCGACGACACCGATCTGCTCACCGAAAAGGACAGCGCAGAGACGGAGATCGAAGGCGCCCGACTGTCGATGGGAAAGGCGAAGAACAACTACGAGCGCTCCCGCGATCTTTATGAGCAGAAGCTGATCAGCCGCGAAGTCTTCGATAATCTCACCGCCGAATTTCACATCGCCGAAAATGGCCTCGTCAAAGCCCAGCGCAAACTTCAACTGGTGACCGACAAATTGCGCAAGACCAAGGTCATCGCGCCGGGTGAAGGCACCGTTCTCACCGTCCCAGTCATCGAAGGACAGGTCGTGATCGCCGCGGCCAGCGTGAACAGCGGCACCACGCTCATGACGGTCGCCAATCTCTCGAAACTCCTCGTCGAGACCCACATCAACCAGGTCGATGTCGCGAAGCTCGAACTCAACCAGGACGTGAAGCTGCGCGCGGAATCCCTCAAGGATCTCGATTTGGAAGCGATCATTTCGTTCATCGCGCCCGTCGCCACGGTGAAGAACAACGTCAAGGGCTTCCAGGTGCAGGCGCTCATCGAAAAGCCCAATCCGCGGCTGCGCCCCGGCATGACGGTGAACATGTCCATCCCGATCGCCACCGCGACCGACGCGATCAGCGTGCCGATTTCGGCGGTCTTCAAAGGCGAGGGCAAAAAGAAAGTCATCTACGTCCGCAACGGCGAGAATACCGAGCAGCGCGAGGTGAAGATCGGCGTCACCAACACGGATCACGCGCAGATCATCAAGGGCGTGCAGGAAGGCGAGGAAGTGCTGCTCGTGGAACCGAACCGGATGCAGGCGAAGAAATCGTGAAGAAGCGTGGTGTGATCGTCGTTCGATCTTCGATCTGATGTCTCTCATCGAACTCCGCGGCGTGACCAAACGCTACAAGATCGGCGAACAGGAGATCCTCGCGCTGAACGGCATCGACCTGACCATCGAGCAGGGCGAATACGCCGCGATCATCGGCCCCAGCGGCAGCGGCAAATCGACGCTCATGCACCTGCTCGGCTGCCTCGATACGCCGACCAGCGGCACGATGCACCTCGACGGCATCGACGTGAGCCGCGCGGGTGGCAACAAGCTGAGCGAAATGCGCAACCAGAAAATCGGCTTCGTCTTCCAGAGCTTTAATCTCCTGCCCAAGTTCAATGTCCTGCAAAACGTCGAACTGCCGATGATCTACTCCGGCATCTCCGCCAGCGAACGCCACCGCCGCGCCCTCGAAGCGATCGAGCGCGTCGAACTCACCAATCGGGTGAAGAATACGCCCCTCCAACTCAGCGGCGGCCAGATGCAGCGCGTCGCCATCGCCCGCGCGCTGGTCAACAAACCGAAGATCATTTTCGCCGATGAACCGACCGGGAATCTCGACTCGAAGACCGGCGCGAACATTCTCCAGCTCTTCCGCGAACTGAGCGAAGCGGGCAGCACCATCGTGCTCGTGACGCACGACACCAAGATCGCCGCCCAGACCCCGCGCCGGATCGAGATCGCCGACGGCGTGATCGTCAACGACGTGAAGAACGAGCCCGCCCTCGCATGAAATTAACGACACCTTGTCATTCTGAGCGGAGTTCCGTGCGGGCGAAGGCGGGACGGAACGCAGTCGAAGAATCGAAGACCGCGCCGGGGCGGAGGCGGGCGGCGCAATCCCGGAGCTTCAAAAGGCGTCGGGATTCTTCGACTTCGTTACACTCCGCTCAGAATGACCCACGTTTGGGAAGTTCCACCCAAGCCCTCGCATGAACCTCTGGCTCGGCTTCCTCATCGGGCTCAAAGAAATCTGGGCGCACAAATTCCGCAGTTTCCTGACCATGTCGGGCGTCATCCTTGGCGTCGCGTCACTGCTCTCCATGTTTTCGCTCACCGCTGGCATCGCCAAGGGCGTGCGCGAATACATGAAACAAATCGGCGGCCTGGAGCGCGTCGGCGTGATCGGCCAGGACGTGCCGCTTGATCAGGAAGGCTATTGGGAAATCTCCCCCGGGCGCACCGTCGCCGATGCCGAGGCCATCGCCCGCTCGGCGCATCTCGTCTCCTACGTCACCCCCGTTTCGTCCCTTTCCAGCGCCGCCATCCAGCGTTCGAACCGCACTTTTCGCTCCGAAGTCAGCGGCTGCTGGCCCGACTTTGTGCCGATCAACAAGCACGTCATCGCCGCCGGTCGCAACCTCAGCGCGCTGGATCTCGAAACCGGCCAGCGTGTCTGCGTGATCGGCCGCCTCGTGGTCGAAAAACTCTGGCCGGGGCTGCCGCAGTTCAACCCCGTCGGTGAGACGATCAGCATCAACGACCGCCCCTTCCGGGTCGTCGGCGTCTTTGATTTCTACGAACGCGAACTGGACAAGCGCCGCCGCGAATTGGGGCTCAAGGGGGCTCCGCGGTTGAACAGCGCGGGCAAAAGCGTCAAGCCCTCGGGGAGCCGCAGCTCCAGCGCCTTCGATCGTAAAAATCTCACCATCCTCATCCCGATCACGACGATGTTTTGGGATTACAAGAGTGCGCTCATGGTCGGCAAGGAAGACCAGGGTCCGCAATACAAACTCGACGCGCTCACCTTCCAGGTCGCCGACACGGAACGCTTCGACGAAACCATCGACCAAGTCCGCACCATCCTCACCAGCACCCATCGCAACATCGAGGACTTCACCTTCGACACGCGGCAGGAGTTCTTCGATTCCATGGAGCAGAACATGCGCAACACCCGCCTGAGCGGCGGCGTCATCGCGGGCATCTCGCTCATCGTCGGCGGCATCGGCATTACGAACATCATGCTCGCCTCGATCACCGAGCGCATCCGCGAGATCGGCGTGCGACGGGCCGTCGGGGCGAAGGCGCGCGACATCTTTGTGCAGATCGTCGTCGAGAGCGCGGTCATCGGGGTGATCGGCGGGGTGCTCGGGCTTTTCGCCAGCGCCGGGGTCATCCAAATCCTCATCGCCATTTCGCCGGAGGCCAACGCCCCCGTCGTGGAACTCGGCGATGTTTTGATCAGCTTTGGCTCCGCGGTGGTCATCGGCACCTTCAGCGGGATTTATCCCGCATTTAAAGCCAGCCGTCTCGACCCGATCGAAGCGCTGCGCTACGGCTAACGCGTGGACACCGCCACCGCGCCTATTCGCCGCTCGCTGCACGACCTGACCTTTCCCGCTTTGGCGCGGGAAATGGCCGGGCTTTCCCCCGTGCATACGCAGGCCTTGTGGCGGGCGCTCCATCGCGACGCCGACACGCTTCCGCAGGAGCGCGAAGACTTTCAGCGTCCGCTCCGGCGCTGGCTCGACGAGACCGCGGGACGCTACTTTCTCGATACTCCCGAAGTCGCGGCCGACATCTTGAGCAGCGACTTCCTCACGCAAAAGTTTCTCCTGCGCCTCGAGGACAACCGCACGATCGAGACGGTCCTGATGAGCTTTCGTGGACGCTACAGCGCCTGCGTGAGCACGCAGGTCGGCTGCGCGATGGGGTGCGTCTTTTGCGCCACCGGGCAGATGGGTTTTGGGCGGCATCTGCGGGCCGGCGAAATTGTCGGCCAGGTGCTGCTCGTCCAGCGCATCCTGCGGGCGCAGGGCGAAACGGGGCTGCGCAACCTGGTGCTCATGGGCATGGGTGAGCCGCTGCATAATTACGACTCCGTCCTGACCGCGCTGGAAATCCTGACCGACCGTCGCGGGGTCAACCTCGCCCCGAGTCATATCACGATCAGCACCGTCGGCGTCGTGCCCGGCATCCTGCGCCTCGCGGACGAAAAGCAGCCGTATAATCTCGCGGTCAGCCTCCACGGCGCGACCGAAGCCGAGCGTTCCGCGCTGGTCCCCGCGAGCCAGCGCTGGCCGCTCGCTGACTTGATCGCCGCCTGCCGCACGTACTGCGAGAAAACCGGACGCCGCATCTTTTTCGAGTGGACGCTCATCGCCGGGAAAAACGATTCGCCCGCACAGGCCGCACGGCTCGCCGAGTTGCTCGCCGGGCTCGATGCCCATGTAAATCTCATCCCGCTCAACCCAACCGACGGCTACGTCGGTGATCCCACCGGCACGCCCGCGGCGAAAGAATTCCAGCACGTCCTGCAAGCCGCCGGTTTCCCCAGCACCGTCCGCCAGCGTCGCGGCATCGATGTCGCGGCGGGCTGCGGACAACTCCGCGCCGAAAAGAAATCCCGATGAAACCCTTCAATACTCTCGCCCAAATCCGCACGCCCGATGGCGCCACGCTCGCGCTGCTCGAACACGACGGCGAACATTACCTCAAGCTCAACGGCCGCCAGCTCATGAGCAGCTACGCCACCGCTTCGGAGCTGGCGCTGGCGCAACATTCCTGCGCCCGCCTTGGCGGCGTGCCCGAGGCCCGCATCCTCATCGGCGGCCTCGGCCTCGGCTATACGCTCAAGCGCGTGCTGGAAGTCGTGGGAAAAAAAGCCGTCGTTCACGTCGCCGAGCTGATCCCCGAAGTCGTGATGTGGAACCGCGAATTGCTGCGCGGCGTGAACGGCAAACTGCTCGACGACCCGCGCGTCGAAGTCTTTGTCGCCGACGTTTACGCGCTGCTCAAACGCTCCGCCGCGCCGCGCTACGACGCCATCCTGCTCGACCTCGATAACGGTCCCGTCTCGATGATGCAGCCGGCGAATGCGCGCGTTTATGACCGCGAGGGTTTTGTCCGTATCACCCGCGCGTTGATGCCCGATGGTTGCGCCGCGTTCTGGTCGGCGAATGAGGACCTGCCCTTTGTCTCGCGCCTGAGCCGGGCGGGCTTCGATGTCGAAACCTTCGCCGCACCCGCGCATGCGCGCGCCAGGCAGGCCATCCACCGCATCTACGTCGCAACCCGGCGTCCGCCCCAGGCCGAGTTGGAGACGACCGAGCGGCCGGCGAAAAAGATTCGACGCTAGACGCAACGACGGGCACGGCGCCCGGTGAGAAGCAGTGCTCCAAGGCCGAGCAGCAATGCCGACCCGGGCTCCGGCACGACTCCGAGCTGAGCGTTCAAGAAGCTGCGCATCTCCGGCGCAGCGGCGTTGAGTTCCCCGGTCGTCGGGAAATGATTTCCCGTCGTGATCTCCGTGAGGCTCGCGCTGAGGCCGCCGGCCACCAGGTCGTTCCGAAACTGCCGCACGAAGCTGATCCCGACCGTCGAATCATTGACGCTGTGGAAGAGCTTGAACGCCGGATCGCCGGGCGAAATGTAGGGCGCGAGGTAGAAGCTGCTCGACCCCGGTGGGACCGGTGGCCCGGCCCAATCGACCACGGCCCGCACGTTCGAGGTGAAGCCGAGATTTTGCTGATTCGCCAGATCGGACGAGAGCCCGAAGAAGGGCACGTCGCTCGTCAGCGCGGCCAGCGAGGCGAGATGCGCGCCGGCGGATTGTCCATACAGCGCCACGCGCAGGCCATCGAGGCCGAAGGTCGCGGCGTTGGCTTTCAAATAGCGGATCGCTGCTTTCACGTCATCGACCTGCTGAAAGAGCGGCTCGATTGGCGTGTTGAGTCGGTAGTTCATGGCCGCGACCACATAGTCGCCCGTGGCCAGAAATCCTTTCGTGTCGATGAAGCCGTCGAGCGAGCCGGAATTCCAACCGCCGCCGTGGATGAGCAGCACCACGGGCAGCGGGCCGGTCGCGGCGATCGGCTTGTAGATGTCCATGATCTCCCGCCGCACTCCGGATTGGATCGGCCCGCCGCCGGGGACGTAGGCGACGTCGTTGAAGAGTTGAAAGTTCGGGTTGCCGATGAAGGTCTGCGCGCGCAGTTCGCCCGCGGCGATGAGGAGGAGCGCGAGTACGATCCGGCAGATGAAGGAACGGCAAGAGGTGGATGGATGGGCGAGCATACGGCGGAAGTTCTTTCCCGGTTGCTACGGCGAATCCGCCCGCACGTTACCGCTTCGCGCGCTCTATTTCAGCAGCCGCACCTGCACGTCGCTGATCTCGATGCCGCCCGAATAGCTGGCGAGCCCGAGCGAATCGTCATCCGGCATCGCCCAGCCGAGCGGCGGCGCTTCATAGAGCGAGAGTTCGCTCTGCGCGCCTTTCCAGCGAATGAACGTCACGCCATCGATGCGGACGCTGACACTCACCTGATCGCCTTCAGGCCGGACCGCGATGTCCAGCCGGCACCCGCGCCCGACCGGCGCCCGCTCCGTCGTGCTCGATGAGTTGCGCCGCCAGCGTTCGCCGTCCACCAACCCGAGCCCGGACGATCCTTGCAGATTCAGCACCAAGCCCACGCGCGTCCGCCCCGTCCGCAGGATGATCCCCGCGTCCGACAAGTTGTCTTCGAGCAGCAGCCGGCAGGAGAGTTCGTAGCCGCCGGCGCCCGGTCGCACCGGCAGGCGGAGCCGCTTCGCAGAATGGGTGGACGTGCGTTCGAGGCGAAGGATTTCACCCAATCCGCCCGCGCCCCATTGCCAATCGCCTGCCACACTTTCCTGGCGGAGATCGAGCGCCCGCAGTGGCTCGATCATTTCTTCCTCCGTCGGCGGCACTGGCGTGCGCATCTTTTCCCGAGGCACCAATGCCACTCCCCCGATCAATCCCGCGACGACCGCGACCGCCGCAACGATCCCGACAATTCGCTTCCGCGGAAATCGCGACGCCCGGATTTCGTCCACGCGCCGACGCACTTCGCTGACCTCTTGGAAGCGATTTTCCGGCTCCGTCTGCATCGCCTTCGTCACCACGCCATCGAGTCGCGCATCGGTTGGCACCTTGCGCGAAGGCGCTTCCCACGCCCCGCGCGGCAGTTCGCCGGTCAGCATTTCGTAGAGCATCACGCCGAGGCTGTAGATATCGGCGCGAGCATCGAGCGTCCGGCCGGCGCGCTGCTCGGGCGCCATGTAGTCGGGCGTGCCGATGACCGTGCCGGCCGTGGTCAGGCGCGAGTCTGCGACGTCCGCTTCCGAGCGCCACTGGGCGAGGCCGAAGTCGGCCACTTTCACCGCGCCGTCGCGCCCCACGAGCACGTTTGCCGGCTTGATGTCGCGATGGATCACCCCGCGCTCGTGAGCGAATTGCAGCGCTTCGCAAACCCGGCTGGCCACCGCCAAAGCCCGCGCCGGAGGCAGTTCGCGGGTGGCGATCAGGCGCGCGAGATCCGGGCCGTCCACATACTCCATGAGGAAGAACAGATGCCCCGCGCTCGTCTGGCCGTATTCGTAGATCGCCACGATGTGCGGATGCTGGAGCGCCGCGAGCGCCCGCGCTTCCGCCGCAAATCGCGCGGCGAAGGCGTCATCCGCCGCGACTTCGCCGGGCAGCAGCTTGACCGCGACCTCGCGATTGAGGCTCGGCTGGCGCGCCCGATAGACCGCGCCCATGCCGCCGCGACCGATCATCGCGATCACCTCCAGCTTGGGAAAAAGCGCGCCGAGTTCCTCGACCGAGGGCGGCGCCCACGCGCGGAGCAGCGCGGCGAGATCGAGCGGTTGCGTGGCGCGGGCGAGCAGCGCCCGCGGGTCGAGCCCATGCACTTGATCGCCGGTTGGAACGACTTCCGCCATCTCAGCTCAGCGCGCGGAAGAGCGCGGCGATTTCTTCGTCCACCTCGGCCTCCGTCTGCGCGTCGATGCTCGCCGCGACTTCCTCCAGCAGCTTCTCGCGATAGCGGCGGCGCAGCCGGAAGATTGCCACCCGCACCGCGCCTGCTTCGAGGCCGAGCTTTTGCCCAACGACCGCCGCCGACTGCTCCTCGTCCTCGACCGTGAGAAAGGACTTCAGCGCCTCGAAGACCTCGCCCTTACCCTGCGCGGCGTAGTCTTCCCGCAGCGCATTCATCGAGCGGTCGAGCAGCGTGAGCGCCCAGCGGCGGTGATAGATCGTCTCCGCATCGCGACCATCGGCGGGTTCGTGGGCGTAGAGACCTTCGGCGACCGCTTCGTCGATCGAGAGCGGGACGATGCCGCCCCCGCGCTTTTGCCGCTGCTGCTTCTGCCAGTCGTCCCGCAGAAAATGCTGCACCGCCGTGAGGAGAAACGTCCGCAGCCGGCCGCGCTGCTGATCGGCCCGAGCGAAGAAATCTTTTTCCAGCACGCGCACAAAGAACGCCTGCGTGAGGTCGGCCGCTTCCTCCGCGCCGTGCCCGCGGCGGCGGATGTAAGCGTAAAGCGGATACCAGTACGTCGCGCACAATGTCTCGAGCGCAGCCTGCACCCGAGGCGCCGAGCCCGAGCGCACGGCGGAGATCAGGCTCCAGCGCGTGGGTTGGAAAGCGGCGTCGGCGGTCATGCGAGGACATTCAGCACACCGTGGACTACGGCGCGAATGGAAAAACGTTACCGCCGCGCATGGGATACGCGCGAGATTCGCGGGAAGGTCCGGGCGCCGGGCGACAGGCCGCGGCTACAGACCCGCCGGGTGGCGGATCACGCACCCATGGGCCGGTCGCGAAAGCGTTGACCAGCGCGGGCCTTCCGGCGCGTTCGTCCAGCCCGTGTCGAAGCGCAGCCCCGCGACCACGAGGAAGACGTGGCCTTTCTTCGCATAGATGCTGATCCATTCGCCTTCGCCCGACTCGCCATAGCGCCGGAAGCCCCTCGACGGCATGCTGCTTTTCATCAGGCCCGCCTCGCGCAGGACGTAGGAAACCGCGCCCGAGCAATCGTACGCCGTATCGATCTCGCGGGCGTGCCCGCCGCCGCGGCGGTAGGGCCGACCCGCGATGCGATTCCCCGCGGCGATCGCCGCATGCACCGTCGGCGGCGCCTCGGCGGGCGGGAAAGCGTAGCCCTGCCGCACCACGCCCGTCCTTCCCGGCACCGGACGGAATTGATACGAAGGACCACCGCAGCCGCTCAGGAAGAGGACCGCGCAGAGCGACAGGAGGAGAAGACGAGGCATGAGCATGAGGAATGAGGGCGCGAGAGCGTTGTCTGCACAGGCCCGTAAAGCGGACTGCGCAACGCGGAGGCGAAGCGGGCGGGGAGCCCTTACTTCGAGATTTCGAATTTCCAGGCGACTGGCTGCACGAGGGCCTGCAGTTCCGTCTCGGTGTCTTCGATGGCTTTCTGAGCAGCGGCCAGTTTCTCCGCGTCCCTGGCCTTGCTGGCGGCCCGCCATTCATTGTTCAAGGCCGATTGCAGCTTGCTGATGAGCCCGCTGATTGCTTTGGCCCGGTCGTCCAGCGCGCCTTCAAAGGTGCTGGCGATGTTCCACCCGGCGGCGAGGTCTTGCGCGCTCACCGTCGCTGCGGGTTGGCCATTGATCGTCACGCGATAGTCGCCGGGGGCGAGGCCGTCCACGCGGAGCAAGTATTGCGAAAGCTGGAGCATTTCCGGGAGCAGCGTCACCGAGTTTTTCGCGGAAGAAGGGATCGGCCACGGGCTGGCTTCGTCGAGGCGGGTGAAGCTGAGCTTCCCGTCCTTCGCGCTCACTTCGGTGATCTGGCATCGCCTGACCTCGACCACTTTGCCGTCGGCCTTGAGCGTTGCGGAACTCACTTCACCGCTGGCCTTGAGCCCCTTCAGGATGGTCGCGGCCATGTTGTATTGGCCGACGGGGCCGGGATGCACGGGGTCGCCACCGAGCGGGATCACGCTGGGCGGGATGGGCGGTGCTTTCGGCGGCGCGGGCTTCGCGCCGGGGGCGAGAGCGGGCGTGGCGGGCGGCGGAGTCGCGGGTGCGGGCGGCAGCGCCGCGGCTTTCTTCGCTGCGGCCTCGGCGCCATCGCGGCGGTTCTTGCCCCAGAGATCGATGAGCGGGTGATATTGATCGACGAAGACCACCTTCTCCTCCTCGGCCAGCTTCTTCAGCTCCTCGGTGAAGGGATGGATCTTCTCGCAGCGCGTCGAGCGCCAGTCATTCATCATGCTGCCGTCGTCCACCGGGCTGGACGAAATCAGGACCGGCTGCGCGGGGATCGCGCGAATCCGCGCGATGAGTTCCTTCATCCCCTTGAGGTAGTTTTCCACCTTCCCGCCCACGTCATTCATCCCCAGTTCCACGCTCACGATCGTCGGCTTCCACGCCGCCACATCATCGTCAAAGCGCGCCAGCACGCTCCCCGTGGTATTGCCGCCGATGCCGGAGTTGCGGAAGTGCAGCTTCAACTTGGGCAGGCGCGTGCGGTAGAAAGCTTCGATGTAGTTCGAGTGCTGGCGCTGGGCGGTGATGCTGTCGCCGGCCATGACCCACACATCGCCATCCTTGAGCTGGAGCGAGGGCTCGGCGGCGCGGGCGGGCGTGAAGTGAAAGGTGGCGGCGAGCGCGGCGGCGTAAAAGAGGGGGCGGGAGAGGGCGGGGAGAGTGATCATGGGGGTGAGGTTTTGGGAGAGGCGCTGAATGAAGCCATCGCGCCTGCGCCCGACAAGCAAAGTCGCGTTTGCCTCGTTGGGGAAGAAATTGGGCAGCCGCTCGGAAACGCGTATCTTCCGCGCTCCCGTCCTTTCATGCCCGTCCTCCCCTCCCGTTTTCAAGCGCCGCTCTTCCTCGTGAATGGGCATGCCCAGACGATCCTCCCCGTGCTCCTCTCGCGCCGTGTGCGGCTGGAGACACAGCGCGAACGCTTGGAACTGGCCGATGGCGATTTCCTCGATCTCGATTGGTCGCGCGCCAGTCGGCCTCGGGTCGCCATCCTCACGCACGGCCTCGAAGGATGCTCCACGCAGACCTACATCCGCGGGCTCGGCGCTGCGCTTGGGGCGGCTGGGTGGGATGTCCTCGCCTGGAATTTTCGCGGCTGTAGTGGCGAGCCGAATCGATTGCTTCGCGCCTACCACAGCGGCGAGACAGGCGACCTCGCGACGGTCATCGCGCGAGCGGCCATCGACTACCAGAAGATCGCGCTCGTCGGCTTCAGCCTCGGCGGCAATGTCGTCTTGAAATACCTCGGCGAAGCATCCCCGCATCCGGCGGTCACGGCGGGCGTGGCCATCTCCGCCCCGATCGATCTTGCGGCCTGCGCGCGCCACCTCGATCAGCGCTGGAGCAATCGCGTGTACCTCCGGCGTTTCCTCGTCTCGCTGGTCGGCAAGATCGAAGCGAAGGCGCGGATGTTTCCCGAGCGGCTCGACGTGCGCGGCCTGCGGCGGATGCGCAGTTTCCAGGAGTTCGACGACCGCTATACCGGCCCGCTCCACGGCTTCCGCGATGCGGCGGACTATTGGGCTCAGGCGAGTGCGCGGCAGTTTCTCCTGCGCATCGCCGTGCCCACGCTCCTGCTTAGCCCGCGCAATGATCCCTTTCTCGCGCCCGAGGCTTATCCGTGGCTGGAGGCGGAGGCGAATCCGCATTTTTTCCTCGAAGCGCCGGAGTCCGGCGGCCATGTCGGGTTCCTCGATTTCGCGAATGGTCTGCAGCCCTGGAGCGAGCGGCGGGTGGTGGAGTTCTTCGGGGAAGTGAGCGGACCCCCGCACGAACCTGGCCTTTTCGGTGGCGACATGCCGCCTCCAAACCCGCCGCGGGGAACGAGGCGAAAAATCCCGGTTTAATTCAAAGACGCGCTCCGTCCGGGCGGAAGCGCGCTTTGCAGGCGTTCTCACCGACGAAAGCCGGGTGTCCCGTCCGGGAGAAGTTCGGCAAGCTGGTCATTGAGTGCGTGGGTGATCCCGTTTCTGCGAGAACTCGGCCCGCCGGCTTGCTCGATCTCCAGCGCGCCTTCCCGCGGTGGTCGGCGCAGGGCGTCTTTGGAGTTCCTCGCGCCGCTGCGCCCCGGAGCGCGCCGCACCTTTCGCAGTGACAAGCCCCCCGCCGCGTGCCATCAACTCGTTGGTCGGAAGCACAAATGTTACGCGAGTTTCCGGCGGTCATTCAATTGCGAGAGGAAACTTCCATGAACACGCGGGAAAACTTTGACGATCACGAGTTCATCGACACCGTGCAGGCTTTTTCCGGCGGGCAAAAAATCCTGAACCGCTACCGGCTCGATCGCGTCCTCGGGCAGGGCGGGATGGGCATCGTGTGGCTGGCACGCGATGAGGAACTCGACCGGCACGTGGCGCTGAAGTTTCTGCCGACCATCGTGGTCAACGACCGGGCCAGTCTGAACGATCTGAAACGTGAAACGAAACGCAGCCTGGAACTCACTCACCCGAACATCGTCCGCACCTACGATTTCGTACAGGACAAGACGCTCGCCGGCATCTCCATGGAGTACGTGGACGGCGACACGCTGCGCAACCGCCGGATCGATCAGCCCAATCACGTCTTCGAGCCCGCGCAGCTCGACGAATGGATGCGGCAGCTCTGCGCGGGGCTGGACTACGCGCACCGCGAGGCGTCGATCGTCCATCGCGATTTGAAGCCGGCGAACTTGATGGTCAATGGCAAGGGCCAGTTGCGAATCGCCGACTTCGGAATTTCGCGGAGCCTGGTCGATTCGGTCAGCCAGATTTCCGCGCAGCGCGGCACCAGCGGCACGCTCGTTTACATGAGCCCGCAGCAGCTCTGCGGCGATACTGCCAGTTCATCGGATGACATCTACGCGCTCGGCGCGACGCTCTACGAACTGCTCACTTCCCGCCCGCCATTCTACAGCGGCGACATCCCCGGGCAGGTGCATGGCCGGGTCGCTCCGCCCTTGAGTGAGCGCCGGGCGAGCCTGGGCATTCAGGGCGGACCGATTCCGCAAACCTGGGAGGAAACGGTCGCGGCCTGCCTCGCCAAGGAACCCGGGAAGCGCCCGCAGAGCGCCGGCGAAGTCGCGGCCCGGCTCGGGCTCAGCCCCGCGACCGCTGGATTTTCCAGCACGCCGGGCACGGTGTCATCGCTGGAGAATGCGGAGACGCTGGCCGGAGTTTCACTGCCTCCGATCCCTGCGCGGGAGCAGGCGACGGCGCAGCTTTCTCCCTTCGATCTTTACCAGCCACCCACCGTTCCGGTCGCGCCAGTCGCGCCGGTCGTGCCCCCGCCTTTGCCCGTGCCGCGGAAGCCAGCCATGGCCATCATCGCAGCCGCTGCGGTCGTCATCATTCTCCTCGTCGGGGTCGCCTGGTATTTCGGAGATCCAGGACGCCAGCCCACGGATGGCGCCCTGCCGCAAATGCACGAATCGACCGCCGCCGATCACGGCAGCCCGGATGAGCGGCCCCAAGCCCCCGTCCCGGAGGCGCACGGCAGCATGTTCGTCAAGACCGAGCCGAGCGGGGCGACGATCAAGGTCGGCGATGCGCCGCCTGTGGAGAGCCCGGCTCCGCTGAAGGATTTGAAACCCGGCAAATACGTCGTGGAAATCTCCAAGGAAGGATACGATCCCGTCTCCATCGAAGTCGCGGTGCAGGCTAATCAAATCGCCGATCCGGGCGTCGTGAAACTGCAGCGGAGCACCGGCGCGCTGCACCTCGTCAGCACTCCCGCCGCCCTCGTTTACGAAGTGCGCAGCAAAGCCAATCCGCTCCAGTCCTTCCGCGGCACCACGCCGTTGGATGCGCCTGAGATTCCGGCGGGCGATTATGAAATCACCGTCACCCGCGACGGCTGGCCCGCGCAGAAACAGCACATCACGGTGCAGCGGCAGCAGCCGCAGAACACGCTTTTTGAATTCATCGGCGGCGGGGTGACCATCACCAGCCAGCCCATCGGGGCGAAAGTGATGGTGGGCGAAAAGGAATTAGGCGTCACGCCGCTGCAACTCGCCGACCTTCCGCCCGGCGATGTGGAATACGTCCTCCAACTCGCGGGTTACTCCGCGGCCATCGTTCAAGGCACGATCGAGTCCGGCGGAGCAGCCGCGTTCTCGGCCAAACTCAGTAAAGTGCCAGCCAGGGTGATCGCGAAAAGGTCTCCGACGAAATCGAAGCGGAGCAGCGACGGGGAGTCCAGCGGTTCGAGCAAGACGGGGGAGATTCTCCGCGGCATCTTTGGCGGTGGCGGCCCGCGTTTTATCCCGCGCCGTCCATTCTGATTTTTGCGCTGCACCTTCCAGCGGCGGAAAATTCCCGGGACGGCGACCGTCGGGGAGCGCGCCGGCGGGTGTTCTCCGAGTTACAGGATTCGCTGGCGAATCGGGGTATTCCCGAGTAACGAAGGCGCCCGCCATACCCACCAAATCCCATGCTGACGATCCGCAATCTGAAAAAAAGCCACGGTGGCCGCGTTCTCTTTGAAGAAGCGGCTTTGCAGGTGAATTACGGCGAACGCGTCGCGCTCGTCGGCCCGAACGGCGCGGGGAAATCGACGCTCTTCAACATCATCCTCAAGACCGAGGAAGCCGACTCCGGCACGGTCGAGCGCGATGAGTGGACGATGATCGGTTTTCTTCCGCAGGAGGCTGAGGTGTCGGGTGACGAGACGGTGATGGATCTGGCGACGGGACGGGCGGGCGAAATTCCGGCGCTGGAGAAACGGCTGCACGATTTGGAAAAGGCCGGCACGGTGGACGGCCCGGAGTATCTCGAAGCACACGCCAAACACGAGGCGCTGAGCGATCCCCAGGTGGAGGCGAAGGCGAAGAAGATGCTCGCCGGGCTCGGCTATCGCGACGGCGATTACGACCGGCCCGCCAAGGAATTGAGCGGCGGTTGGGTGATGCGGGCGCATCTGGCGCGGCTGCTCGTGATGGAGCCCGACTTGCTGATGCTCGATGAGCCGACGAACCACCTCGATTTGTTGTCGCTGCTCTGGCTGCAAAATTACCTCAAGAACTACTCCGGGGCGGTGCTGCTCATCTCGCATGACCGGCAGTTCATGGACGAAATCGTCGAGACGGTTTACGAGATCAACGAGCGCAAGCTGCTCAGCTATTCCGGCAACTACACCGCGTTTCTCGACCAGCGCGAAGCGGCTTACGAACAGCAGAACGCGGCCTACAAGAATCAGCAGAAGGAGATCGCGAACCTGCGCGAATTTTACGACCGCTTCCGGCAGGTGGCTTCGAAGGCGTCGCAGGCGATGAGCAAGCTCAAGCAGATCGAGCGCATGGAGCTGATCGAAAAACCGTTGCCTCCGAAGAAGCCGTTCCGTTTCCAAATCCCGCAGCCGCCGCGCAGCGGGGCGCAGGTCATGGCGCTGAATGGCATCCACATGGCCTACGGCAACAACGTCGTTTACAAGGGGCTCGACATCAGCGTCGAGCGAGGCGAGCGCACGGTGCTCGTCGGCCCGAACGGCGCGGGCAAATCCACGTTGCTGAAGATTCTCGCCGGCGTGCTGGAGTTTCAGAAAGGCGAACGCAAACCGGGACTGAACGCGAAGATCGGCTATTTCAGCCAGCACCGCTCGGCGACGCTCGACGCCAATAAGACCGTGCTTCAGGAGGTCATGGACGCCAACGGGACGCTGAGCGAAAACGAAGCGCGCGGCATCCTCGGTTCGTTCCTCTTCCGCAAAGAAGAAATCTACAAGAAGACGGACATTCTAAGTGGCGGTGAAAAGACGCGGCTGAACCTGATCAAGTTCCTCGTCGATCCGCCGAACCTGCTGCTCATGGATGAGCCGACGACGCACCTCGACATCCACACGGTCGAGTCGCTGATCCTCGCGCTCGAGCACTACGAAGGCACGCTCGTCTTCATTTCGCACGATGTGCATTTCATCCGCAAACTCGCGACCAAGACGCTGCATGTGAATGCCGGCACCGTCCGCGCGTATCCCGGCGGGTACGATTACTTCCTGGAAAAAACCGGCGCGCTTGGCAACGAACGCGCGGCGTTGACGGCGCAGTAGGAGAATGTGCCGAAAGCCAGAATGTAGCGGTCATTCTGAGCGGAGCAGCGCGCTGGCGGTGGGCTTTTTTTTTGGGGGGGCGGTGCGCTGCGCAGTCGAAGAATCCCGTGAGATAACGGGTGTCGTCTCAAGCGAATTCGCGGGTCCTTCGACTGCGCTCCGCCCACCTTTCCGCCTCCGCTCCGCTCAGGATGACAGCCGTTTTTTCCCGAGCTTCTATCGGCAATCATGCGAACCGCGAATTCATTCGCGGGGTTTGGTTCGGCGGATGAATTCGCCGCGACGAGCGGTCACTTCACGCGGCCACTTTCCTCGTCGAAGAGGAGCGCCTGCTCGGCGCTGGTCGTTGTCGTGCCGCGAGGCGGGGCAGGATTTTTCCTGGCGGCGGCATTTCCCGGCGTGAATTGACCGCGCCGCAAGTCGGTCTTCGACTTGCCTGCGGGGAGCGGGCGAGGGGATTGAGGGGCCATTACATCCGGCGTGCGGCGGCACGGACGAGCGTTTCGTCCACGGTGCGGGAACGGCGGTCGGCGGCCTCGATGAGGCTGAGCATGGCCAGCTTGTTCACGCTGCGGCAGATGCCGCCGGAAAGTTCGTGGAGGGCGAGCATCGCCGGCGCGGTAAAAAGTTCGTCGAACTGGCCGGCGGTCAGGAGGCGGAATTTGACGTATTGCTCCGCTTCCGCGGGGGTGAGCGGGTGAAGCTGGCTGCGCAGGTAGATGCGATTGGCGAGCGAAGCGTAGCTGGGGTGGGTGAGGCGATCCGCGAGGCGCGACTCGCCGAAGAGCAGGCAGGTGACGAGCTTTTCCTGCGGCGTCTCGATGTTGCTGATCGTGCGGATGATGTGCAGGCAATCGGCGGAAAGCAGGTGGCATTCATCGACGATGATGACCAGCCGCTGACCCTGCTGGTGGAGTTCGATGATGTGATTGCTGAGCTGCTTCACGAGATCCTGCACGCGCGCCATGCCGACGGGCAGCGCAAGGTTCAGCTCGGAGAGGATTTCGCGGAGCAGCCCGGTCTTGCTCAGGCCGGGGGTGACGAGCACGAGCGCCACGCGGTATTTCGGATCTTCAAAATGCTGGAGGAGGAGCTGGCTGACGAGGGTCTTGCCGGTGCCGCTCGGGCCGGTGACCATCCCGAGCGACGCGCGGAATTCGACCGCGAGCGTCATGCTGCGGAAGGTGTCCGCGTGGCCGTCGGTGCGGAAGAAGAACGCCGGATGCACGCAGTCCGCAAAAGGGTTTTCCTTGAGCGCAAAGAAGCTCACGAAATTGCCCGCGGGAGCAAAGGGCACGATTTCCGGGCCGGGTGCGGGCGGCTGCGCGGCGACGTTTTCCAAGAGATCGATGAAGGAGTCCGAATTGGCCGGGGCTGAGGCGGAGGGCGGAAAGAGCATTGTGGGGCTGGGGTCTAGAGGCTCGGCTTGTATTTCCATGACTGGCTCGGTGGTTGGTTGGTAAAGATTCGCGAGGTCAGGCGGCCGCGGGGCTGGCTTCCGGGCTGCAGTCGGCGGGTTGTCCGGAGTTGACTCCTTCGAGGAGTTGCGCGGCGACCGACTTGATGCGCAGCGCGTTGAAACTGAGCGGATGGCTGAGGACCAGCGGACGGCGATCCTGGGTCGATTGCTCGAGCAGAGGATCGCGAATGAGATGCCCAAAAGTGTGGAGCGCGGAGGCCAGGAAACGGTTGGCGCAGCCGGCGATGCGGTTGCTTACCCCTTCGGCCTGATCTAGTGCCTCGGCTTGGTTGATCAGGAGATGAATGCGCGTCGCGAGCCGGTTTTCGTGGGCGAGCTTGATGACGCCATACGCATCGAGGATCGACGCGAGACCCGGGGTCGCGACCACGATGGACTCCTGCGCGAGGCCGAGGAAATGGGTGACGGCGGGCGAAATGCCGGCGCCGGTGTCGATGATCAGCACGTCGAAGTCCAGGGCGATGCGGAGGAGTTCCCGTCCGAGCGCATCGAGGGTCGAGGTGCTGAGATCCGCCATGCGGCTGTTGCCCGATGCGCCGCAGATCAGGTGAATGCCGCCCGGTGCGGGCAGGATCACCTTTTCCACGGTCGCGCGCCCATCGATCACGTCGAGCAGCGTGACCTCCGGATTCACGCCGGCGTAAATATGGACGTTGGCCATTCCGAAGTCGGCGTCGAAGAGCAGCACCCGGCGCCCGAGTTGGGCGCAGGCCACCGCGAGATTCACCGAGAAGGTCGTCTTGCCCACGCCGCCTTTGCCGCTGGTCACCGCGATGGTGCGGGTGCGCTGGATGGCCTGGTTCAGCTCCGCGCGAATGACGGCCACCGGGTCCCGGAAGTCGAAGAGCCGTTCATGAATCCACCCGGCCAGGTCCCGGCGCCAGGCTTTCATCGGTTCGGTATCCGTGGGGCGCATGCCCAGGAAATCATTGAAGTTCGCTTCGATGAATTGCATTTGCGCGGGCTCGATGACCGGCCGCGGCTCGGAGAGGGATTCCGTGGAATTGTTCATTGACGAGGTGGCTGACGCGTTCGCTGCCGAGGGACCGCGAAACGCGCTTTTCTGCCGATAACCACTAGATATGGTGGTAAGATTTTCAGCTTGACCGCTACTAATGGGGTGACAGCTTTCGGGCGTCAAGCTCGTTCAAGGGTTCTTTCCGCCCTCCGAGTTTCCACGTCATGCCTACGCTCAGCTTTTATTGTGTCATCTGCGGGACCTCGCTCGAGTCGTCCTCCGATTCGCAGTACGATCTGCTCAAGTGCCACGGCTGTTCGCGGCATGTGCCGGTTCCTCGACCAGTGGGCCTGGTGGGGAAGTTCACGAACTGCCAGTCGGTGTTGCCGCCACGCGTGCTCGAACTCACGGTGACTTTTCAGTGTACGAAATGCGAGTCGCGGCTGCGGACCGATGCCCGTTGGGAGGGTCGCCGGATTAGCTGCCCGGATTGCGGCGGAACGACCGAGATTCCGCGCTGGTCCACCGTGCCGAGTTGGCCGCGGTCCCCGGCAGCCCGCGATAAAGCGCGGGTGCCGGCCCTGCCTCCGCCGCTCCGTGCGAAGCCGGCGACGCTGAGCGTCGAGGAGATCGACTTTTTGCGCGGAGAAGCTTCCAGCAAGCCCGAGGCGGCGGCCTGACGCCCGATGGTCAAGACGCCCCACGTCCCTCCCGAGAGTGGTGAGACGGCGTGCTCCGCTTGCGGCGCCACGTTCAAGGCGCCGCTGTCCACCCGGCGCCGGCGGGTGCAGTGCCCGAAATGCCGTGAGGTGGTCTTCATCGAGAGTTCCACCGCCAGGCAACCCCAGCCTGCGCCCCCGGACGCCCCGGCGCCGGGAGCCACGGCGGAGGAACGCCGCCGGATCGATTTGCTCGAGGCGCGGGTCGAGGCGCTGGAGGCGGCTCTGCGGGACTCGATGGCGGCGGGCCGGCCGGCGAGTCCCGGCACGGCGCCGCG
>Ga0105047_10004310_pt1 | contig 24820 bp, 20 predicted proteins | sample MAT04_FD_78384 | JGI IMG/M metagenome (GOLD analysis project Ga0105047, IMG submission 78384) | Freshwater microbial communities from Lake Fryxell liftoff mats and glacier meltwater in Antarctica - MAT-04 (megahit assembly) | ecosystem: Environmental > Aquatic > Freshwater > Ice > Liftoff...
AAGGGTGGTTTCGAGCATTTTATGCTTAAGGAGATCTATGAACAACCGAGGTCCATCAGGGATAGTATGCGTGGACGTTTAAGGGTCGAAACCGGGCAGGTGGAGCTAGGTGGTATTCGAGATTATATTCAGAAATTTGTGAATGCCAAGCGTATCATCATCCTTGGGTGTGGTACGAGCTGGCACGCCGGGATGGTAGGCGAATATCTATTTGAAGATCTGGCCAGAATTCCGGTTGAGGTGGAGTATGCATCAGAATTCAGATATCGCAATCCGGTGATTTACGAAGATGATGTGGTCATTGCGATATCTCAGTCGGGGGAAACCGCAGATACGCTTGCAGCCATCGAATTGGCAAAATCAAAAGGTGCTACTATAATTGGAATTTGTAATGTCATTGGTTCTTCGATACCCCGAGCTACACATGCGGGCTCATATATGCACGCAGGTCCGGAAATCGGTGTAGCTTCTACAAAAGCATTCACAGCGCAGGTTACAGTATTAACGCTTATGGCCTTGCACGTGGCAAATAAACGAGGCACTATTACGAGCAGTCGATTCCATCAATTGCTGGTTGAACTTGATACAATTCCCGCCAAAGTTGAGAAGGTTTTGGCTCAGAATGAGAAAATACGTTATATAGCAGGTATATACAAAGATGTACCCAACGCATTATACCTCGGAAGAGGGTACAATTTTCCGGTGGCTCTTGAGGGTGCCCTGAAACTTAAAGAGATATCTTATATCCATGCAGAAGGTTATCCCGCAGCCGAAATGAAACACGGCCCTATTGCATTGATTGACGAGGAGATGCCGGTATTTGTGATCGCTCCAAAGGCGGGCTCATATGATAAAATCGTGAGCAACATTCAGGAGGTGAAAGCACGAAAGGGTAAAATTATTGCCATTGTCACGGAAGGCGATGTTCGCATCAAAGAAATGGCCGATCATACCATTGAAATTCCAGATGCAGATGAATGCCTGATGCCGCTTATTACTGTAATTCCGTTGCAGCTGTTGAGTTATCATATTGCTGTAATGCGCGGATGTAACGTCGATCAACCGAGAAATCTGGCGAAATCAGTGACCGTAGAGTAGCAAAAATATATATTTTGTGTTTTTACTTCTCTATGTGTAAGTTTTTTATAGCTTTGCGCTTAAATTACACCCAAAACTTGCAAGTACCGATGAAAAAAATGTTTGTTGCCATTATGGCAGTTGCCGCGATTTCTTTCACTTCATGCGCAGACAATGCTGCTGAACAAGAGGCTAAAGACGCACAGGAAGAAGCTGATCAAAAAACTGATGAGCTTATGGACGAAATGGAAGAAGATGCAGATTACATGGAAGCCGAAACGGATACACTCGGCGCTGGAGTTGACACGTTGTCGGAGGGCATGTAACCCATTCCAGACTACTGATTATTAAAAACGCTCCATTTCGGAGCGTTTTTTATTTCAAGAAATTTTTACGGGGCTTATATAATCATTCCAGCACCAACAGTCTTGTTGGTCCCTTCATCGATGAGAATGATACTTCCGGTAATTCGGTTTCTGGGATAACGATCGTAAAATAAAGGCTGCGTAGTGCGAATAGAAATTCGACCAATGTCATTTGTCTTTAGCAATTTGTCATCTTCAATTCGATGTAGTGTGTTGATATCCACCTTGTATTTTATCTCTTTAATAATACAGCGGGCATCACGGGAAGTGTGTTTAATGGCATATTTTCCATTTGGAATAATGGGTTGATCTCCCATCCAGCAGACCATCAAATCAATATCCTGACCAATCTCAGGATGATTGTTTTCCCTTACAATCATATCACCGCGGCTGAGATCAAAATCTTCCTCTACGCGTATCGTGACACTCATAGGAGCAAAAGCTTGTTCTACTTCACCATCAAAGGTGTCAATGGAAGCAATTTTAGTTTTAAATCCGGAAGGCAGCAACATGACATCGTCTCCCTTTTTGAAAACTCCGCCAGCAATTCGTCCGGCATATCCCCGGTAATCTGGAAATTCTTTGGTTTGTGGCCTTACGACAAATTGAATGGGAAATCTACAGTCCACATGATTGTGATCGCCCGAAATATGAATATTCTCCAAGGTGTACATTAGTGTGGCGCCTTGATACCAATCCATTTTCTCAGATTTATGGACGACATTATCACCTTTGAGGGCACTGATGGGAATAAAGCGGATATCACTTATTTCCAGCTTTGAGCAGAAGGCCTCGAGCTCTTCTTTGATCTCTTCAAATCGCTCTTCGCTATAATCCACCAAATCCATTTTGTTAATACAAAAAACAATATGGGGAATTTTCAAAAGCGATGCGATGAAAGAATGCCGGCAAGTCTGCTCAATCAAGCCATGACGGGCGTCTACCAAAATAATGGCGAGATTGGCGGTCGACGCTCCGGTAACCATATTTCGGGTGTACTGAATATGGCCTGGTGTGTCGGCTACGATAAATTTTCTTTTGGGAGTAGCGAAATATCTGTAAGCTACGTCGATGGTGATCCCTTGTTCCCTTTCTGCTCTCAGACCATCTGTCAATAGGGCGAGATTTACTTCTTCTTTACCCCCACCTATTTTTACACTGGCGCGCTCTATCGCTTCCATTTGGTCCTGAAAAATGCTCTTGCTATCGTAAAGCAACCTGCCTATCAAGGTTGATTTTCCATCGTCAACACTGCCCGCTGTAGTAAACCGGAGCAGATCCATGTCATAATAATCGTGTTGTTTGGTCATGATTTAAATATCTGTATTTTCTTAAAAATAACCTTGCTTTTTGCGGTCTTCCATGGCCGCCTCGCTGCGTTTATCATCTGATCGGGTTCCCCTCTCGGTCGTTCTGGATGCAGAAACTTCTTCAATTATTTTATCGAGGTCGTCGGCATCAGATTCCACCGCTCCGGTACAAGTCATATCACCAATCGTTCGAAACCGGACAACGCGTTCAGAGACTATTTCCGTTTCTCGTCGCTGTATGAATTCGCATTCGGCCAACAGGGCTCCATCGCGTTCAAAAATTCGTCGCTTGTGACTGAAATAGATGGTTGGAATCTCAATATTTTCATGTTTGATGTACTGCCAAACGTCCATTTCAGTCCAGTTGGAAATGGGAAAAACGCGAAAATGCTCTCCTATGTGTTTACGGCCGTTAAACAAATTCCAAAGTTCTGGTCTTTGATTTTTTGGATCCCATTGACCGAATTCATCCCGGTGGCTAAAAAATCTTTCCTTGGCCCGGGCTTTTTCTTCATCACGACGACCTCCACCCATTGCAGCATCATATTTACCTCTTTCAAGAGACTCAAGTAATGATACCGTTTGTAGAGCATTTCTACTGGCATTATAGCCTTTTTCTTCTATCGCCTTGCCTTGATCAATTGCATCCTGAACGGAGCCAACGATCAACTGAACACCGGTTTCTTTTACCAGAGCGTCACGAAATTGGATCGTTTCCTGGAAATTATGACCCGTGTCCACGTGCAATAAAGGGAATGGAACTTTTCCTGGCCAAAAGGCTTTCCTGGCCAGATGAAACATGACGATCGAATCTTTGCCACCTGAGAATAGCATGACCGGATTCTCGAACTGTGCTGCAACTTCGCGGAGAATAAATAACGATTCGGACTCCAGTTCTGCGAGATGAGTAAGGTTGTAAGAGCGCATTATTGAATTGTAATTTTTGGTAATATAAATTGTAAGAGCGACTCAGCCGTTTGTTCGGCAGTGCGATTTTCGGTTTTCAATACCAGTTCGGCCTCTACGGGAATTTCAAATGGAGCATCAAGACCCGTAAAGTTTTTGATTTCACCTCGTCTGGCTTTTTGATACAATCCTTTCACGTCACGGCTCTCGCATATAGCAAGGGGCGTATCGACGAAAATCTCAATAAAATCATCCGATCCAATTATAGATTTAGCCATATTCCGGATGGCCTCCGTGGGGCTAACGAAACAATTGATAGTTATGATGCCGCAGTTTATAAAGAGCTTATTAACTTCTGCAATTCTTCGAATGTTTTCCTGACGGTCTGTATCCGCAAAACCCAGATTATTATTAAGCCCATCGCGCACATTATCTCCATCAAGCAAAATGGTGAGGAAGGATTTTTCGATAAGTTTTTTCTCCAGGATTTTAGCTATGGTGGTTTTTCCGGAGCCGGAAAGCCCAGTCATCCATATAGCCAAAGCTTTTTGATTCAATAACCTTTCCTTTTCCGACCTTTGGAGTATTTCGTCGTAAATGGTAAAAATATTATTATTACGTTCCTTCATGGGAATCTTGAATGCGCAAATTTAACAATACACATTGTCCGTTAATCAAATAAAGCAAAATACTTTCAAAAATGATAATTGTTACAAAAATGGAATAGTTTCCTGAAATTTTTGCAAATATGGTGCTTAATCCTGTATATTAGTCGACAAAGCTAACCATTTAGAGGTTTATTCGTAACAACCAACGAATCAACTCTTTTAACTATACTTCATGAAGTTTCGATTATCCAATTACGAGAAACTACTCTATCTATTCGTGGATTTAGTAATGCTAAATGCCGCGTTCACGATAGGTTTCAGTTTGAAGTTCCATTCATTTCAGCAACTTCTCAAGTCTGATTACCTCATACTTTTCCTGTTCATTAATTTTACATGGCTATTAATCGCCAAGATTGGTGATTACAGCGTGGACAATCGAAGGCGAAAGACAATTGCCATATACTGGGACTTCATCAAAGCGCTTTTCTTTAACGTTTTGCTATCGCTTGCATTTATCTCACTGATTCAGGGTAAATACAATCCGATATTTGTTCTCAAATATTATCTGCTGTTTTTTATAATGGGAGGCGCGTCCCGTATTCTGTTCAACTGGTATTTGAAAATGTACCGAAAGAAAGGGTACAATTTTCGTCGTATGGTTGTGGTAGGTGTGAATCCATTTTCGATTGACTTTGTTAATGAAATCATACAGCATCCTGAATATGGGTATAAATTTCTGGGATTCTTTGGATATGGTGTTAATGAAGATCAGGAGAATTTGAGGGTACAAAAATTTGATAAGATTCACAATTTTTTATTGGAGTATGAAATTGATGAGGTATATATAGCGCTCCCTTCAAATCCTGATTATCACATCAAAGAATTGATTAAATTTTGTCATCTCAACTATATTGGAATTAATTTTCTCAACGAGTTTATTCACTTGCTCAATCGGAAAACGATTCAGGTCAGCATGGACTATAATGGTCCTACTCCTATTGTATCTGTTGCAAAAGAACCACTTGAGATTACTACTAACAAGTTTTTAAAGCGACTCTTCGATTTTGGTTTTTCAATGCTTGCGTTCATCTTTATTTTCTCCTGGCTGTTTCCTATTTTGGCTATGGCCATTAAACTTAATTCTCCTGGACCGGTCTTTTTTAAGCAAAAGCGGACAGGCTTGGACAATCAATCTTTTAATTGTTATAAGTTTAGAACAATGACAGTCAATAAAGATTCAGATTTGGTACAGGCGACAGCGGGAGATCAACGTATAACCAGAGTTGGCGCTTTTTTGAGGAAAACAAATCTTGATGAAATTCCGCAGTTTATCAATGTACTCATGGGTGAAATGTCTGTTGTGGGACCTCGTCCACACATGCTCAGTCATACGCGAATGTATGCCAAACTCATCGCACCATTTATGGTCCGTCACTGGGTAAAGCCAGGTATAACCGGCTTGGCTCAGGCGAAAGGATTTAGAGGAGAGACCAAGGAAGTAAGGCAAATGTACAACCGGGTGCGGATGGACGTTTTTTATATCCAGAACTGGTCTTTCTGGTTTGACTTGAAAATCGTGGTAATGACGGTATGGAATATGTTAACTGCCCGACATACTGGGGTTTGATTTAACGCAAATACTTCCAATATTTGAGACGGAAGAAATTGATAAAATTGTAGGTGGTGTTGCTTTCTATTTGGTTATTTGGAACATGCCAATTTTCCGGAAATGCATAGTCCCATGCCGACATGTAAGGGCCAAAGATATATATGGCGCGCTTTCTTACTTCAAGGGATTCGTAATATTCGGTGAAGTGTTTCTTCTTTTCATTGGTTTTATTAAATACGGGTAAAGGCCTTACTGGTTTAATTCCAATTTGATGTAGAGCCTTGTCAAAATCTTCCGTAAGCCTTTCGAAATGCATGATGAAATCCAAATCCTGATGATTTACCAGACTCCAGGCGCTGTAAGGTAATCGGTGATATTTGAGAAAATAGGTTTCAAAGGAAGCATTTTTTTTAACCACAAAATCTCTTCGTCTTTTTTCGTATCCAGGCATCAAATACTTACGGAGTCTTCCGTGTTTGATCTTTTTGTCGACGTAATTTTTGTGATTGGTCTTATATTTGAAATACTTACTGACCACGATGTCCATAGGATTTCTAATTGTCGAAAAGGAAAAATAAGTCTTCTCATCTGTATTGGCTTGTTTCACAAACTCACTGTATTGGGCATGTTTGTAAAGCACCCGCTCACCACTGTAGTTTTCCATTAATTCTGTGGCAACCGCTGAACACCCGGTTTGAGGAAATTCAACGAAAACGAAACGGTGTTTATGGCTGACAATCATATGGAAAATTTATAAATCTTGAGTTCAAAGATGCGCTGTATTTTATAATTTTCAAACGTCTTCCATTTTTGTTTTTCATCATTTCACAGGTGCACATCTAAGACGACTTTCTTTAAATATCTTCGCAGCCTATAACGGACTTGTTCGAAATTCATTCTAATACCGCTTAAATGGGAAACCTCATTCGAAAAGTAAGAAAAAAACTTTTCATCAAAAGTAAAGATAAGGATGTGAGCGAGGTTTTAAAAGGCGGTGTTGTCGCTTTTCTTTACCGCATTGCTACAATGTTGGTTACCTATGCCCTTATGATTTTTATTTCCAAGAAATTGGGAACGGAAGGTATTGGAATCTTCAACATTTGTCTGGCGGTATCAGGTATTCTCGTTATGGTGGGTTGTGTGGGATTCAACACCTCTGTCGTTCGATTCGTTTCTCAATATATGGCCAAAGGTTGGATTCGAACCATTACGGCATTGTATAAGAAGATGATGCGTTATTCGATTTGGTTCAGTCTGCTTTTGGGCGCGGGTTTGTTTTTACTCGCTCCTATCATCTCGATAAACCTTTATAACGATCCTGCTTTGATTCTCCCATTTCAGATCACAGCGCTCACATTGCCATTTCTGGTGATTGCAACCATTAACGTAGAATTGATTCGTGGGTTCAAACTTGTTCAAATTAGTGAATTCTTCAGAAACTTAAGCTTACAACTTACAGCATTGATTGGCACCTTTATCGCGTCATTTTTTATTCTTACGGCCGCGCAGCCATTGATGTTTTATGGCCTGGGTGCCGTTTTTTCGTTCATCTTTACCACCATCTTTATTCAAAAACGACTTGCCAAACAAAACCTTACAATTATTGCATCAGAAATTGAACCGGCATTTTCTTTCAAGTATCATTTTTTGATTTCGTTGCCCATGATTCTAACATCCTTTATCCAACTTATCAATGGGAAAATTGATATTCTGATGCTGAAGTATTTTATGAGTACCGCATCAGTTGGGATTTTTAGTATGGCTTTCAAGCTTTCCGTCATTACAAATTTTGTAATCGGTGCCTTGAAGACGATTGCGATGCCCAAGGTGTCTGAATTATTTTGGAGTGATAAGCGGACAGAATTAAACAATGTAATTCAATATTCTAATAGGCTTACCTTTTTGTTTGCTTTCCCTATTTCACTGGTCTTAATACTATTCCCGGAATTTATTCTGGGCCTTATTGGAGAAGAATTTAAAGTTGGAGCGACCACTTTACAAATATTTGCAGCCACTCAGTTAATTAACGCGTCGTCGGGAATGGTAGCTGTATTTTTAAATATGACAGGAGATCAATCATATTTTACGAAGATTGTTGCAATAACCACTTCGATCAACATCGTATTAAATATATTGCTTATTCCAATCCTGGGAATGGAAGGCGCAGCCTGGGCGACGATGATTAGTACTGTGGGTTGGAATGTGATGGGGGTTATTTTTATTCAAAGGAAATATAACATCACCACTTATTACAATCCGTTTATACGAAAGAAGAAACTGCTTAAGGACTGAGCCAATGCGACAAATCGCGGTTTATAAGTTTAGAAAGTTTCTCAATGTCATTTTCATAAAATAATTTGAGTTCTGCCCTGTCAGAAGAAGTTAATTTCTCGGCTCTTACCAGATTACTATTCTTTGCGTTTTTGCGTATTTGCTCTCGTTTCTCTTTTGAGAATAACAACCTGAAAATCGGGCGAATAATAAATTTTAGGGGGTTTTCATGCGTAATAAATTTTTGTAAAGAGGCGTTTTTGGCTTGACCTGAAGGGTTGAAATGCTTTTCAACTTTCCAATCCGTTTTAGGTGATGCTCCTATGAAATTGACAATTTCTGTCATAATTTGGGTTGGATTGTTTACCAAGTCATCATACAGCCAAACCCGGACGTGAGGAAAAGCAGACATATAAGCCTCTACCTGTTGAGCGTATTTACCGACAGATTTATGATGCCACATGAAGTCCCAGTTTTTCTGAATCCGGGACTCTTCTGCTATTAGTGATTCCTGAAAAGTACCTCTTTCATGGAGATCTTTTACGAAATGCATATAGGATGAATAACATCTTTCCACGGGATTACGAAGAATAATGCATATGCGAACTTCGTTTCCGAGCATTTCTTTTATGCGGGGAATACTCATTTGAGAATAGTATAAATATCCCGTTCCAATTTCCCCGACAACTTTGTCTGCGCTAATGTTCTCGTAATTTTTCCAATATTCAGATGGATTTAATATGAGCTCCTTTAATGGACGCTGACGCGGATATGGCAAAGTGTTTTTGGAAAGAACATCACGCATAAAATAGAAAGTTTCCTTGATTGGAATTTCAATTTCGGGATGTTGCTTGAGATATTCGTAGATGGACGTAGTCCCAGCTTTGGCGGTACCAGCAAATAGAAAACGGGGTTTATTCAACGGTTCTTTCATTTTTCAGATCAACCATTTTTCTAAGTCTCTTTTAATCAGAGAAGCCAAATTTTGAATGTCCTCTCTGTAAACATTCAATAAATATGCCTTTTCATTTTCGGGAATTGGATTCTTAACAAGCATTTTAGACATGATTCTATCTCTATGATCCAATGCGGTATGCTTCATTTGTTCCGGAAGAAGAGAAACCAATTTTTTTAAGAATGGATTTGAACGCATAAGGTTCACCAGCATGCGGCTTTTTGGAATACCACTTGGATTGGCCTTTATATCAGATTTCAATTGCAATAGAGAGACGCTGAGAAATGAGAGGATGTCTTCTATGGTTTCGCTTCTTTTCAAATCGCCCGTCAGAACTATTTTACAATGGTTAAAAGTTTCCATAAACAATTTGACTTGTTCGTAGTACATGCCATATTTGATATAATCAAATCCCCATCTCTTATTTTTCCATGTTTCTATGCCATTTGGTGAGATTGCTTCCTGAAAGCTTCGGTTTTCAAGGCCATTTCGAATGAGATAGGTGTAGTGGGAAAATGCACGTTCCACAGGATTGCGAAGTATTATAACAACTTTTACCTGAGCGAGCCTATCACCATATAATTCACGCATGTTGCTAATCGTTGAGGATGCTGTATATAGATAAGAAGTGGAACCGTCTCCAGCCATTTTATTGGCCGGTACATGGGCGTAAAGTTCCAAATAATCGTCTTTGCGCCAGATTAGGTTTTGACAAAAATCATTATCGGTATACGCTGGCTGGGTATCGCCAAAACTAAAATAAAAGGGTTCTTTGCGGGCTGCAGGAAAAAAAATGCCGGGATGTTGTGACAAAATCTTGTAAAGTGTGGTTGTCCCACTCTTGGCAGCACCGGGAATAATGAAATCCGGAAGGTGGAAACCCTCTCCTTTTGATGACGTAATAAACATATCTTGCAAAAATGCTATTTTGAAGCGAATTGATATAGATTATTCAAAGTAAATTTAAACATTTGCAAATTGAAATCTCACTCGACAAATCTCGTGTATGAAATTGATAGTCGGCGATAAGCCGTTGAACTTTCCCGACATCTTAATTCTGGGTGCTGCTAAGTGCGGAACTACTTCACTCGCATTTTTTCTAAAGCAGCATCCGGATGTGTATATGCCCAGAAAGGAGCCCGGTTTTTTTGCCTATCACAACAGGCCTGTTCTTGAAATCCCTTCAGGAATCCGCGATCGGCAGATTACAGATTTGGGAGCGTACTCCAGTATGTATGAAGGTGTCAAACCGGGTCAGAAGATTTGTGACTCATCTGTGGCCCAATTCACAAATGCCGAACACACCGTAAGGAATGTAAAACAATACTACGGAGAATCGGTTTCTGGTTTGAAGACGGTATTAATTCTCAGACACCCCGTTGATCGCGCCTATAGTCACTATCTGATGTTTGTCAAGAACGGTCTGGAGACGCTATCTTTTGAAGATGCGATCAGGCCCGAAAACGTAAAACGTCGAATCGGGGATCAACTGGGATACGATTATTTGGGGGGAAGCCTATATGCAGAAAGGGTGCGCTTATTCAAGCATTCATTCCCACAATTGAAAATATATACCACAGAAGATCTGAAAAAGCCTCAAGAGATACTAAAGGATTTTCTGGATTTTTGCGGCCTGAATGACAAGGTTTCCATAAACACCGCCGCTAAGTTGAATCCCAGTGGTTTGCCAAAGAAAAAAGGACTGATTCGAATTTTGCATTCAAGAAGCAAGTTCAAAGAAATATTAAAGCGGTTGTTACCGGATAAATTGCAATACCGGCTTACCGCTGTCAAATCTGATTTGCTCCGTCGGAGTATTGTGAAGGCAGAAATTGATCCGATATTAAGACAGGAACTCACAGATAAATACTTTAAAACCGATATTCTTGAATTGCAGAAGATAGTTGGACGTAACTTTTCAAATTGGCTGACTCAAAATAAACATAAGTATGATATCCCGATTAAAAGCCAGTAGCACCATTGATCCATTAAGGTTGGATTATATCCTTGGTAAATCCACTTTACTGGCTATTTTTTTGTTTTTCAACTTCATGGTAACCTTTAGGGTATTATTGGTGAGCGTCGTTCCAGAAGTTGAGCTCGTTGCAGAAGCGCTTTATGAAGCGATTATTCTGTTGTATTTGGTTTATAGGTTATCTCTTCGGGTTGTATCGGGTAACCTTCGCCTTAACAGTCTTGAATTGTATTTGGTTCTCATGTTTTTTCTACCAGTCATTGCTGCAAATGGCGCCCGTGCAGAATTTGGTCAACCGATGATTTATGGCATCCTCACGTTTAGAGACTTTTATCTGATATATGGAGGCTTGATAGTTTATAATATGCTTCGCACCAATACGGTTACGATACAATTGGTCGAAAAAATGCTGGTGCTGACTGCATGGATAAATGTGCTCATGTTCTACTTCATGTCGTTATTTGTTGATCCCCGGCAGTTTATTGAAACCGGCCTTGCAGGAGCGAATGATGCAAAGGGTGGAGATGTTTACTTCCGATTCAATATGGCATACATATTCTTCGGATCTATATATTATTTCGTGAAGGCGTTCTATAGAAAAAACTTCAAATATTTAATATTGGGTGCTGTTTTCCTTTTTTATGTGACTTTCTTCAGATTTGACCGCACGTCCATGGCATCTGTTTTTGGTGCTTTGGCGATGTTTTTTGTTACTGCCCTTACTCCACGCAGACAATTGATGTGGATTTTGATTGGCTTCATTCCTATTCTTTTCCTTGTAACATCAGTATATTTCGTGAGTCCCGAATTGTTTGAGCAATACTATTTGATGTTTGCTGATGCATTCGCAACCTTATTGGGTACAGCAAATGCAGAAGGTGAGGAATCAGTTAGGCTTAATGAATTGCGCATTGCGTTGGAACATATTGAGAAAAATCCGCTAATCGGAAATGGAAAGGTAAGTAATCAATGGGTGGAAGGTGGGTATAGCCATTTCCTGGGATTCTTTTATGCATCTGACGTAGGCATTTTCGGTCAGATATTTATGTATGGATTTATAGGTGCATTTCTACTTTATTTTCAATTTCTTCTTTCTCTCAATTATGCGCTCAAAATCCGTCACATCAAGCGGAATGTGTTTTTGGTGTCATTGAAATTCATGATGTTCGCAATAATGTTGGATTCGATCACAAATGGGTATCTCACCATTTATGCTGCTCAATCGGTTACGGCACTAATTCTTATTTATTATTTTTACCAAAAAGACTTCATTATTGGGGCTGAATTGCGGGAGAAGAAATTGGAACAATCTAAAATATTGATTTCGAGGCAAAAACATTTGGATGAAAACCACGAAGCGAAGTAGTCATAACATGAATACGATCTTACCAAATTTTTTTGTTGTAGGAGTTGTCAAAGGTGGTACCACATCGCTATATAATTATTTGGACCAACATCCGCATATTTTTCTACCCCGCATCAAGGAAACCAATTATTTTTCAGCTGGAGATATCCGTGCAGATCATTTTCTTCCGCAATACGCGCTTGATGTAGATATTGATTTGGATCGATATATTAAAAGCGGTATGAAAAAGCAGATTCATATAGCACATGTAGAGCACCCATCTCATTATGAAGCGTTGTTCCATGCGGTTGGTGAAGAAACGGCAGTAGGTGAGATTAGCAATTCCTATATGATATGCCCTGGCGCAGCAAAGGCCATATTTAATTTCAATCCAGAGGCGCGAATTATTGTTGTATTAAGAAATCCGATCTACCGCGCATGGTCGCAATATTTAATGAATTTGCGGGAAGCAAAAACCAGAAATGCCGAGTTCATTTCGGAACTGGAGCTGGATGATGCTCAAATAAATAAAGGGTGGGGTGTAAATCATCAATACTTAGAACTGGGAATGTATGCGGGTCAACTCCAGCGGTATTACAATTTATTTGATGCCGACCAAATTTTGCCAATTTTCTATGAAGAATACCGGGAAAATCCAGATTCTGTAATGGGGGAGATCTCCCGATTTTTAAACGTTGACACAGATTTTCAGTATAATTTTTCTATTGAGAACAATTCAGCGAGCCTGCCGAGAAATGCATCTCTGAATCAATGGCTGGTCAAATCTGGTTTGATTCAAACGGTCAAACGCCTTACGCCAAAATCGATCAGAAAGCATTTTGCCAGCGCTCTTTATTCTGAGAAGAACATACCACGGATAGATCCAAACTCCACTATCTGGTTACAGAAATATTATGCTAAAGATGTAGAAAATCTCGCGAGCTTATTGGGATCGAAGGTAACTGAGTTATGGCCAGAATTCGCAAAGTAATAGAGAATAATGGAAGCTAAAATTGATGTGAAGGACCAAAATCTACCGGTTATTTTCATTACAGGAAATTCGCGGAGTGGCACAACTGTGATGATGCGCATAATGGACAATCATTCACAAATTCACGCCATAAACGAACCTCATTTTTTTGAAAAAATGTGGTCTAAGTCGGATGAGTCAAAATTTATTGATAGCGCCAAAGCGGAATTGTTATTGGCCAGATTATTTTCGGGTCAACGTGAAGGTTTTTTTGAAAAAGCTGAAAAACACCGTCATAAATTTCATGTAGAGATTCAAGCTTTAATTGGGGATTTAGGAAAGGATTATACGCGTTTGGATATATTCAGTCGCTTCCTTCATTATGAAACCGGAAAGAATGGAAAACGGTTACCTTGTGAGAAAACTCCGCAAAACGTTTTTTACATCCAGGAAATTCTGGAAAATTTTCCCAATGCCCGAATCATTAATATGGTTCGGGATCCGCGGGGTGTTATGCTTTCACAAAAAAGAAAATGGAAACGCAGGCAGTTGGGAGCTAATTTCATCACCCGACGTGAAGTTGTTCGATTGCGAATAAATTACCATCCCATAACCATCAGTAAATTATGGAATGCGGCATTGGATGCAGCGAAGGCATTTTCTTCGGAAAAAAGGGTTCTTGATTTGAAATTTGAAGATTTGGTGAAAAGTCCGGAAGAAACTGTGAAGCGCCTTTGCAAATTTCTGAATTTACCTTTCGAATCCGGGATGTTATTGGTTCCACATGCTGGTTCTTCAAGCGTGGCAGATCAACAAAATGAACTGGGAATTCGCATTGCCAAACCACAAAGTTGGATTGAAAAGGGTCTAACCCGAACAGAAATCAGTGTATGTCAGGATATTTGTGCAGAGTATATGTTGAGGTATGGTTATCAGCCCATTCAGGTTAAATCGAATGTGCTTGAATTGGCTGGACAATATGCTTTTTTTCCTTTTAAATTGGGGTTGGCACTTTTGATAAATCTAAACAGAATGCGAAACCTGGCTGATTCTTTAAAAAGGAGACTTTTAAGAAGATGATCAAACGCGTACAAATGTTTGGTCTTGGCTTTCAGGCGGCATCCAGTTTAAAGGAAATCGTGGATGATGTCTTGGATAGAACCGGATTTGAGGACCAGAGAATCCCTTTGCTGATTACTCCCAATGTAGATCAGGTTGTAAAACTTGAACGGGAATCTAATCATGATTTGAAACAGGCTTTGTCTCGTGCTCAATGGATATTACCAGACGGTCAGCCAATTGTGACATTGAGTAAAATGAAGTATGGAGAAGCAGGATTAAAAACACGTTTAACAGGTAGTGATTTTTTCCCGGTTTTGTGGAAAGCCTTACTAAAGCGTAAGTGTTCGGTTTTATTCGTTCTGTCAAATGAAGCTTTGGGATTGTGCCTGCAACAGGAAAAACCCGATGTAAGGTTTTATTCCCCGCCATTTTTTAATGTTGACGATGTGCGGATATTTGCACAAATCATTGATGCTATAATGATAAAAATTCAGGAGGAGCCTGTAGATTATCTTTTTATAGGTCTCGGCTTTCCAAAACAGGAACGAATAGCACTGGAAATTTTTAGAAGGTTGCGTCACGATCAAATTGGCATTCCCAAAACTTTTTTGCTCGGAGCTTCATTTGAATTTTATTGCGGATTAAAAAAGAGGGCTCCTGTATTCTGGCAAAAGACAGGCTTGGAATTTGTACATCGCTTGTTTAGTGAGCCGCGCCGCATGGCCAAGAGATATCTAATAGATGACGCAGCATTTATTCTTATCGCCTTGAGAGAGTTGAGAAAATCGGAGGATAAATCTTTGCGATAAGAGGTAATTCCAGACTTGGCTATAAGAAGGCGCAACCCTTTATTTAATTGCGAGAGTTTTGACAACGTCGGGCTCACTTGCACATTGTGAGATAGAAATTGAATTAGCCGCGGGGAAATGGAAATGAAAAACTATGACTGTACGTCTGCAACACCAGTTACCAGATCACCACTACCTAAGATCGACGTGTGAAATTTGAATTCGTTTAATCTACGGTTGTATCGGAAACAAGTTCTTTAAGATCCTTATCGTGAATTTTTAACAATTCTTTATATGAGTAATTTTGAGCGCGTTTTCGGGATGCATTGCGCATAGATATCCAATTATCAGAATGTTGTAGCAATGTAAGTATGGCTTCAATGTGCGTTGCAGGATCTACCGTATAATACAATTCCTTGCCATGAATTATCTCCAAGCCCTCCACGCCAATCGGCGTAGTCACGGCAGGGATACCCCTGTACATCGCATTGAGAAGTTTGACCTTTATGCCACTTCCAAATCGAAGGGGAATTACGAATACGCGTCCTTTTCGATAATAAGGTTCGAGGTTTTCTACAAAACCTGTAAAATGGACATGTTTATAATCTTTGCACTGATCTATTAGTCTTTTATCAGGGTTTTTGCCTACAACATAAAAATGCAGTTCTTGTATTTTTGCTGCAAGCGTGGGCCAAATATTTTCAAAAAACCAAAGTAGACCGTCAATATTTGCCTCCCATGTGAGCGTTCCTATAAAAAGAAGGGACAGGTCAGTTTCATTGAATTCAATATCCGGAAGGTCCAACATGAAGTCATCACCCAAGTGATATGTGGTTTTACATTTAGTCCGATCAACTCCAATTTTAACAAGTTCTTCGATGTCATTAGGAGCTGCCCACACCCGGTCAGCTCTCCTGGCAAAACTCAACTCAGCTCTTCGTATACGCGAAGATTCAAGTTTTAAAATGAACTTTTTTAAAGGATTCTTCTCAATATCACCCATTCGATCCCACATCACATATTCTGCGTTGTGCTCGTGGAGCACCACTTTGGCGTTTGAAACCATAGGCAGATATTGCCCCATCTCATAGTGATCTACAATAATGACGTCACTATCCGCGCACCACTCGGAGATTTTGCTTTGCAAATCTGAATGATAGTTTCTATACGTATTGAGTGTGGGAGCAAATGTCAGATAGCTTAATGCCAAATTTATGGCACTCCTTGATCTGTCCAGTCTTTTCGAATAAACTTCAATACCGGGTAATTTTGATTTGAACTCAGCCAGGTTTTCGTTATCAGAACCTTTCAAAGGGCAGACGATTCGAATATTTGCATTTTTGTACCAATGCTCAACCAGCCGCCATGATTTGATTGCACCACCGCTCACTGGGGGGTATGGCAATTGTGTAGTCAAAAATAAAATTTGCATACGGGGATTAGATCCGGGCAAATAAATTCTTCACTTTCGTAAATACGCCGACTTGCTTATTTTGGTAATAGTTTTTCCGTTTTCTTTTGAAATTAAGAATCTGGACTTCAGTCGGAAAAGTATCAACTACAACTGTATAGGTGGCCGCAATTGAATTTTGCTCCACCAACAGCTGAATGTCTTCAAGGTTCTGCAAGGTGGTGTGTTTTCTTCTAACCACTACAACAGGCATATCCGAGGCATTCAAAAAGGACATCGTAGCGCTGACATTGCCAAATGGAGCTGTATCCAAGTAGATATAATCATACTGTTCCTGAAGAGTTCGAATAATTTCGAGAATGGCTTGCACCTCCATATCACTCATGGTGGATTTTATACCCAATTCAGCAACATCAAGGTTTTTGATTGTCGTAGTTACCAATGCTTCTTTAAGATTTACATGACCCATCATGGCATCATTCAGGTTCGCTCCTTGAGAAAGACCAAATGAGCGCTTCAATTCAGGTTGGCGAAAATTTAAATCGACAACGAGAGTTTTGTATCCCAAACGTGCAGTTTGAGTTGCCGCCATCGATGCCATAAAAGTTTTTCCTTCACCTGATTTGATCGAACTGAAAGCGACGAGCTTAGCTCCCGGATTTTGACGAATCATGCGATAGAAAATTGCACTAAGTTGATTAGCAAGTTGGGAGTCGGGGTAAGATTGAAGTTCTGAAGGGCTATTTATATTTGAATGATACACTTCGCCCAATAATTCCGTAGAAGGATTGTATTGATATACACCTCTGGCGGTGTCAAGTTTATTATTGGTCAACCAAACGAAGAAAAGGTATCCAAATCCAAATAAAAATCCCAATATAATAGCAGCAATTATCGTTAACGGTAACCATGGAATCGATGGCTCTAAACTGGTCAGGTAAGCTGGTTCGATTATACGAAAATCTGCTGCGGTCGAGACCAGGTTAATTTCTGCTTCGGCCTTTTTATCGAGAAATGTAATATAAAGTGATTCGTTAATCTTAAAAAAACGTTCGAGTTGCAACAATTCTCTTTGTGCCTTGGGAAGAGATTTCACTGTTTGGTCCAGTTCATTAATTCGCCCGTCAAGATTTTCAATCATCATCTGATTACTTTGCTTGAATCCCTCAACTGAATTGAGGATCGTTTGGCGATTTTGTGCTATCCGGGCCTTTACCTGGCCGTAGGCAGGATTGGCCTGGGCATTTTGTTTTTCAAGTGAATTAAGATCTTGTTGAAGACTAACTAATTCTTCTGTAAGCCTATTGATTAGTTCATCCTTTACACCAAAGGCTTGTGGAGAAATGAGCGTTGAATAGTCATCGCTTTGTTTTAAATAATTTTCCAAATACTTGTAATATCGATCTTTAACTATAAATCCAACTTTGTCATTTTCCAATGTAACGCTTTGGTTCATAAGCAATGATCCCTCATACGTTAAACTGGTTATAGCTTCCTCAGTTTTGAAAGTTTCGATTGCTACTTCACTATCTCTCAAAAGAAGAGAAGTCTCTTCTATTTCATCATCCAAATATTCTATCGCGAGACGGAGGGCTTTGGTTTTTTGATCGAGATGGTCTTTGATAAAGGCGTCATTCAGGGCATTCAAAAAAGCCAGTTGCTTTTTTGGAGCACCTCCGGATAAAGAAACCATGAATGCTGTAGATTCAAGCTCCTCCTGTTCAATCTCCATAGATCCGATATAATCGAGCGCCGCAGCATCAATATTCTTGAGAATAAAACCGAAAGTTTCATCGAAAATGTCATATGATAGTGTGATGTCGGCATTACTTAGAGTATCTGACGCAATAAGTCTAAATCTGGTTTGTTCGAAAGTTACCCATTCACCAAATTGAAATTCGCCTTCAAATTCATACTCTGCCTTTGTTATAGCATATTCTCCTTCGACTTCAATCTCATATCGTTCGAAATCTTCAAAGTCTACATAAAAGGTAGCACCATAAGGAGTCTCCGAACTTTTAAAAGACATAAAAGTTGAATCAAACTCAACAGTGAATGGCGCATTTCCAAATAGTTCGCGGTCAAATAAACCGGCTTTGACGTAACTAATTTCGCCAATATTTTTGATTGCTTCTTTAATAAGCGGGACACTTCTGAAAGCAACTTTTTGATTATTATAGTAATAATCATCTGGTGATAAGCCATTTGGCATTCGAGACACCATGACTCCGGGATCGTTAATACCTTTAGGCTTATCAATTAATATCGTTGTTTTGGCCGTAAATTGCGGTGGAAAAGTCAACTGAAATATAATACCAATGATTAGCCAAAAACCAAGGGCCAAAGCAATAATCGGCCAGCCTCTCTTGAAGCGGTCGATAACTCCCCTGAAATCAATCTCTTCCTGTCTGAGAATTTCTTTTTCGTTGATCATTTATCAGAAATTAAAAAATAAAGCGTCATTATGCTAACTGCGGCGCCAATTGCATTAAATACATTCTGACCATCTCTGGTTGCAAATTTTTTCCTTTTCTGAGGCTTTATCATGAGAATGTCATTCGGTTGCAAATAGAAATCATCACTTGCCAACAAATTTTGATCGGTGAGATCTATCGAATAAAGATGATTTTTCCCATCTCTATTTCTGACGACTTTAACTTCTTCTCTGCTTGCAAAATCAGTCGCATCACCTGCAAGACCGAGTGCCTCAAAAACATTGATGCGATGATTATAAACAGGATATCGACCAGGACGATTTACTTCTCCCAAAACGGTTACGAAATAATTCAGGAGAAAGACCTTGATTGCCGGGTTGGGAAATACTTTGCTCGCTTCTTGATGAATTTGAGTTTCAGCCTCGAGAATGGTCATTCCTGAAATAGAAACTTTACCTATCGTTGGCAGTTCTATAAATCCTTCTTCATCAATGGTAAATCCCGCCAAAACAGGTAACGACTGGATAATTCTCGTATCTGTCATATAAGATTGGTCCAATTGACCAAAAGTTTTGGACAACATCGGATGATCTGATTTCACATATATAATATCCGCAGTTTGAAGCGTATAATCAATAGGCTCTGCTGAAAATATAGTATCCGCCAGGTAATTATGTGGTTGGGATTGACTATAGTCCTGTACATAAACAATGCGTTTATTAGAAATACATGAAGCCATGAAGCCTCCAAGCAAGACTAAAGGCAACAATCTGAAAAGAGCTTTCATTCAGTAGGATATTAGTAATTTAGTGGGTCTCACTCATTGGTTCAACAACGTAATTAAATCTGGTAGACCAATTTTACTTTCGTAGTATTCCGCTTAGCTAAGAAATTGAAAATGAAAATAGAGGTCATAAAATCATGTGTTATGCGGCGACAAAGCAAAAAAGTTACAATCACATCGCGACAATTGGTAGGGTCTCCATTATACAACGGGTAATTAACACAATTTTGCGACAAATGTAAGCGGATTTTAAAATGGTTCATAAAATTCTGCAGAATAAATAATTTTTTTTTGAAACAGGCAACTGGAATACCCAATTTGTTCTTTCCATGACCAGTGAATTCCGATCTGCCTCTGATCCTTTGAAAGAAAACATGAACACTTAACTGTTCAACTTTAATCTATAGTATAATATATTAACGATATGGTCAATATTGTGATGAAATGTCCTGTGATATGATTGGCATTTGACAACCAGTAATTTTATGACAATCTTTGCATGCTTATATGCTGAAAGTGATCAGGTTTCTGATTGCCTCAAATAATTCTCAAATTATTATTATGAAGAATCTCATGATGACTGCCATCTGGGCAGCTTACCAGGGCGGTCTCGAAATTCTCAAGGTTTACAATGCAGATTTTGAAGTTTTTACCAAAGACGACTTATCTCCACTTACGCTTGCTGACATCAGCGCGAATACCGCTATAACCAGGATACTTAGTGAAACATTACTTCCTGTCCTGAGCGAAGAAGGTAAGGCGATTGCTCATAATGAAAGAAAAAATTGGCAAACCTTTTGGATGGTTGATCCTTTGGATGGCACCAAAGAATTTGTTAAAAAAAATGGAGAATTTACAGTTAATATAGCACTCATTTCGAATTGTATAGCGATAGGTGGGGTTATCTATGTTCCTGTTACGGATAAGATGTATTTCGGACTGCAATCGGAAGGGGCCTTCGTAATAAATGGATTTTCACGGGAGAATCACACAGACTTAACCTTTGAAAATCTCATTTCTGTGGCCGATACTCTGCCGGGAATTACACAATCAAGACCTTTTACAGCTGTTGGGAGCCGTTCCCATATGTCTACTGAAACCGAGAGCTTTTTTGCTGATCTCAGACAGAAACATGGGGAGATAGATGTGGTTTCAATGGGGAGTTCTCTGAAAATTTGTCTTGTAGCAGAAGGTGTGGCAGACGTTTATCCAAGGTTCGCGCCCACAATGGAATGGGATACTGCAGCTGGCCATGGTATAGCCAAAGCAGCGGGAAAAAATATTTATGATCATACCACAGGAGTGGAGATGGTTTACAACAAAGAAAATCTGTTGAATAATTGGTTTATCGTGCAATAGTATATTATCAGTGTATCCCTACTATATAAGGTTTTATTGGTGTCCTGTAAAATCAAAGTGTTCAAGGGTCATTCAATTAAATGAGTGAAGATTACTCGCGACTCGCGTTTGAATTGACTGAGTTATTCTTAGACATTAGATTTAAAAAGTTAAGCAAGTGGATTTGGTCCAGAAGAAACGCTCAATGATCTAAATGAACTATTTACGGAATACAGTTTGGCAAACGGCACAAATGCAGCCGAGCTAATCCAAAATTATTTTAATTGGTTTGCGACCATTCACACGTCCAATTAATAATTGCCTTTTTGGCAATGAGGGTGGGAGGGATATTCTTGTTATTGGGAACTGAGGTTGCGTTGTAGAGGTGTATAGTAAATTTCCCTGCAAGTCGAAAACTTCTGTTATTAATGATGAACCTTCGATAGTAGGAGTTTCAAGGTAGAATCGTTTATCGCTATAAACCAATGTTAAGCTAACTCCCTCAACTGTCAAATCATTTGTGCCCACTGGTGAAGTCAGGTCACAATAACTTAAAAGACTACAGGCATCATTAAATATACAATCTTCAGGAGAACCGACCACAGAGATATCTACGGCATTCTGTCCGATCTCCGAATCGCAGTCGCATTTTTCTAAATAGCTGTATTCCTCACCAATAAGACAACATTGGGTTGAATAATTTACAGGATCATATCGATAAACAAATTCTTGAAGCATTCCAGGAGAGAATTCATTTTTTAAAATGCGAACCAGAAAATCTATTTGATGATTTTCGACTATTTCTGTTACACAAATATTAGATGCATGACCACCACCACAAAAGGTAATCAATTCACTATAAACATTTTGAAATTGCAAAAACTTAGAAATACGATTTGATCCCAAAATTGTAGCTAAATTTATTTCAGTGGCATCAGGTAGCGTAACATTGGGATCACAAAATCCATCACTACCTATAACGGTGCGTGTATCATATGGTAATGGCGCATCACAAGTCCCGTGAATAAAACAAACGGGAACAGGATTAGGATGATTCTCGTAATTGACATCAAGTGAGTCTGTTACGGCGGCGGTTCGAGATATTACGCCACGAAGGGATTGGACCGGAAATGGGTAATCTTCGATGATAGGTACGCCGACAGCATCCAGAGGACCATTGCTACCTATATCAATCGGCCCAGCAGCCCCAGTGATGATAAATTCCTCGAATCCATCCTGAAAAGATTCATACTGATTCTGGAATATACGACTGGAGGTGTGGAAGGCAACTGAACCGCCATTACTTCTTCCAGTCATAAATATAGATTCAATATCGCATCTTGAGACGCGAACGAAAGCGGCAGCTGCGGCAATCTCATTGCCAGCAATTGCTTCAATTTCTGTATCGTTGTATTCTGTAGCGAGGTCAACAATTTTGTTCAATAGGCGAACAGCTGCCCTGGTATCTTGGATTCCTCCATATACAGTTGATCTGAAACCATGACAATAATTCTTATATCTGTTTGAACGATAACTTGGGGCTAATACTGTATAACCTCTTTGGGCAAAATCCACAGCAAATTCAGCAATGGAATTACGATCACCAGAACCGGCGTGTAGTAAAACCATCAATGGTAGGTCGGTTATTGGCTCACCCTCATATTCAAACAAAATAGTTTCTCTTGGAAAATAAAAATCGACAAGGCGCTCCACATTCACTGGATTTCCATTGTTATTGAATACAATTGCGTCGGGAGCATAACGCACGGTAATTTTTACGATGTCACTTTCTTCCAAAATGGTATCGACAAGAAGCCGACCTTCTCCAGCAATTTCTCCAGTTTCTGATTCAATGAGTGTAACATTTTGTCCGATGAAGGTATAATCACCCGGCTGGGAATAACAATGTTGAAAAAGTCCCAGAAATATAAAAGTGACCAATAATCTCTGAAGTAAAATGGTTTTCATTTTTAATATTTTATTACCGAGGTAAATGTAATAAAGCTATGATCAAAATCAAATCAATTGAAATCATTCAGTTAGTTTTTAACGGTCAAGCCTTTCAATTCTTTGAGGGAGGGTTCAAATAGTTGTCCTATTTTATTAAAAGAATGAGACGTGTTCTTCCTCTAATTCTGAAAATGGGATACTTGAAAGGTATTGATAAGTGAATAAAACGTAGATAGAAAGAATTTTTCAGGATAATTGAAACTCACGTGGTATTTGGCAGAGCCTCTTAAATCATTACCTCAATTAACTGTTAGCTCTGTGTATTATAAGAATTGTTGAAAAGGCGATTTTTTTTAAAGTTTGCAAGCCTGCAGGTTTTAAGTGCGAAGCGCAGATACCCAAATAATCGTCACAAATGAGCTTTACCACCAAGCGATATTCGCGCTTGATTAATCATGTTATCGTCGGTATTCATAATAGCATAAAAACCATCATTTCCCCAAATATTCCGGGCAATGTAAGATTTGATGCGGAGTTTGATTACCGCACTGGAAATTCTAATTCCATCGCTATCCCGCGGCACGCCGGATTCCAGCGCATAATTGGTGAAAGATTCCAACACTTCCTGATTTACATTAAAGCTGCGATCAAAATTATTGAACGTACCAAATTTCAATAATTCCACGCGATGTTCATCTGCGTAGTCAAAACCGAATTGATTTAACAATCCCCGATAACTGATTGCTGTAAGATAGCCTGAGGCGCCCACAGTATCAAGTCCAACGAAAATATCGGGCATGATACCCCCACCGCCATAAACGATTCGGCCACCCGGTGTGGTGAATTTTAATGAATCGGCGAAATGGGTACTGTCAGCAAATGAAAACTCACCGTTCGCATAGCGAATTTCGTAATCATCGTCATAGGATATATTTTCTCCATAAGCTTTTTGGATGCTTCGTCCGGTTGGGGTGTAGTACCTTGCCACGGTGAGTCGGAGTGCCGAATTGTCACGAAGATTCATGTGTTCCTGGACCAGGCCTTTGCCAAAAGAACGCCGCCCAATGATCAGACCGCGATCATTGTCTTGCAGCGCGCCGGCCAATATTTCTGAAGCCGATGCAGAACCTTCGTTTATCAGAACGGCGATGGTCATGTCCGCATATTTGCCCTTTTTGCTGGCATAATAAGATTTCCGGGGACTCGATTTGCCCTCAGTATACACGATCAACTGACCTTTCTGTAAAAATTCTTCGGAGATTTTCACGGCAGCATCCAGATATCCACCGCCATTGCCACGCAAATCGAGAATCAATTCAGTCATCCCTTCCTGCTCCAGCCGTGATGCATGTTGCATAAACTCCTCGTATGTCGTCTTGGCGAAGCGACTCACTTTGATAAACCCTTTGGAATTATCAAGCATTTGCGCGGTTACCACACTGTTGATCGGTATGGTTCCCCGGACGATTTCATAAGGGATCGTTTTACCATTCCGGTATACAACAACACGAACTTTAGTATCCCTTGGTCCTTTTAGCTTCTTGATCACCTCTTCATTGCTAATTTCAACTCCAGCGATACCTATTCCATCCACCGCTACAAGCCTGTCACCCGCCTGTATTCCAAGTTTTTCACTTGGGCCGCCTTCGATGGCCGCTACC
>Ga0105047_10004311_pt1 | contig 24813 bp, 24 predicted proteins | sample MAT04_FD_78384 | JGI IMG/M metagenome (GOLD analysis project Ga0105047, IMG submission 78384) | Freshwater microbial communities from Lake Fryxell liftoff mats and glacier meltwater in Antarctica - MAT-04 (megahit assembly) | ecosystem: Environmental > Aquatic > Freshwater > Ice > Liftoff...
AATGTCAAACACGGGTTCTACGGGACTTACGCGGCGTAATCTGCTGCGCGCATTTGCAGCCACGGCAGTGATAGCCGCGCCGACCTACTCCAATGCCTTCGGATTTCTGAAAGGCGCCGGGGATATCCGGCGCGTCAAGATGGTCTCGCAGCGCACCGGCGAAAGTGTTGACACGATCTACTGGGTCAACGGCAAATACATTCCCGAAGTCCTGAAAGACATGAACCACTTCATGCGCGACTGGCGGACCGACGATATCCATGCGATGGACCCGCGCAATCTCGACATCATTGCCGCCACCCACCGGCTGCTGGATGTCAAGGAACCCTACCTTCTGCTCTCTGGCTTTCGCTCGGCCGCCACCAATGCGCTGCTGCGCGAACGTTCCCGCGGCGTGGCCCGGAACTCGCTGCACATGCAGGGCATGGCGGCCGATCTGCGCCTGCAGTCCCGCTCCGTCAGCCAGATGCGCCAAGCGGCGGAAAGCTGTGCAGCGGGCGGCGTCGGGCACTACAATCATTCCAACTTCGTTCATATGGACTGTGGTCCGGTTCGGACCTGGGGAGGCTGATCCAGATCAGGGTCGGTGCGAAAAGGGCGCCATATCGGGCGCCCTTTTGCATTGGCGGGGGTCCGGCCCTTCCACAGAAGGGCCGAGCCGTCCGTCAGCTTTTCTTGGACTGGCGCAGCAGCGCCGTGACGTCGCGCACCGCAACCCGGCGATTGCGAACCTCGGCGCCTTGGGTGTCGACCAGAAGTTCGCGCTCACCATACCCCTGCACCACCAGATTTTCCGGCGGCACGCCGTAATATTCGCTCAGTGCCTTGGCCACCGATTCAGCCCGGCGGTCGGAAAGTGCCAGATTGTAGGGAGCATTGCCTACGGCGTCGGTGTGCCCTTCGATCAGGAAGACCTTGCCGGGGTTCTGCTTGATCAGGCTCCGCAAAGCTTTGCCCAGATCGGCAAGGTTCTGCGCCTGACCCGGCAAGATCGCCGACGAGCCGGTTTCAAACCGCACGTTGTTCACCGGGATCAGTTTGGCCAGCGCTTTGACTTCCGGGATCGTGCGGATCTGCCGCAGCGAGAACTGGTGGGCGTAGTTCTGGGCCGCCGTTGCATTCTGCGCCGCAGTTGCCGAAGCCTTGGGCAGTTTGGTCACGTTGACACGGCTCTCGGGGATGGTGTCGTCAATGAGAGCCGTCTCGATCCCCATCGCGTTATAGGAAGACCGGCGCAGCACCCGGCCCGACGCGTCACGAATGGTGACAACCGACGAGCCGTCGTTGCGCTTCACCGTCGTCCGGGTGGAACCGTCGCTGAACGTCTCGGTCCGCACGTTTGAACCGGGCTGGCGCAGCAGCACGTCGTCATCCTTGTAGACCTGATAATTGCCGGCCGCGTCCTTCACCACCACGCGGTCGCCCGAATTCAAGACGACCTCGTTGCTGCCGCCATTGTTGCCGTACAGCATCTGACCGATCACCAGTGCACCCAGCGCCACGAGACCGGCGCGTTCCAGATCGGACAATCCGGTTTTCTTGGTGCCGTCCGCCGTCGTGGCGGGGGCCGCCGCAAATTCCTGCGCCGAGGTGCGGGTGTCTGCGGCCGAGACCTTCTCCTCAGTGACGACGGCGTCCGGCGACGGCGCGGCATCTGCCGGGGATTTGCCGTCATCCTTCACCGCAGCATCTGCAGCGGCAGCAGCGACAACCGCCGGGGCAGCGGGCACAGCCGTGTCCGTCGTCGCAACATCGGCAGGGGTGCCAATGGCGGCATCAAGACTTTTCACTGCTTCTTCGGTCGGCTTGGGGGCATCGACCAGCGGGGTGCCCGCAGCTTCTGCCGCCTTCACCGCGGCGTCAGAGGCCGCCTTGGCCGCTTTGGCCGCTGCCTTGTCTTCGGCAGCCGCAACCGCCAGCAGGTCAAGCTTCTTGACCGCAGCCACTTCGCAGCGGTCCGCACTCTTGGGCCGAACGCAGATCGAACCTTCCGGGCAGATCACTGACAAGTCCAGCGGCAGACAGATCACCTCTTTGCCGCGAATCTTGATGGTCTGCAGCGGGGCCATGGTCGCCGTCGCGCTGGTGTCCGCCGCTGCGGTGCCAGTGGCGTCCCCTGCAGCCGAAGCCGTGCTGTCCGCCGTGGTCTGTTCCGCCGTCGTCTGTTCCGCCGTAGTCTGTTCCGCCGTAGTCTGTTCCGCCGGGGCCGGGGCCGCGGTCGCCGCATCGGCTGTGCCCGTCGCGCCGGCGCCTTCAGCCGGAGGTTCCGTCGCAGCCGTTGCTTCACCCGGGGCCGGTGCTTCACCCGGGGCCGGTGCTTCACCCGGGGCCGGTGCCTCTACCACGGCGGGAGCGTCCCCGGGGGCCGGAGCTTCTCCGGGAGCCGGTGCCTCTTCCGGAATCACTGCTTCAGTCGGTGTCGCCGCATCCGCGTCGGCGAGCACCTTCGCCTTGGCTTTCGTCAAGCACCCATCCTTGCCGCGCGAGATCACGCAGAATGCCCCATCCGGGCAAACCGCGACCTTGTCGGGCAGACAGATCACCGTCTGGCCATCCAGTTCGATGGTAAAGGCACCCTCGGGCACCACCAGCGGGGCCGTCGTCGACGTGGTGCTGGCGGTCGTCCCCTCGGCCATTGCCGGCAGAGGCGCAAAGGGCGGCACCACATAGATCGCCAAAGAGAAGGCGGTTACAGCATTGAGAAATCGTTGCATGGAAGTCCTTTCGGGAATCATCCGGCCTTGGGGCCTTGGATTGGCGAAACTGATGCCGGTCTTTCCGCAGATATGCGATAACATGCGTCTAAACCTTCGGCCAATTCGGCAAACGCTGGGCTGCCTTGTGGGATAAACGCAGGCCATGCTAATCCGGTTCCATGCGGGCGCTGGCGATCCTGACGGTGAAGAACGAAGCGGCGTTCCTTCTGGAATGGCTGGCGCATCACCGCTGCGCCGGCTTCACCGATTTCCTCGTCTTTTCTAATGATTGCAGCGACGGCACTGATTCTATTCTGGACCGGCTGGATGCCAACGGGCTCGTCTCCCATGTCCGCAATGATGGCCCCCATTCGGGCGGCCCGCAGTGGAGCGCCTTGAAACGGGCCGAAAAACACCCGCTTTACGCCGCCGCGGACTGGGCGCTGGTGTTGGATATCGACGAATTCGTGAACATCCACACTGGCGCTCGGCGCTTGGCCGACTTGTTTTCCGCCCTTCCGCCGACGGCGACGGCCGTGCAACTGACTTGGCGGATGTTCGGGAATGCCGGCGTCGTGCGCTATCACGACCGTCCCTTGCGCGACCAATTCACCAAATGCGCCCCGGTCACGCTGGCCTGGCCTTGGCGGGCACAGATGTTCAAGACGCTGTATCGCCCCGGCGCAGGCCAGGCCAAACCCGGCGTCCACCGACCGCGAGGCCAAAGCCCCGAACAGGCTGGACCCGGATTGCCTTTCGCGCAGCAGTGGTTCGACGGCTCGGGCCGTGCCATTCCGCCCGCCACAAGGCTGTTTTCCGATTATTCCCGTGACAACTACCAGTTGGTGCAGCTCAACCATTACGCGTTGGGCGCGATGGAAAGCTATCTGGTGAAATGCGACCGGGGCCGCGCCAACCGTGACGCTTCTACCTTTGACATGGGCTATTGGGTGGAACGGAACCTCAATCAGGTCGAGGATCGCAGCATCCAGGCCTTGGATATTGCGGCGGAACTGGCCGCCATGCATGCCGATCCCGAACTCGCGCGCCTGCATCTTGCCGGCGTGCTCTGGCGGCAAGACCGCGTCCAGACCCTTTTGCAGGACGAAGCTTGGCGCAGTCTGTTTGGCCGCCTGATGATGTCCGCCCCGTCACGCGCATTGGGGCCAGAGGCGGCGGCACTGCTTTTCCCGTCCAGGTTGCGCAAAAGCTAACGGGTTTCCCTTTTAGCAACTCTCAGTCCCGTGCCGACGTGTAGTCCGGCGCAAATCTGCCTTGTTTTGCATCGATTTGCGTCAGAGAATTGCTTATGACGGATAAGTAATGATTAAGATTGGGTACGAGTGATGACCACAGCTGATACTTTACAGAACGCGATTGCCTCCGCCAAAAGCCGCGACGCCTGGCTTGGCTCGATGGACGAGGCGGGCGAAGAGCCGGGATATTTCCAATGGGTCGGCAACGGGCATTTCGCCTCGTTCGCCAGCAACTCACCGACGCTGCTGGTCGGGTTTGAAACCGTGGATGGCGCGATGGCGCGTGCGCAGCAACTGCCCCTCGTGCACCGCATTGCCGAGGCCAACGGCTGGTCGCATCTGACGCTGCTGGCCAATTCGCCCGGGTTCTGGCGCGACCCTGCGGTCTTCGCTTATATCGACCGTTTGGTCGACGAATCCTTCTTCGAAGATTTCGACCGCGTGCTGTTCTATGGCGCGGGCGCTGCCGGTCACGCCGCCGCCGCCTATTGCGTGGCCTCCCCCGGCTCGGCGGTCCTTGTCCTGTCGCCCCGCGCGACCATGGCCCCCGCCATCGCCGGCTGGGACTCCCGCGACCGGGTCGCCAGATCGCTGGATTTCACCAACCGCTATGGCTACGCCCCCGACATGGTCGACGGCGCGGCCAAGGTCTTCCTGTGCTTTGACCCGCTGGAGCGGCTTGATGCCATGCACGCCGCGCTGTTCCGGGCTCCCCATGTGATCCAGGTGCCCCTGCCGCGCGCCGGCGCGAATGTCGAGGCAACCTTGCAGCGTCTGGGCGTGCTGGACGGGCTGATCGAAAGCGCCGTGAAAGGCACGCTGACAGCCTCGGAAATCACCACCGCCTGGCGCAAGCGGCGCGACGACGCGGGCTATCTGAAAGCCACGCTGGCCCAGGCCGCGCAAGGAGATCACCCCGCGCGCGAAAGGATGGTGTGCCGTTCGGTCACCGAGCGGCTGAAAATGCCGAAATTCGCCCGCAGGCTGGCAGAACTGGAAGGATAATCCCGCCCGGGGCCGTCGCCAATCGGCCCCCTGTTCAGCCCCCGTCCCCCTCGCTCAGGCTCCACAGATCGTCGGCACGGGTGCCGCTCAGCCGCGCCTTGCACTCCAGAACCACCATCGGCTCCATCGACCCGCCATGCACGGTCCAGCCCTCGGATGTGCAGGCCTGATCGCGAAACGTCACCCAACTGCGCTGCGCGTCCCGAAGCGCCGCCTCGGCTCCCGTGTCGGTCGCGGCCTTGTCCATCTCTTGCATCTTGGCGACAGCGGCCTTGTAGGCGTCGTTCAGATTGCTGTCGGCCTCGTCGAAATCCATCTTGGCGCAGGCGTTCAGATCAGTTTGAGTCTGGGCCGCGGCGCAGTCGATCTGTCCCGATTGCACCGCCTCTTGTGCATGGGCAGCCCCGACGAACAGCACCGCCCCCAACATTGCACCACGCCAGATTTTCAACATATCTGCCCCCTCACCCTGCCCCTTGAATGCTAACGGCGCACCACGGGCTTGCAAAGCAAAAGCGGCTGGAATCAGGGGCGGTTTTCGGCTAGGGGCGAAGGCATGACCCAGCGCCTCACGCTCCGCCGTCCCGACGACATGCACCTGCATCTGCGCGATGGCGATATGCTGGCGGCGGTCGCTCCGGAAAGTGCAAGGCACTTCGCCCGCGCGATCATCATGCCTAATCTGGTGCCGCCCGTCGTGACCGGGGCGCAGGCCCTGGCCTACCGGACCCGTATCCTCGCCGCCCTGCCGAAGGACGCCGATTTCCAGCCGCTGATGACGCTGTATCTGACCGAGGACACCGATCCCGCCGACGTGGAAGCCGCCGCCGCCTCCGGTCTGGTGAAAGCGGTGAAACTTTACCCCGCAGGCGCGACAACCAACTCCCACTCCGGGGTCAAGGACTTCGCCCGCGTCATGCCGGTTCTGGAGCGGATGCAGAAGATCGGCCTGCCGCTGTGCTGCCATGGCGAGGTGACCACGCCAGAAGTCGATATCTTCGACCGTGAGGCGGTGTTCATCGACACCGTGCTCGACCCCCTTCGCCGCGCCCTCCCGGGCCTGCGCGTTGTAATGGAGCATATCACCACCGAGGAAGGTGTCGCCTATGCAGCCTCTGGCGGCGCAAACCTCGCCGCGACCATCACCACCCATCACCTGATCCTGAACCGCAACCACATCCTCGTCGGCGGCATCCGCCCGCACTATTACTGCCTGCCGGTCGCCAAGCGCGAAAAGCACCGCCTCGCTCTGTTGCAGGCGGCGACCTCTGGCGACCCCAGCTATTTCCTCGGCACCGACAGCGCCCCGCATATCGACGCCCTGAAGGAACATGCCTGCGGCTGCGCCGGCTGTTTTACCGCAACGAACACCATGCCGCTTCTGGCTGAAGTGTTTGAAACCGCGGGCGCTTTGGACAAATTGCAAGACTTTACCAGCACTTACGGCGCGACCTTCTACCGTCTGCCGTTCAACCGTGGCACGCTGACGCTGGAACGCAGCGCTGCCCCCGTTACCTTCCCGGACAAGGTCCCCACCGACCAGGGCCCCGTGACCGTCTTCAATCCCGGCTTCCCCGTGCACTGGCGCGTGGCAGACTGAATCTTGCGAGTGCCCCGATGATCCCCGCCTCCTTCCCGCCCAAAGCCGAAATCGCCCGCCTGACCGCCCGCGCCTTGCTGGAAATCAAGGCCGTGCATTTCAATGCGATGACACCCTTCACCCTCGCCTCCGGCCTGCCCTCGCCCACCTATATCGACTGCCGAAAGCTGATCTCCTACCCGCGCATCCGCTCGGTGCTGATGGATTTCCTGACCGTCACCATCCTGCGCAACGCCGGCATGGAAGCCTTCGACAACATCGCCGGGGGTGAAACCGCCGGCATCCCCTTCGCAGCGCTGGTGGCCGAACGCCTCGCTTTGCCGATGACGTATGTCCGCAAGAAACCCAAAGGCTACGGCCGCAACGCCCGCATTGAAGGCGTGATGACCGAAGGCGAGCGCGTTCTGCTGGTCGAGGATCTGACCACCGACGGCGGCTCCAAACTGTCCTTCGTCGATGCCATCCGCGAAACCGGCGCGACCTGCGCCCATACCGCCGTCATCTTCTACTACGGCATATTCCCCGAAACCGAGGCGCGGCTCGCAGCCCACGGCATCGCCCTGCACCACCTTTGCACCTGGTGGGATGTTCTGGCCGAGGCGCGCGCGCAGGGCAGTTTCGACGCGGAAACCCTGTCCGAGGTGGAAACCTTCCTGCAGGATCCGCGCAAGTGGCAGGACGCGCATCAGAAAAGCTGAAAGGCTGGGGGGCGCGCCCCCCAGACCCCGCGGATTATTGCCGAAGGGGATGGGGACGCGGGGCGATTCGGGGGCAGCCTTGCACAAGCCATGGCACAGTGAGGCGCTTTTTACGCTAGACTTGGGGATGCGCGAATCATCCACAGGGTTTTCCACGCACCATGCACAGGCATATCCCGATAGACTTGTGCCCCCTTGAGGGGCTATCGGGTTGGTCGGGACAGTGAGGGGCAATGAAATGAGCGAGCTGGCAACAATCCGGCCGATGCTGCCGCAAGGCATGACCGCACCCGAAATCGAGATTCTGCCACATAATATCGAGGCGGAACAACAACTTCTGGGCGCGATCCTGACCAATAACACGGTCTATGACCGCATCGTGAATCTGGTAAAGGCGGATCATTTCTTCGATCCCCTGCACGCCCGCATCTTCGAACGCTGCGCCGCGCGTATCCAGAAGAACGCGCTGGCAAGCCCGGTGACGCTGAAGCCGTTCTTTGACGACGATCCGGGGCTGAAAGAACTCGGTGGGCCGTCCTATCTGGTGAAACTGGCGGGGGCGGCGATCTCGGCCTATGCGGCGCGCGATTATGCCCAGATGATCTATGACCTCGCAGTGCGGCGCGAACTGATTTCGCTGGGGCGTGACATTGCCGCGATGGCCCAGAAGGTCGAAGTGGACAATGAACCCGCGGAACAGATCACCGAAGCCGAACAGCGACTTTATAAACTGGGCGAACAAGGCACCGCAGAGCGCGGATTTCAAAGCTTTTTGCGCGCGGCGGTGCAGGCGGTCGAAAATGCCAACGCCGCCTACCAGCGCGGCGGCGGGCTGTCAGGGATCGCCACCGGCCTCGTGGATCTGGACCGCAAGCTCGGCGGGCTGCATCCGTCCGACCTTCTGATTCTGGCCGGTCGCCCCTCGATGGGCAAAACCGCGCTGGCCACCAACATCGCCTTCAACATCGCGCGTTCGCATCGCCGTGGCCGCACCCCCGATGGCAGCGAAGGCTCGGTCGAGGGCGGTGTGGTGGGCTTCTTCTCGCTGGAAATGAGTGCCGAGCAGCTTGCCGCGCGCATCCTGTCGGAAGCCTCAGAGGTTCCGTCCGAACAAATCCGAAGGGGCGACATGACGGAAGCCGACTTCCGAAAGTTCGTCGATGCGGCCAAAGAGTTGGAATCCTGCCCGCTGTATATCGACGACACGCCCGCCCTGCCGATCAGCCAGGTTGCCGCCCGCGCGCGCCGCCTGAAGCGGACGCATGGCCTTGATGTGCTGGTGGTCGATTACCTGCAGCTTCTGCGCGGCACGTCCAAGGACAACCGCGTGCAGGAAGTTTCCGAAATTACCCAAGGACTCAAGGCGATAGCCAAGGAACTTAACATCCCGGTCATCGCCCTTTCGCAGTTGTCCCGCCAGGTCGAGAACCGCGACGACAAGCGCCCGCAACTGTCCGACCTGCGCGAATCCGGCTCCATCGAGCAGGACGCCGACGTGGTGATGTTCGTCTACCGCGAGGAATATTACCTCGAACGCCTGAAACCCGACGAAGGCGCGCCCGAATTCGCCGCCTGGTTTGAAAAGGCGAACAAGGCGCATGGCCGTGCCGAGGTGATCATCGGCAAGCAACGTCATGGCCCGATCGGCACGGTGGAACTGGCCTTCGAGGGCCGTTTCACCCGGTTCAGCAACCTCGCGCAAAGCTGGCAGCAGGGCGACCGCGCGGCGGAGTACTGACATGGACATGCAACTGCAAGGCAAGGTCGTGGTCATCACTGGCGGCGGCGCAGGGATCGGCGGCGCGATCTCCACCGCCTTGGCGGCAGAGGGCGCAGTGCCGGTGATCTTCGCCCGTCGTCCGCCCGATGCGGAATTCCTGAAGCGTCTGACGGCGGCCAGTCCCAACGCGGGCTGGGTGCAGGCCAATCTGGCCAAGGACGACGATTGCCGCGCCGCCGTCACGGAAACCCATGCGCGCTGGGGTCAGGTCTACGGCCTCGTGAACAATGCCGGCACCAACGACGGCGTCAGTCTGGATGCCGGCCCCGAGGCGTTCCGCGCCTCGCTGGACCAGAACCTCTTGCATTACTATACGCTCGTTCACTTGCTCCAGGCCGACATCAAGGCCAGCCGCGGCGCCATCGTGAACATCTCGTCCAAAACCGCCGTCACCGGGCAAGGCAACACCTCGGCCTATGTCGCGGCCAAGGCGGCGCAACTGGGCCTGACGCGGGAATGGGCCGCTGCCCTCGCCCCCTGGGGTGTGCGGGTGAACGCGCTGGTTCCGGCCGAAGTGCTGACGCCGATGTACGAAAAATGGCTGAAAAGCTTCGACGATCCCGCCGCGCAACTGGCCAAGATCACCAGCCGCATCCCGCTTGGAAACCGCATGACCACGGCCGAGGAAATGGCATCCGCCGCCGTCTTCGCTCTGTCGCCCCGCTCGGCCCATACCACCGGCCAATGGCTGTTCGTGGACGGCGGCTATACCCATCTCGACCGCGCCATCGGCACCTGACCGGTGCCGCCGCAGATGGATGAACCACCCATCCTGCGAAGATTGCGCCCGCAGGATGGGTTATGCGCCCATCTTTTTGGTGGGAGATGGGTCTATCGCGCCGCAGCCCCTACGATTTCAGCGACAGAACCGTGCAACGTTGCAGATCGCCAAACCCGTTGAACCGCGTGTTGGTCACCGTCGAATAGGCGCCCATGCCCTGAAACACCACGAAGTCGCCCTCGCCGATGTCCGACGGGAATGCGACATCGCCCGGCAGCCGATCCACCGAATCGCAGGTCGGGCCGAAGGCGATCTTCGGGGCCACCACGCCCGTGCGGCGATGGCCCTGGCTGTCCATCACCTCGACCCGGTCGATGTTCCCGATCTGGCTGAATTCGAACAGCGATCCGTAAACCCCGTCATTCAGGAACACGTGTTCGTTATCCCGCACCGCCTTGACCCGCGCCGCGACGGCAAAGGCATCGCCGCACAGCGCCCGGCCCGGCTCGCACACCAGCAGCGGACGATCCGCCCCGAAGGCCTCATCTGCGACCCGGTCAATCGTCGCGAAAATCGCGTCATAATCCGGCACGACCCCGGCCAAACGGTGGTTCGGGAATCCGCCGCCGACGTTAAGCCGCGCGATCTTCACCCCGGCGTGCCGCGCAATCTGCGCTGCCTCGCGGATGTAGGTCGCCCAGGCCTCGGGATCGATGCACTGCGTGCCGGGGTGGAAGGTGATCGACGGAATGAACCCAGCCGCCGCCACGATGATCAAAAGATCGACGGCCTTTTCCTCATCCGCGCCAAACTTCGCGCCGAAATTATAAGCCGCGCCCGACACCGGCAACTTGAAGCGCACCGAGATCTCACGCCCTTCGGCGGGCACCAGCTCGATCAGCTTGGCAAGCTCGGAATGGCTGTCCACCGAATAGGACATCACGTTCCGCGCCACGGCATGCTGGATTTCGACGCGCGAGCGGACCGGGTTGTGGTAATGGATCGCCGCATCCGGCGCGAGTCGGCGGATCAGGTCAATCTCGAACGGCGAGGCGCAATCAAACGCCTCGATCCCCGCCGTCACCAGATTTTCCACGACCTCTTCGCCCGGATTGGACTTGACCGCATAGGTCACCAGGCCCGGAAATCCGGCCATGAACATTTGCGCGGTGGCCTGCACCACGGCGGGCGCGAAGAACAGCACCGGATTTTCCGGTTGCTGACTGCGCAGGTATTCGGTCGGGTTGGTCCATATTGACTTGGACAGTCCCATCGGCGTGATCCTTTCTGCCAACAAGATGCGGTCCCTCCCCGTTACGCTACCAGTCATGGTAGAGCGGCTTGGGCACCAGCGTGGTTTTTGACAACCAGGCCAGGTGCGTATGAGCCGCCCTTTTCCTGCAACTAGGATGCTGCATATGGGTGACAAACTCACCGAACAAAACTATATATTCGACGTGAATTGTGGGCATAATGACGAAAAGGCACGACAAACTGCATGGATGACCTCGATCGGAACATTCTAAGCCTGCTCAGCGCCGACGCACGCATGTCTGTGGCGACTTTGGCCCGCCGGCTGAAGGTCGCCCGGTCCACCATTCAGGCGAGGCTGGAACGGCTGGAAACCGGCGGCATCATCGCCGGTTACACCCTGAAGCTGGGGGAGGAGGCCCGTCAGGGCCGCCTGCGCGCCTCGGTTCTTCTGACCATCGAGCCCCGCGCCCAGGCCGCAATCCTGACCCGGCTGAAGTCCATTCCGGAAATCGAACGGGTGTTCACCACCTCGGGCCGGGTCGACCTGTTGATGCAGGTGGCCGCGCCGAATACCGCCGTGCTGGACGGGGTGCTGGACCAGATCGGCGGACTGACGGGCGTGAAGTCGTCCGAAAGCCTTATCCATCTGTCGACACGCATCGACCGGGCCGTCTGACACGCCTGCTCTGACGCGCGTGTTCTGATGCGCCTTTAACGGGCCGAGGAAATCTGGGGATATCTGGTTAACGCGCTTGCGCCGCCCCGCATGTTCGCGCAATGTTCCATTGCCATTCAACAGGGAGTTTTTCGATGACCGCACATGGCTTGCCTTGCTGGTATGAACTTTCAACCTCGGACACCGACGCTGCCGCGACATTCTACGCCGGGATCGCCGGTTGGTCCTGGGCCGACTCGGCGATGCCCGGCATGAATTATAGCCTCGCCACGATCGACGGCACGATGATCGCCGGCATGATGAAGGTCGAAATGCCGGGCCAGCCGGTGGCATGGACCTTCTATGTCGCGGTGGACAGCACCGACGATGTGGTGAAACAGGCCGAAGCGCTTGGCGCCAAGGCGATCGTGCCGCCGACCGATGTTCCGGACAATGGGCGTTTTTCGATCCTGATCGATCCGCAGGGCGCGACCTTTGGCGTGCTGCAACCCCTGCCCGGTGGCTTGGGTGGCGCCTTTGACCAGAAAAAGAACGGTCACGGCAACTGGCACGATCTGCAATGCGCCGATCCGGCTGCCGCCTTGGTGTTTTATGGAGCGCTGTTCGGCTGGAGGGCCGATGGTTCCATGCCGATGGGTCCGGACATGACCTATCATCTGATCGCGCGGGACGGGCTGCAGTTCGGCGGCGTCTTCAACGCATCCGGCCCCGCCGCGTGGAAACCGTATTTCGGCGTGGCTTCGGCGAATGCGGCGGTCGAGCAGATCAAGGCCCTGGGCGGATCGGTGCTGCACGGCCCCGATGAAATACCCGGTGGCGCCTTCACCGTCGATGCCCGCGACCCGCAGGGCGCCCGCGTCGCGGTCGTTGGCCCGGCCTGATCGCCGGGTTCCGGCGGTTTTCAAAAGGCGGCTGGCGCCAGGTCTTTGTCTCGCCTCTGGGCTGCGCCCAACCGGCTCGGCAGTGGGGGGGGGTCACCCACATCCCCCGCGGAATATTTTCAGACAGGTGAATGGCAAGAGGCAACGCCCCCACGCGGTCGCATCGCGTCTTGGCCTTTGGTCCGGGTTTCGTTAAGGCGATGTGAGGCAAGAGGACCAGCACATGCCGATGGAAAAGACCTTCAACACGACCGAGGCCGAGGCCCGCATCTCGCGCGCCTGGCAAGACGCCAAGATCGGCCGCGCCGGGGCGAATGCCAAGCCCGGCGGTCAACCCTTCTCCATCATGATCCCGCCGCCCAATGTCACCGGCTCCCTGCACATGGGCCACGCCCTCAACCACACCCTGCAAGACATCCTGATCCGCTGGCACCGGATGCGCGGCGATGACACGTTGTGGCAGGTCGGCACCGACCACGCCGGCATCGCCACGCAGATGGTGGTGGAGCGTGAGCTGGCCCAGTCCCAACAGCCCTCCCGCCGCGAGATGGGCCGCGAGGCTTTCCTTGCCAAGGTCTGGGAATGGAAAGAGCAATCCGGCGACACCATCATCAACCAGCTCAAACGCCTCGGCGCGAGTTGCGACTGGGACCGCGATGCCTTCACCATGTCGGGCAACTTCCCGGAAGCCGTGACCAAGGTTTTCGTCGACATGTACACCAAGGGCCTGATCTATCGCGGCAAGCGCCTGGTGAACTGGGACCCGCACTTTGAAACCGCAATTTCCGATCTTGAGGTCGAAACTGTCGAGGTCAAGGGCCATATGTGGCACTTCAAATACCGCCTCGCAGGCGGCGAGACCTATGATTACATTGAAAAAGACGCCGAAGGAGCCATCACCTTCCGCGAACGCCGCGACTATATCTCCATCGCCACCACCCGCCCGGAAACCATGCTCGGCGACGGCGCGGTGGCCGTCCACCCCTCCGACACCCGCTATGCCCCCATCGTGGGCCACATGGTCCACCTGCCGCTGTGCGACCGCCTGATCCCGATCATCACCGACGAATACCCCGACCCCAACTTCGGCTCGGGTGCGGTGAAGATCACCGGCGCGCATGATTTCAACGACTACCTCGTCGCCAAGCGCAACACCTTGCCCTGCTACCGCCTGATGGACACCCGCGCCCAGATGCGCGCTGACGGCCTGCCCTATGCCGACGCCGTCGCCCGCGCCCGCGAAATCGCCGCAGGCAGCCCCACGGATGAGGCCGAGGTTGACGCCCTGAACCTCGTCCCCGAAAAATACCGCGGTCTGGACCGGTTTCAGGCGCGCAACCTCGTCGTCGCCGACATCAACGCCGCCGGTCTCGCCGTGACCACACTGGTCAAAACCGTCGATCCCGAAACCGGTTCCGAGGCCCTGCATCTGGAACCCGTGGTTGACGCCAAGCCAATCATGCAACCGTTCGGCGACCGATCCAAAGTGGTGATCGAGCCGATGCTGACCGACCAATGGTTCGTCGACACCGCGAAAATCGTCGGCCCCGCGCTGGACGCCGTCCGCAGCGGTGCCACCAGAATCATTCCGGAATCGGGCGAGCGCACCTATTACCACTGGCTGGAAAACATCGAGCCGTGGTGCATCAGCCGCCAATTGTGGTGGGGCCATCAGATTCCGGTCTGGTATGGCCTGTCCATCGACCCCACCGATTTCACTGACAACGAGGGCGACGATGCGCTGGACGAGCTAGAGATTTTCACCATCCTCACCGACAATCTGAACCGCGACGCGCTGATCCGCTGCGACGCCGACCTTGCCAGCGTGACCGAGGCGTTCCTTGATGACCTTGCGGCCCTGCCCCACCCGCTCAACCACGCCCGCGTGGTCGACGTCGCCGACCGCGCCGCCGCGACCGAAGCTTTGGCCCAGTCGCTGGCCGACTACACCGTCAGTCAGGACCCGACTCACCTGATCTATCCGGTCTGGCGCGACCCCGACGTCCTCGACACCTGGTTCTCCTCCGGACTCTGGCCCATCGGCACATTAGGATGGCCCGACAACACCCCGGAACTTCAACGCTATTTCCCCACATCCGTCCTCATCACCGGGTCCGATATCATCTTCTTCTGGGTCGCCCGGATGATGATGATGCAGTTGGCCGTGGTGAAAGAAGTCCCGTTCAAGACCGTCTACCTGCACGGCCTCGTCCGCGATGCCAAGGGCAAGAAGATGTCCAAATCGCTCGGCAACGTCATCGACCCGCTCCAGATCATCGACGAATATGGCGCCGACGCCCTGCGCTTTTCCAACGCCGCGATGGCTTCGCTTGGCGGCACCCTGAAACTCGACACCCAGCGCATCGCCGGCTACCGCGCCTTTGGCACCAAACTGTGGAACGCCTGCCGCTTTGCCGAAATGAACGGCGTCTGGGAAGGCCATGCCACCCAACCCGCCGCCCCAAGCCCCACAGCCACCGCCAACCGCTGGATCATCGGCGAAACCGCCAAGGCGCTGGCCGAGGTCAACGCCGCCCTGACCGACTACCGCTTCGACCAGGCCGCAAACGCGCTTTACACCTTCGTCTGGGGCAAGGTCTGCGACTGGTATGTCGAATTCGCCAAACCCCTGTTCGACGGCGAGGCAGCCCCCGAAACCCGCGCCACCATGGCCTGGGTCCTTGACCAATGCATGATCCTGCTGCACCCGATCATGCCCTTCATCACCGAGGAGCTTTGGTCCACCCTGGGGGTCCGCGCCAAACCCCTCGTCCACACCGACTGGCCGACCTACACCAGCGCCCTGATCGACCCCGCTGCCGAGGCCGAAATGGGCTTCGTCACCGCCCTCATCGACGAGGTCCGCTCTGCCCGCGCGCAAGTCCATGTGCCCTTGGGCCTCAAGATCGACCTGATCGCCACCAATCTGACCCCCGCCGCCCGCACCGCGTGGCAACGCAACGAGGCCCTGATCCGCCGCCTCGCCCGCATCGACACGCTGACCGAAGGCCCCACCCCCAAAGGCTCCATCGCCCTCTCGGTCGAGGGCGCCGCCTTCGCCATCCCCCTCGCCGGCCTGATCGACGTCGCCGAGGAAAAATCCCGGCTGTCCAAAACGATGGAGAAGCTGGCCCGCGAAATCGCCGGCCTGAACGCCCGCCTCAACAACCCCAACTTCGCCACCTCTGCCCCCGAAGAGGTGGTCGACGAAGCCAAGGCCAACCTGGAAGCCCGCCAAGCCGAAGCCGCCCTCCTTCAATCCGCCCTGCACCGACTGGCAGAGATCGGCTGACACAAACCCAACGCCACCGTAGGATGGGCATTCATGCCCATCTCTTTGGTGGGCATTCATCCCCATCTCTTTGCGCATTCATGCCCATCTCTTTGGTGGGCATTCATGCCCATCTGCCTCCCCGCCCACCACCTACGCCCCCCTTCCCGCGCGAAACCCAACACACCCAAACCTTTCCACTTCGTTAATTCCGAACTTTATCGTGAATGATATCAAGATATTACACGGGATAACACGCGTGTTATCCGCCCCCGACAACACACCCCACCCCCCTTGCCTGCGCCCCCAGAACCGCCCTAAACTCCCGCCATGCCCCGCCTCACCTCCCTCGCCCAGTCCCTGCCCTCCACCGTCCCTTTCACCGGCCCGGAGGCCCTCGAACGACGCTCCGGCCACCCGTTCCGTGCCCGTCTCGGGGCCAATGAATCGCTCTTCGGCCCCTCCCCCCTCGCCCTGCAAGCGATGGCGCGGGCCGCCGAGGACGCCTGGATGTACGGCGACCCCGAGAACCACGACCTGAAAGCCGCCATCGCCGCCCATCACCACGTCCGTCCCGAAAATGTCGCGGTTGGCGAGGGCATCGACAGCCTCCTCGGCCTGCTGGTCCGCCTTCTTGTGGGCCCCGGCGACCATGTGGTAACCTCGGACGGCGCCTATCCGACTTTCAATTCCCACGTCGCAGGCTTCGGCGGCACCCTCCACAAAGCGCCCTACCGCGCCGACAAGGAAGACCCCGAGGCGCTTCTCGAACTGGCCCGAACGACGGGCGCCCGGCTGATCTACCTCGCCAACCCCGATAACCCGATGGGCAGTCACCATCCCGGAACTGCCATCACCCAGATGCTCGACGCCCTGCCCGAAGGCACGCTGCTGGTGCTGGACGAAGCCTATGTCGACTTCGCCCCCGAAGGCACGGCGGCCGATGTCACCCCCGATGACCCAAGGGTGATCCGCTTCCGCACCTTCTCCAAAGCCTATGGTCTGGCGGGCCTGCGGCTCGGCTACGCGCTCGCCGCCCCCGATCTCGCGCTGGCCTTCGACAAGGTCCGAAACCATTTCGGCATCGGCCGGATCGCCCAAGCGGGCGGCATCGCGGCGCTGGCGGATGCCGGGCACCTGACCCGTCTGCGCGCATGGGCCGACACGGGGCGGCATCGGCTGGCCATGCTCGCCAGCGCCCATGGCCTGCAACCTTTGCCTTCAGCCACCAACTTCGTGGCGATGGATGCCGGACGGGAAGGCGCTCATGCCAAGGCCCTGCTCGAGGCGCTGGCAAGCCTTGGCGTTTTCGTGCGGATGCCCGGCGTGGCGCCGCTGAACCGCTGCATCCGCGTGTCGCTGGGGGATGCCGAGGCGATGGATGTCTTTGCCGAAGCCTTGCCGCAGGCTTTGGCCCGCCTGCGCCGCTGACTATTCGGCGGCGAGGCTGGGCGGCAGAAGGGGCAAAGGTGCGAGTGCCGGGCCAAGCCCAGGCGCGGTGCCCGCTTGCGAGGTGGTGGCCGGACCCAATCGCGGGATCAACGGCTCGGCCATGATTTCTACCGATGCCGACGTGAAAACCGGAATATCGGCGGCCTCGGCCACCGCGCGACGAAACACCAGCAAATGCTGGAACGTCGACTTGCTGCCGGTCAGCCCGACCCGTTCTTCACAGGGCAGCGTGTCCGCCCGCAAGTATTCCCAACCCTCGCGGCCGAGCGTATTCATCACCCCAGTCAGGGCCAAGGCAAAACGGTCGGAGGTGGTCTTCACGCCGCGCGCCTTCTCTCCCCGGTTCGGGGCGGGCACGACCCGGTATTCGTAGTACATGAAGCCTCCGCGGAATCACTCGGTTCGGATCACAACTACACGCCAGAAGGCGCGGACTGAAAGCAAATACTTGAAATGCCAACCCGTCGCGCTTCGCGTCGCGATCCCATGCGCCGCTTGGCACGTCCCTCTGCCAGCGCCATCAACCCGCGCAAGGCGAGGATCAGCCCGACCCCGGCGACAACCCGTGCCGGGACTGAAGAGATACGCTCGCACCACGCGTCAAAGCCGGCGGCGCACGCGCGGATCACGCCGACCCGCGGAACCGGCAACGCGGATCGCAAAAAAAGGCGCCCGGGGTTGTCCCCGGGCGCCGAAGTCCGCGCTTGTCCAGTCCTGAAGGCTTACTTCAGCGCCTTGTCGGTGATGTCGTGGGTCCAGGCCATGCCTTCCGGCTTCTTGGTGATGGCCGGGTTTTCCGCCGAAATCGCGGCCAACAGCGTGGCGACGGTTTCGTCGTAATCCGCCGGATCCAGCGCGCCGTTCGAACCGGCGGTCAGCTTTGCGACTTCGCCCATCATGTACTTCTGATGGTCCAGCGTCTGCGCGCCGGTTTCGTCGGCATCGACGACGATCTGGGCTGCCTCATCCGGGTTGGCCTCGGCATATTTCCAGCCCTTCATCGAGGCCCGCACAAAGCGCACCATCCGGTCCTGGAACGCGGCGTCGGCGAGGTTCGGCTCCATCACATACAGCCCGTCCTCCATGATGCCCACGCCTTCGTCGTGGTAATTGAAGGTGACCAGCTGATCCGGGGTGATCCCGGCATCGATGACCTGACCATATTCGTTGTAGGTCATCACCGAGATGCAGGCGGCCTGCTTTTGCAGCAGCGCATCGACGTTGAAGGCCTGCTTCAAGACCGTCACGCCATCCGCAGTGCCATCGGTCTTCAGGCCAAGTTTGGCCATCCAGCCGTAGAACGGATATTCATTGCCGAAGAACCACACGCCAAGCGTCTTACCGGCGAAATCCTTGGTGCTGGTCACGCCGCTGTCCTTCAGGCAGGTCATTTCCAGCCCGCCATGCTTGAACGGCTGGGCGATGTTGACCAGGGGCACGCCGCGCTCGCGCGCCGCCAGCGCACCCGGCATCCAGTCGACGATCACATCGGCGCCGCCGCCGGCGATCACCTGTTCGGGGGCAATATCCGGACCGCCCGGAAGGATGGTCACATCCAGACCCTCGTCCTTGTAATAGCCCTTGGCGGCCGCGACATAATACCCGCCGAACTGGGCTTGCGTGACCCATTTCAGTTGCAGCTTGACCGAATCGTCGGCCAAAGCAGCGCCACTGGCCAGCGCCAGCGACAGGACGGAAAGCAGAAGTTTCTTCATTCTTGTAGCCTCCATGTTGAATTCAACTCCCCCGTTGCGAGGGATGCCAGAACGTGACGCTTTTCTCGATCAGCGACACCAAACCGTAGAAAGCCGAGCCGGCAAGCGCCGCCACGGCAATTTCTGCCCAGACAAACGGCAGATCCAGCCGACCGACGGCTGTCGAGATGCGAAAGCCCATGCCCACCGTGGGCGAGCCGAAGTTTTCCGCCACGATGGCCCCGATCAGCGCCAGCGTCGAGGCGATCTTGAGCCCGTTGAACAAAAAGGGCATCGCCGCAGGCAGCCGCAGCTTGACCAATGCCTGCCACGGGCTTGCGCCCCAGGTCGCCATCAGATCGCGCTGCATCCGGTCCGAGGCATCAAGCCCCGCGACCATGTTCACCAGCACGGGGAAGAAAACCATCACCACGACGACCGCGGATTTGCTGTGCCAGTCAAAGCCGAACCACATCACCATGATCGGCGCGATGCCGACGATGGGCAGGGCCGCGACGAAATTCCCGATGGGCAGCAGCCCGGCCTTCAGAAAAGGGCTGCGGTCGACCAGAATGGCGACGATGACCGCCGCTGCGGAACCGATCAGGAAGCCCGACAACGCGCCCTTCAAAACTGTCTGAACGAAATCAAGTCCCAGCATGGGCAAGTTGTCCGCAATCGCCGCGCCGATGGCGGTTGGGGCGGGCAGCACCACTTCCGGCACGTTCAACCCGACCGTGATGCCTTGCCAAAGTGCCAGCACCGCCAGCCCGAACAGAACCGGGATCAGGATGCGCACCGCGCGGGTCGCTGACCAGCGTGACCGGGCCGCCCAGAAATTCACCGCCCAGGTGACGAGCCAGAAGACGACTGCCAGCGCGACAAGGGTCATGCCCGCATTCCCATTGCCCTGAGGACGACGGACTCGGCAAGCCGCACCAGCAAGATCAGCGCCCCCGCAAGAATTGCCGCAGCAAAAAGCGCCGACCAGACCATGATCGGCGAGCCGAACTGACTGCCCACCAGCATCCGCGCGCCAAGCCCTTCCACGGCGCCGGTTGGAAGTTCTCCGACAATGGCGCCGACCAGCGAAGCCGCGATGCCGACCTTCAACGACGCGAAAAGATAGGGCACCGACGCGGGCAGGCGCAGCTTCATGAAGCCCTGACTGTCCGACGCACTATAGGTTTTCAGAAGATCCAACTGCATCGGGTCCGGGCTGCGCAGGCCCTTGATCATGCCGACAAGCACCGGAAAATAGCTCAGATAGGCCGCGATGATGGTCTTGGACACCAGCCGATTTTCCACTCCCAGATGATCGCCGAGCCCCATCGAGTTGGACAGGACCACGATCATCGGCGCAATCGCCACCACCGGGATCGTCTGGCTGATCACCGCCCAAGGCATCAACCCCAACTCCATCGTTCGGCTGCGGACGATGGTCATGGCCATCACCATGCCCAGAACCGTGCCGAACACGAAGCCCCAGAACGTCGCGGTCAACGTCACCAGCCCATGATGGACCAGAGATTTCTTCGACGTGACGGCAAACCCGGTGACGCCTTTCCACAACTCGCCCAAGACCTGATGCGGCGGCGGCAGCACGGGACGCTCCTGGTTCATCGCGCCAAACACCAGATCGCGCCAGCCGACCGCAGTCCCGGCCCGCGCCGCCTGATCATGGGTCCAGGCCGCATTCAGCCAGATGGACCCAAGATACCAAAACGCAAGTATCAGCGTCAGGACGACCAGGATCGGCCAGGCGCGTTTCATGTCCCGCCCCCGCTTGGCCAGGCGATCATCGCGATTGACACCACACTCAGCACAACGCCGGCGAGTTGCAGCGCGGTGGGCCGCTCACCAAAGAAGGCGAACGCGATGAAAGTGACAGCGACCAGTTGGAAGACCAGCGACAAGGCCACGGCCAAGCCCAGCCCGTTTTCGCGCATGACCCGAACCATCAGGAAGTTGCCAAGGCAGAACGCCGCCAGCGCCGCGATCAGCATGACCGGCCCACCCTTGGCCGCATAAGTTTTCAGCAGCGCGTTTGCCACCATGAACACCCCGGTCGAGGCCGCGAGATATCCCAACGCCACGCTATTCATCCGAATGCCCCGCCCGCAGCCCCTCGCGCACCCGGTGGGCAATCTCGATGAAGGCCCGGCTGTCGCGGATGTCCAACGGGCGCTCGCGCGGCAAGGGGCTGTCGATGACATCGGTGATCCGGCCCGGACGGGGCGACATGACCACGATCTTGGTGGACAGATAGACCGCCTCGGGGATCGAGTGGGTGACAAAACAGATGGTCTTGCCGGTCTGGCCCCACAGCTTCAGCACCTCTTCATTCAGCCGGTCCCGCACGATCTCGTCCAGCGCGCCGAAGGGTTCGTCCATCAGCAGGATATCGGCGTCAAAGGCCAAAGCGCGCGCAATCGACGCCCGTTGCTGCATCCCCCCCGACAATTGCCACGGGAACTTGTTGCCAAAGCCCGAAAGCTCGACCAGCGCCATCACCCGGTCAACCCGCTCGGCCTGCTCCACCTTCGAAAACCCCATGATTTCCAAGGGAAGCGAGACGTTCCTCGCAATCGTCCGCCACGGATACAGCCCCGCCGCCTGAAACACATAGCCGTAGGCCCGCTTCATCCGCGCCTCGTCCGGCGTCATGCCATTCACCGTCAGACTGCCGCCCGTCGGATGCTCCAATGCCGCAATCGCCCGCAGAAACGTCGTCTTCCCGCAGCCCGATGGCCCAATGAAACTGACAAATTCGCCTTTCCCGACGTTGAGGTTCACATCCTTCAGTGCCTGCACCGGCCCGTCATTGGTGTCGAACACCAGGTTGACCCCCTTGGCCTCGATCACCGGGCGGGCGGGGTTGAACGTGTCCTTCATGCAGCGGCCCCTTGCGGCGCCAATAGGCAGACTGTCATGTCCCGGTCATGCGGCTGTTGCCAATCCCATGCAAGCTGGATTCTGCCCATGCCGGGCGAGACCGATACATTGAGGGGAGCGCGTCCATGACGAATATCGAAGAGATTGTCGAGGGTATCGAAGCCAAGTTGGAACATGTGATGGACGCTGTAATGGGGATCGGCACTGACGCGAAAAATGGCGTGGCCGAAGAGGCTGATGACGCCATGGACCCGCAGGATATGGACCCGCAGGATATGGAAGACATGGCCGACGACATGGACGACAGTGCCGAGGAAGACGACGAGATGGACGATGCGGTCCAGTCCGAAACCGGCGACGTTGAAGCCGGCGACGCTGAAGCCGCCACAATCTGACGCCTTTTTTCCGCCGCGCCCGGTCAAGGGCGCGGTCTCGGAATGTCCTGCCATCTCAAACCCCCGTCGCCGGAACACCGGTCCGCACCACCGGGCGCGGGGCGGTCATTTCCTTCCACTGGCTCAGCGCCCGGTTCACCGCCGGTCGCGGCGCGCGGGGCACGAACTGCCCATGCCCCTCGCGTGCCTTCACCTCGCCGTCGACTACCGACACCACTCCCCGCGACAGGGTGAAGCGCGGCAGCCCCATCACCTTCTGCCCCTCGAACACATTATAGTCGATCTTCGACTGCTGATGGCCCGCCCGGATGGTCTTGGCCTTCTTCGGGTCCCACACCACCAGATCGGCATCCGCCCCCACCAGCACCGCGCCCTTCTTGGGATACAGGTTCAGAATTTTCGCGATATTGGTTGAGGTTACGGCCACAAACTCATTCATCGTCAGCCGCCCGGTTTCGACCCCATGCGTCCAAAGCATCGGCATCCGATCCTCAAGGCCCCCCGTGCCGTTGGGAATCTTTGAAAAATTCCCGATCCCGGACCGCTTCTGATCCGTGGTAAACGCGCAATGATCGGTCGCCACAACCGAAAGCGATCCCGACTGCAACCCCGCCCACAGGCTCGCCTGATGGTCCTTCGACCGGAACGGCGGCGACATCACCCGCCGCGCGGCATGGTCCCACGACTTGTTGAAATACTCACTCTCATCCAGCGTCAGATGCTGGATCAACGGCTCGCCATACACCCGCTTGCCCTGCTGACGCGCCCGCCGGATCGCCTCGTGACTGTCCTCGCAACTGACATGCACCACATACAGCGGCACCCCCGCCATATCGGCAATCATGATCGCCCGGTTGGTCGCCTCGCCCTCCACCTGCGGGGGCCGCGAATAAGCATGCGCCTCCGGCCCGGTATTGCCCTCGGCCAGCAATTTCGCCGTCAGTTCCGCCACCACATCGCCGTTCTCGGCATGGACCAGCGCCATGCCGCCAAGATCGCCGACCCGTTTGAACGACTGGTACATCTCGTCATCGTTCACCATCAATGCGCCCTTGTAGGCCATGAAATGCTTGAACGAGGTCATGCCGGCCTTGACCGACAGTTCCATATCCTCCCATACCTGTCGCCCCCACCAGGTGATGGCCATATGGAAGGAATAATCGCACGACGCCCGCCCCGACTTGTTGTGCCACATCTGCGCCGCATCCATCAGCCCCTGCCCCTGCGAGGGCAGAATGAAATCGACAACCATCGTCGTCCCTCCAGAGAGCGCCGCCCGCGTGCCGGACTCGAAATCATCCGCCGAGTAGGTCCCCATGAACGGCATCTCCAGATGCGTATGCGGATCAATCCCCCCCGGCATGACATAGCAGCCGGTGGCATCGAGGGTGCGGTCACCCTTCAGCTTCGGTCCGATCTCGGTGATGATGCCGTCCTCGATGCGGACATCGGCGGAGTAGGTGAGGTCGGCGGTGACGATGGTGCCGTTACGAATGATGGTGGTCATTCTTTGATCTCCCCGTCTTTTTTTAGGATTGCAAAAAGCCAAGTTTTGAAGTCGGAATAACCGTCAATTGTGCCAACTGGCGTAAATATGTAGCTAGGATTGCGGGCGAGAAGGTCTTCACATTCACCCCTTTCAATAAGCGCCTCTCCTATCTCGCTAGCCCACGAGTTCTTGTTATGGGCATACATCGTTGCAGCAAGAGACCCCTCTGTCTCGTCTTTTACACGATCCGGCAATGTTAGGAGGTTAATCCTTCCTCCTGCCACTCGTTCAACCAAGAAAGTGTATGACACGTCGAGCCACGTGACTTCTTTCAAAGGATCAATTGTTACGTTTTCATTTATCTTTAGGTCCGTTTTGTCCCAGCAGAAATTGAAAGTCCGGACATAAGCTTTGTCCCCCACGACCAAATCTCGGATAAAAGTTTTGCCTTGAAGGAGGGCAACTTCTTCCTTTGACATGTTCTTTTCAAATGCAAAAGCCGAAGTTTCACAACTTAAGGCGAGCACGGTCGCGACAAAGGGGGTTGAAAATCTCACGATATGATCATCCTGACGACACCTAAATTTACCCAGCCATTAGCCGAAACTGAGCCTCGATCCTGTCGATTACTTCTCTGATCTCTCGCAATTCGTCCAAAATCTGGGGAAGCATATTTTGAATTGATTTCACCAAGTCGAATATTGTCTCTTTGGTCACAGGGTCGCTGTCCATTATGTGTCGCTCCTGTTGAGTTCGTTCCACTGCACCTCACTCCACCACCCCCGCCACTTCGCACACCGCGTGGAACAGCACATCCGTCCCCGCCGCCGCCCACTCGGGACTGATCTCCTCCGCCTCATTATGCGACAGCCCGTCCACACAAGGGCACATGATCATCACCGTCGGCGCCACGCGGTTGATCCAGCAGGCGTCATGACCCGCGCCGCTGACGATATCCATGTGAGAATACCCCAGCCGCTCCGCAGCCCCCCGCACCACATTCACCAGCCCCGGATCGAACGCCACCGGATCGAAATGCCCCACCGCCCC
>Ga0105047_10004313_pt1 | contig 24806 bp, 19 predicted proteins | sample MAT04_FD_78384 | JGI IMG/M metagenome (GOLD analysis project Ga0105047, IMG submission 78384) | Freshwater microbial communities from Lake Fryxell liftoff mats and glacier meltwater in Antarctica - MAT-04 (megahit assembly) | ecosystem: Environmental > Aquatic > Freshwater > Ice > Liftoff...
CCGGCTTTTCTTATAAATGATAAATCCTCCATTTAAGCAAAATCTTAATTTGAATATTTGGTTAAAATTGTCTTGGTCCGGCAACCTGAGAATTATAATTAAAAACATAGTTAAGCATAAATCCCTGGCTGCTGTATTGATAGGACACTTTTTGTCCAACCATAAAATCGTGTGAGTACGCGATACGTAATTGCTTATTCAGTTGATACTGAAGCATTACAACCAAACTTTTATTGCTTTGGTATCCGGCTCCTACCCAAATTTTGTTTTTAAAAATTAGTTGAGTGGTTATGTCGGCTTCCGAAGCACTCGCCTGATGGTATTTAAACAGCAGTGACGGGAGAATTTTAATATCTTCTCCTAAATTCAGCAGATAGCCGGTGTTGAGATAATAGTCATAATCAGCAAAGTTGTTGCCTGCTCTGTATTTGCCTTTGGACGTGTCGAATTGATAGGTTAACAATAAAGGCACTGAAATTCCGATAAAATATCTCTTTGTTGAGTAATAAATCCCTGTGCTGAAATTTGGCAGCGCCCCGGTTGAGAAATCCTGGGTGAGTTCAATGTCACCTTCGTCAACGGCGGCCAATTTAGACCAGTTAGTAGAGTTTAATGACACCCCAAATCCTAATCCCAACGAAAGTTTACCTGTGCCCAGATCCATACGGTAAGCGTAGTTACCAATAATGTTGGTTTCGGTGGTTACCCCGATTTTATCATTTGTAATAGAAAGTCCAAGCCCGATTTTCTCCTTTTTAAGCGGCGTATGAATGGAAAGAGAAATTGTTTTTGGTGATCCTGTAAAATCAGTCAGGTAGTTCCGATAGTAAACAGTAGCACTTAAAGCTTCCTGACTTCCGGCATAGGCAGGATTAATTGCGAGTGCATCATGAACAAAATTGTCGGTCATGAAGTTTTGTTGCCCGAATACTAAAAAGGGGCTTAGAAAGATAAGAAAGCTAACAAGTAACCGCATCGTTTTATCTTTTAATAATAACATACCCTTTAGTTAATGTATTATCCGAAAGCTTCAGAACGAAGAAATATGTACCGTTTGCAAGCTCTTCACGATTATTGGTTTTTCCATCCCATTCATTGGTGTAATTGGTATTATAATATACCTGCCTTCCCCACCTGTTTAAAACGGTTAGTTCTGCAGGGTCGTTATTTTCAATGCCTTTAATAACAAAAAAGTCATTTTTCTGATCTCCGTTTGGCGTAATAACCTGTGGAACAAAAAGATCATTAACCTTGATATTTATAGTATCTGATGCCGAACAGCCTTCTGAAGTAACTTCCCACAAAAACAAGTTGTCGCCAACTGTTAAGCCCGAAACTGAGGCTTCAGGTGAATTGATGCCATCGATACTTCCCGAACCCGAAATCAAGGACCATACTCCCGTTTCGGAGGAAGATAGTAAGGCTTCAAAATTAGATGTAAAAGTGTAATTCAGTAATTGATCAACACCTGCAATAGCAACCGGAATGGCATGATATGTAACCGTAACGGCTGAACTGTCGGGGCAACTTTGGTTAATAACCTTCCATTCAAAATTATAGGTTCCATATTCAGTAATCTGCGCTGTAGCCGAAGGATTGTTTTCATCAGGTAAAAAAGTCACAATGCCAGCTCCCGAATTTACACTCCATTTACCGGTGCCGGGACTTGAAACAGCATTTAGTGAGAAATCCGGACCGCACACATCACCACCCGTTCCGGCAATAGCCGAAGTTACTATAATAGTGATGGTTTTTCCGGCCGAGTTAGAGCAACCATTTACATCAGTTGCGGTTACGGTATAAGTTCCTTCTTTTGCAACAGTGATCTCAGCAATGGCTTCACCCGACGACCAGCTATAGCTTATTCCGCCTGAAGCCGTTAATTTTATGCTGCTTCCATCACAGAAAGTTGTAGGTCCGCTTGCAGCAATTACCGGAGTTGCTGGCAAAGGATTGACGGTTACACCGGATACTAATGATAGTTCACTTTCACAACCATTGGCATCAGTTATGCGAACCGAATACATACCTGTTGCATCAACCGTAATACTGCGGGTAACAGCTCCTGTAGACCAAAGGTAATTTGTTTCCGCATCTGAAGTTAATGTTACATTTCCGCCTATACAGAAAGATGTTGGCCCTCCGGCCGTAATAACAGGTATGACAGGAAGCGGATTTACGGTAATTGTTGTGGTTGCCGATGTCGCACTCTGGCACCCGTTTGCATTGGTTACCATCAGGGAATAACTACCTGATGATTTTACAATAACAGTTTGAGTAGTTTCACCTGTCGACCATAAGTAAGCTGTTTCAGCACTTGATACCAGGATCACACTGTCACCTGCACAGAAGGCGGTTGCATTGCCGGAGGTTATATTTGGTAGAACAGGTAAGGGATTTACAGCTACTGTAGTGGCGGCTGATGATGCACTCTGACAACCGTTTACATCAGTTACCATTAAAGAATAACTTCCAGTTTCAGCAACCGAAATACTTTGTGAAGTTGCTCCAGTAGTCCATAAATAATCCGCTTCCGCACTTGAAGTCAAAGTAACATTTCCGCCTTCGCAGAAGGTTGTCGGACCTGTGGCAGATATGATGGGTGCACCCGGCAGGGGATTCACTGTAACTGCAGTGGATGCTGATGATAAACTCTGGCATCCGTTGGCATCGGTTACCATAACTGAAAAATTTCCGGATGCTGTGATATTAATTGCCGGAGTCGTTGCGCCGTTTGACCAAAGATAGGATATCTCGGTTCCGGAAGTTAAAGTTACAAATCCGCCTTCACAAAAAATTGTCGAACCGCCCGCCGTGATAACAGGTGTGGCAGGCAATGCATTTACCGTAACTAGGGTGGCTGTTGAAGCTGCGCTTTGGCATCCGTTTGCATTTGTGACACTAACCGTATAATTTTCTGATCCTGTTACCGGAATGCTCTGTGATACGGAACCATTTGACCATAAGTAAGTTGTGCCTTCACTGGATGTTAAGTTCACACTTCCTCCTTCACAAAAAGTTGTGGGACCACCGGCTGTAATGGTTGGTGTTGCAGGCAAAGGATTTACTGTTACAGCTGTGGCAGCCGACGGTAAGCTTTGGCAACCGTTGGTATTGTAAACGGTTACAGTGTAACTGCCTGTTGCAATAACATCAATATTGGCAGTAGTTTCTCCATCCGACCATAAATAAGTTGACTCCTCATCCGAAGAAAGGGTAACACTCCCGCCTTCACAAAATGTGGTCGGACTATCGGCTGTAATAACGGGTGTGACAGGTAAGTCATTTACTGTAACTATTGTGGCCGTTGAAGTCTGGCTCTGGCACCCATTGGAATTGGTTACTGTCAAAGTAAAACTTCCTGATGCATTAATATTTATGCCCGGCGTTATTTCTCCGGTCGACCATAAATAATTAGCTTCTGTACTTGATGTTAAAGTTACATTGCCACCTTCACAAAAAACGGTTGGCCCGGCAGCTGTAATGGTTGGCGTTATGGGTAAAGGATTTACTGTGACTATGGTTGCTGTTGAAGACGCACTCTGGCAGCCCGCCGCATTGGTTACCTTTACAGTATAACTTCCTGATTCTTCAATATTTATACCTGAGGCAGATGCGCCATTTGACCATAAAAAAGTTGTCCCTGCACTCGAAAATAATGTCACACTTCCGCCGGAACAGAAAGTAGCAGGGCCACCGGCCGTAATGGTAGGAATGAACGGTAAGGTATTAACTGTGACTACAGTGGGTACTGACGCTACGCTTTGGCATCCGTTAATATTTGTTATCCTTGCAGTATAACCTCCTGATGAAGTTACATTTATGACAGGAGTTGTAGATCCGTCGGACCATAAATAGGTTGATCCTACACTGGATGATAAAGTTACACTTCCACCGGCACAAAAGATTGTAGGACCGCCGGCTGAAAGGGTTGGTGCAGCGGGCAAAGGATTCACAATAACTATTGTGGCTGTGGAAAATGCACTCTGGCATCCGTTTGCATTGGTTACAACTACGGTATAACTTCCTGATGCAGTTGCATTAATTGAAGGCGTAGTTGCTCCATTCGACCATGTGTAAATTGTCCCCGGGCTTGAGGTCAGAGTTACGCTTCCGCCGGCGCAGAAGTTTGTAGGTCCGCTGGTCGTTATGGTAGGTGTAACAGGTAAGGCATTCACCGTAACTATTAAGGTTGTTGAAACCGCACTCTGACATCCGCTTACAATGTTGGTTACCCTTACTGTATAACTCCCTGCCGCGGTTACATTTATACCAGGCGTAGTTGCCCCGGTTGACCATAAGTAAGCTGATCCAGCACTTAAACTCGAAGTTAAGGTAACACTTCCACCATCACAAAAAGTAGTAGGGCCGCCGGCGGTAATGGTAGGTGTTGATGGCAAGGAATTTACAGTTACAGTAACTTGTGTGTTTACTGTATTAAATCCATCAAAAACAGCCACACGATAAATAGTTGTAGCGGTAGGATTTACAACCGGATTTGCACTGAAGGATAAATATCCGGCAGGTACCGAAGTCCATATATAGCTTATATATGAACCTGAACCGCCTCCTGGCTGGGCGTCCAGTTGTACCGCCGAACCGGCACAAATAGTTGAAGGGGTCGCAGTTGGAGATGAACTCAGAGGACCTCCGGTGATTGATACAGTTACTTTACTGGTATTGGAACAAGTGGTTGCAGTTGAAATTGCCGTGAGGGTATATTCAGTTGTAGCTGAAAGATTTGTAGTTGTGGGATCTTCAATCGTTGCATTCACAAGTTGTAAGGAAGGCGACCAGCTATATATAAACGGACCGGTACCCGTTACCGTTGCATTGAGGGTGGTGCTTGTTCCATTAGGAATAGTTGCATTTGTTCCGGCATTTACTATCGGTAAGGCATTTATAACAGTATTTGTTGCCGCTGAGAAAGCACTCTGACATCCATTTGCATTAGTAACCTTCACTGTAAAACTACCGGCTGACGCAACATTTATACTTTGTGTAGTAGCACCATTTGACCATAAATAAGTTGTACCTACGCTGGATGTCAGATTTACACTACCCCCGTTGCAGAAAGCAGTGGGACCTCCTGCGGAAATAGTAGGGGAGGGTGGTAACGCGATAACTGTAACAATTGTGGAAGACGAAACGGCACTCTGGCATCCGTTTGCATTGGTTGTTGTGACCGAATAATTTCCTGATAACGAAACATTTATGGATGGAGTGGTTGCTCCGTTCGACCACAGGTAAGTTGCCCCGGTCGAGGAGGTTAATGTAACATTTCCTCCAGTACAAAAAGATGTTGGTCCGCCGGCAGTGATGACCGGAGTTACCGGCAAGGGATTCACTGTAACGGAAGTGGCTATGGATGAAATACTTTGGCATCCGCTGGCATTAGAAACTTTTACAGAATAATTTCCTGATAAAGCAGCGTTTATACTTTGAGTAGTTGCTCCGTTCGACCACAAATAAGTTACTCCTGTACTAGAAGTTAAACTAACGCTTCCCCCATCGCAGAATGTTGTAGCACCTCCGGCTGTAATAGTTGGTGCAGCAGGGATAGTATTTATAAGAACGGGGATAGCTGTTGAAGCCAGGCTCTGGCATCCGTTCACATTGGTTGTGCGTACGGAATAACTTCCGGCAGATGTTATATTTATATTTGAATTGGTCGCACCTGTCGACCATAAATAAGTTGTTCCGGGGTTCGAAGTCAAAGTAACATTGCCACCAGCACAAAAGGTGGTCGGCCCCCCGGCTGTAATATTTGGTGTTGCGGGCAGTGCATTCACTGTGATAACTGCTGGTACGGATGCCAGACTCTGGCAAGCATTGGCATCAGTAACTTTCACTGTATAACTGCCTGCAGCGGATACAACAATGCTCCTTGTAATTGCTCCATTCGACCATAAGTACGTAGTTCCCGGGCTTGATGTAAGTGTTACATTTCCCCCTACACAGAAGGTTGTTGGACCGGCAGCAGTAATGGTGGGAGTGGTTGTCACACAGGTGGTTTGATAAAACGGATATATAGTGCTATTCATAATATCTGCAAAATTCCCATAACTACATTTTGAATTTGCGTAAGATGATGTTTTTGGGTCTGTGCAATTCAGGGCCTTATATTTATTATTATTGTCAGTTAATAATATGGGAATTGTACCACTTACAAATACCTTTACAGGATCATCATTACTTCTAAACTCCCCTTTGTTGACATCTCCTATTTTTATAATATTGCCTGTTACAATAAAATAACCATTTGCATCTATATGGGTATCGTAGCTAATTGTGAGGTTTCCCCAAACAATTATTATTCCCTGGTCTTCAATTTTTATATCATTGTTGTCGTTTATTGTCAAATTCCCCTTTATAACAAGAGTGTCTTTGATAGTTAACTTGCTGGAACCTGAAAATGAAAGGGAATTGTTTGCTGTAATATAGCCCTGGATGGTAATATTGCTATTATTAATATTTGTTTCAGGCAACGGCCATAAAGGACTCCAGCTCGAAGATGTTTCCCAGACTCCGGTATAATTATTTTTAGATGATTGTTGGGAGAACGCTTCTTGAAATACCATTATCAATAAACACACCATTAAACTGAGTCTCATTATAAACCCATCCTGACGGAGATTTATTGAAGTGTATATTGGGTTGTTTTTAGTAATTGCAGTAAAAGTTGAACTCATGTAAAGTAATCCTCGTTTCTTACAGGTCAGTTAGTAAAAAATAAAATCAGGTCATTCAGGTATTTACGCTTATACAAATATAACATAAGAGCCTTTAATTATATTTATACATCATGTTATTCAGCCTTTATTTTTTACAAAACTACTGACCGGCACAAATGTATATAAAGATTTTGGATTTTTCACCCTTCGCCAAGTTGGTATAAGCATATGCTTACTATTCACCTGTTATTCTTTTTTATTTTTCCTATTATGTATTTTTTTTTTATGTCATGGATTTTAAGCAATGTTAGTTTTTCCATGATTTCGTCATTTTTTTTTCTGAAATTAAAATTCAGAATAATAGTTGTATTAGTAATAAAACGGAACAATTTGTGCTATAAAATGGTTTTCAATCATAGGATAATCCTGAATTGGAACATGTCTTCAGAATTTATAACCTTTGAACCAAAAAGTTATATTAAGTTTTGAGTTAGGAGTAAAATTATTTTACCTGAAAATACGGCACCCGCTTTTGCCGTATATTGTTTTACGAAAATAAATGGAATTAAATGCCCAATCTTAACCAGTTCTCATGCTTTTTGTTTTTGCATTCCGATCCTCCAAATTCGATACTGGCATTCGTTTTGTCAGAAAGGCAATAGTTTCTCCGCGTTCTCAAAGTTTATAATTACTTCATTTAAATAACCGCGTAATTCATCTGCGGTATGGGTAGTTGCCACCCCAATTACACGCATTCCGGCATGCTTAGCCGCTGTTATTCCCGGAATGGAATCTTCAAAAACAATACATTCCGAAGGTTGAACCCCTAATTTTTCAGCAGTTACAAGGTAAACCTGCGGATCAGGTTTGCCACGTTCTACCATTGATGCATCAGTTATGGTATTGAAATAATGCGCCAAGTCGGTAGCATCGAGTGTGAATTTTACATTTTCCTTAGGAGCTGCAGTTGCTAAAGCGATAGGTATGCCTTTTCCGGAAGCATATTGCAGAAATGCTGGCAGTCCTTTCACCGGCTCGATAACCGGCAGATACATCTCCCGATAAATGGCTTCTTTCTCTTCACCAAATGCTATAATATCTTCCTCAGAAATGTTTTCGCCAAAGATGGATTTCATAATGAAATGATTGGAATTGCCGAAATACTTTCCGAAATCTTTAAGTGTAATGATCATGTTATGCCTTCTGCCAAATTCAACATAAGATTCAAGATGCCATTGGTAATTGTCGATGATTACGCCGTCCATATCAAAAATTAAAACCATAAAATCTGTGTGTGTGCTGTTGAAAAATATTATTTATCCGGGTCAAAATTAGGTAATCAATCCATACTTTTTGTTAATATTGATGATCTGTTGAAAATTCAGGATGTAATTTAACAATTTATAACTTTGTAACTACTCAACCCTGCCAATGAAATTAAGAATGAACAACAGCTACATGTTACTCCGATTACACAGATAGGTTAAAATACCAGGAGTCTGTTTTTATTATAGAAACTTCCGAAAGTAGTTCAATATTTGTGCAAATTCCCGAAATCTATGACAAACTAATTTAAGGGCTGAGTAGGTAGTTAGCACGAATAGCGGAACTTATTTCGAAAATTTTACTTATGAACAACTTATTGAAATAAAACAAGATACAAAATTGAACAAAGTCCCGTCGGGGACGAAATAACTATTAACCTGGCAATAATAATTTGCTTTATAATTTCCGAATATTTTTTTCTATTAGTTTATTTTTTTTAAATTTCAGTATTTTACTTAATTATGTATCAAGAGCTTTAAAATCAATTAATTGATTATTGTAAAATATTTGCATCATGTCCCGGATTTTTAGTTATTTATTCGGAACTAACTGGATTTCAAACTATTTTGGTTTCAGTTTATAATCATTATAATTTGATTTAAAGGTTAGTGTAAGAAATAATATTTTTTATACCTTTGCACCGATTTTCAAAAAATGTAAATAAATACCATAATTAATTGGTAGTCAATAATATAAATATATGAAACGAGTAATGGTCCTTACCGGAGGCGGCGATTGTCCCGGTTTAAATGCAGTTATCAGAGCTATTGTTAAGCGCGCAAATCAGGAAACTGATTGGGAAGTATTGGGAAGCGTAAAAGCTTTTGACGGGATTCTGAATGAGCCTACCGAACTTATGGTGCTGGATTCGGATAAAGTTGCGGGAATTCATTATCAGGGTGGTACAATTATTCAAACAACCAACAAAGGCGGACCTTACGCCTGGCCTTTCAAAAATAAAAAGGGCGAATGGGAGTACGTTGATCGTTCGGACGAAATGATCCGCAAAATGTCGTACCTCGGTATTGATGCCGTGATCAGTATAGGCGGCGACGGTTCGCAGCGTATTTCACAGAAACTGTTTCTACAAGGGTTAAATATTATCGGAGTACCTAAAACCATTGATAACGACCTTTCGGCTACTGACTCAACATTCGGATTTCAGACTGCCATTGAAATAGCCACTGATGCTGTTGATAAACTTGTTACTACAGCAACCAGTCATAACCGGGTTTTTATTCTCGAAGTTATGGGTCGTGATGCAGGCTGGATTGCTTTGAATGCGGCTGTTGCCGGAGGTGCCGAAATTTGCCTTATTCCTGAAATTCCATACGATACCAGCGAGGTTTTGTCGAAAATTAATTCCCGTTTCCATAAGGGACGCGGATTTGCAATTATTGTTGTTGCCGAAGGTGCTAAACCTAAGGATGGTGAAATTAAAGGTGAAAAGAGTAAGGAAGTTGGCTATGAAAATGTTCGCCTTGGCGGCATAGGGTTTAAGTTGGAGGATGATCTTAAAAAATTAGGTTGCGAACACGACATCAGGGTTACCGTTCTTGGCCATCTTCAGCGTGGAGGTGTTCCCAATGCTTACGACCGGGTTTTGGCTACACAGTTTGGTGTTAAGGCCTTCGAAATGGTTTTAAATGGAGAGTTTGGCCGTATGGTTTCCTACCAACATCCATATATTACAAGCGTAACACTGGCTGATGCCATTCAGAAACCCAATGTGGTTACAATGGACACTGCTTTAATGAAAACAGCCCGCGGAGTTGGAATCAGTTTTGGAAACGATCAGATTGCATTAGAAGAATAATAAATATTTTGCATAGTATTAAAAGTGCCTCCGAGTGAGGCATTTTTTTGCCATGCCGTTTTATTCTTAAATGGACACAAAGCTTTGTTTATCAAATAAATGCCGGTTGATCGGGATACGGACACATGCCATTGCGTTTCTACAAAAATAACAAATTGAACCTGATGGAAACTAAAGGCATCACGTCGTAGCAAATATAAATGTCTATTTTTGCCCCAATAAACAGGAAATTGGAAATGACAGAATGCATACATTGCGGGCAGGATTGCGGTAAAAACCCTGTAATATGGGACGATAAGCCTTTTTGCTGCAATGGATGCAGTATGGTTTACCAGATATTGTCGGATAAAAAAATGGACCGGTATTATGATCTGATGCCAACTCCTGGTATTCGCCTCGACCAGGAAAATACTTCCGGTACCCGTTACGCTTACCTTGATTCGGATGAACTTAGTTTGAAACTTCTGGATTTTTCGGATGGTGGTATTTCCAGGGTTAATTTGTTTATACCCGCAATTCATTGCAGCTCATGCATCTGGCTTCTCGAAAACCTGAATTCACTCCACCCTGGCATTATGCATTCGCATGTAAATTTTGTGCGAAAGGAGGTGAGTATTACCTTCCGCGAAAGCGAAATTACTCTGAGGCGGGTGGTTGAACTACTGCATAGTATCCATTATATTCCCGATGTTAGCTATAATAAGGATAAGAAAGACAAACATCAGCGTACAAACCGACACATGATTATGAAGATTGGTGTTGCCGGTTTTGCGTTTGGAAATATAATGTTGCTCAGTTTTCCGGATTATTTGCCTGGCGGTGAAGCCATTGACAAACTGATGGCCGGTACATTCGGGATTGTATCTTTTATCCTTGCGTTGCCGGTTATTACATTTTGCAGCAGCGATTTTTTTCTTTCGGCATTTAAAAGCCTTCGTAAGGGAATTATAAATATTGACCTTCCGCTATCAATTGGTATTCTGTCACTTTTCCTTGAAAGTAGTTATGAGATTTTCAGCAGTTCAGGAACCGGTTACATGGATTCACTGGCCGGATTACTTTTTTTTATGTTGATAGGTCGCTGGTATCAAAGCCGGACTTATCAATCCTTGTCCTTCGACAGGGATTACAAATCGTATTTCCCGATTGCCGTTACCCGCCTGCTTGAAGGGAAAGAAGAATTTGTTCAGTTGAAAGACCTCAAAGCCGGTAATGAGATACTTGTAAGGAACGGTGAGCTGATTCCTGTCGATTCGCTGATAATTGAAGGCGAAGGAAACATCGATTATAGCTTTGTAACCGGCGAATCGATTCCGGTTGCTAAAAAAGCAGGTGATTTTGTGTTTGCCGGTGGCAAGCAATCGGGTGCTGCAATAAAACTGAGGGTCGAAAAAGAAGTTGCGCAAAGCTACCTCACACAGTTATGGAACGAGGACAAACTTGGCACGGAAGGCGAAATGCAGATGCAAACTGTTGTTACCAAAGTGAGTCATTATTTCACACTGTTAATACTCGCCATTGCCTTAAGTGCCGGTATTTACTGGTCGTTTACAAGCCTTGGAAAAGCGGTATATGTTTTTTCTACCATACTGATTGTAGCCTGTCCATGCGCATTAGCTTTAACAATACCTTTTACATTTGGTAATGTGATGCGCGTTTTTGGCCGCAATGGTTTTTATATTAAAAATACCGAAGTAATCGAAAAGCTTACTCATGCCGATACGGTTGTTTTCGATAAAACCGGTACGCTTACCCAATCGCGGACCATGAATGTTGGTTGGGAAGGCACTGCCCTGAGTGAAATGGAACAACAATGGGTGCGATCGGTTGCACGAAACTCGCCCCATCCACTTTCGGTTATGGTTACTGAATGGCTTCCGGTAAGTGCATTGCTTAATGTTAGCGGGTATAGAGAAATTGCCGGTCTTGGAATTGCAGGGATGGTTAATAATCATCGGATTTTACTTGGATCGCGTAAATTTGTTTCAGGATCCGATTCTGCCGATGAAAGTAAAATTTCGTCAGTGTATGTTTCTATCGATAATAAGCACAGGGGATATTTCAAGATGGAAAATCAGTATAGGGATGGGTTAACCGAAGTAATTTCAGGATTATATCCTATGCAACTTCATTTGCTCACCGGTGATAATAACTCGGAGGAAGAAAACCTGAAAAGCTATTTTACTTCTGCAACAAAATTCCATTTCAACCAATCGCCTGTTGATAAACTCGAATATATCAATGAATTGAAGCGAAACCACCGCAATGTGATAATGATAGGCGACGGGCTAAATGATGCCGGTGCTTTGCTGAAAGCTGATATCGGAATTACCATTGCTGATGATATTTACCATTTTTCGCCTGCCTGCGACGCCATATTACAATCGGATAAATTCGGGAGGTTGCAGGATTTCCTTGGTTTTTCGCGCTCGGCATTGAAAATTGTATATGCAAGTTACGTAGTATCATTCCTTTACAATATAATAGGACTCTCGTTCGCCATTCAGGGATTATTGTCGCCCGTTGTTGCTGCCATACTCATGCCTTTAAGCTCCATCTCGGTGGTTACGTTTGCAAGCCTTGCTGTTTCGGTACTTTCGAAAACACGAAAATTCTGATTAAATGCTGTTCATACTTATTTAATACTGTTTATACTTAATTAATTTTGTTGTTGATTTACCTGTTTGTATTTGTACCGACAGTGTTTTATTCATGATATGTTGATTTACGAATTTGATAATATGATGTATTTCAGAGAGATAAAATTTTATCAGGAATTGTTCTAAATTAAGGATCGCCTGTAGTTTGTAATACCTGTTTCAATAACTTTGGCTAATCCAATATTTAATTACTTAAATGAGCGTAATAGTCGTACTTATTGGTTTTAGTATCATAGTTGCTGCCGGATTTCTGGTGGCTTTTCTGTGGGCTGTAAAGTCGGGGCAATACGATGATGATGTTTCTCCTTCAATACGAATATTATTTGATAACGATGAGAATAAATCTGAAAAAACAAATACAAACCAAAACAAAGATTAGCTAAACCAAAAGCGTATGGAATTACAAAAATTTTACTACGACAACAAAATTGTGAAATTGTTTGCCTATGCCACCATTTTCTGGGGTGTGATAGGCATGCTGGGCGGTGTATTTATTGCCACACAATTGGTATTGCCATCGGCAAATTTCAATTTATCGTACATGTCATTCGGGCGCTGGCGACCGGTACACACCAATGCAGTGATTTTTGCCTTTGTAGGCAACGGCATTTTTACCGGTTATTATTATTCGTTACAGCGGTTGCTCAAAACCGGAATGGCCAGCAACTGGATGACGAAAGTGCATTTCTGGGGCTGGCAATCTATTATTGTGCTGGCAGCAGTTTCGTTGCTTGCCGGTTATACAAGCGGTAAAGAATACGCCGAACTCGAATGGCCTATCGACATTCTGATCGCCATTATCTGGGTTATTTTTGGCTGGAATATGATGTGGACTATCCTCAAACGCAGGGTAAAACACATTTATGTGGCAATCTGGTTCTACATCGCAACATTTGTTACAGTTGCCGTGCTTCACATTGTTAACTCAATGGAAATTCCATGGGCAATTTTTAAAAGTTACCCGGTATTTGCCGGTGTACAGGATGCGCTGGTACAATGGTGGTATGGACATAACGCGGTTGCATTTTTCCTTACAACTCCCTACCTGGGCCTCATGTATTACTTTATGCCCAAAGCAGCCAACCGTCCGATTTACTCGTACAAACTTAGTATAATTCACTTTTGGGCTCTTATATTTCTCTATATCTGGGCAGGCCCTCACCATTTACTGTATCAGGCATTGCCAAACTGGGCGCAGTCGCTGGGAACAGTATTCTCCATTATGCTTATTGCGCCATCGTGGGGCGGTATGATCAATGGCTTGCTCACCTTACGTGGTGCATGGGACAGAGTTCGCGAAGAGCCTGTTCTCAAATTCTTCGTAGTTGCTATTACTGCTTATGGTATGTCAACTTTCGAGGGACCAATGCTATCATTGAAAAATATTAATGCCATCAGTCACTTCACCAACTGGACCGTAGCTCACGTGCATATAGGTGCTTTGGGCTGGAATGGATTCCTCACTTTTGGGATGCTTTACTGGTTGTTCCCACGTATTTTCGCTACAAAATTATACTCGAACAAACTGGCTAACCTGCATTTCTGGATCGGAACGCTCGCTATCTTATTCTGGTCGGTTCCTATGTATTGGGCTGGTTGGACAGAAGCCTCGATGTGGAAACAGTTTAATGCAGCCGGCGACCTTGTATATCCTAACTTCCTCGAAATTGTTACCCAGATCATGCCAATGTACTGGATGAGGTTGTTCGGAGGTTCCTTATATTTCATAGGGATGCTAATCCTTGTTTATAACATTTATAAAACCGTTCAGGCTGGTTCGTTTGTAGCTATGGAAGCTGCCGAAGCTCCGGCACTCGAAAAAGAAGGCGCACGTAAATCGGGCGAAAGTTTCCATCGTTTTATCGAGCGCAGGCCTGTACAGTTTATGTTATTGTCTATTGTAGCCATACTTATAGGAGGAATTGTTGAAGTTGTTCCCACTTACCTTATAAAATCAAATATCCCTACAATTGCCACCGTTAAACCCTATACTCCTCTCGAATTGCATGGTCGTGACATTTATATACAGGAGGGATGCTATAATTGTCACTCACAAATGGTGAGACCTTTCAGGTCGGAAACCGAACGCTATGGCGAATATTCCAAAGCAGGTGAATATGTATATGATCATCCTTTCCAGTGGGGATCCAAGCGCATTGGTCCGGATTTGTTCCGCGAAGGTGTAAAGAGCGGTCCGCTATACAAATCCAATTCCTGGCATTACAAACATTCTATGGATCCGCGTTCGCTCAATCCTCAATCCATCATGCCTAATTACCCGTGGCTTGCTGAAAATGAGATTGATATAGAATCGACACCTAGAAAGATAAGGGTTATGCAGCAGCTTGGAGTTCCTTATCCCGCGGGATATGATCTGAAAGCCAGTGATGATGTTAAAGCCCAGGCCGAAGTAATTGCTGCCGGGCTCAAATCGGAAGGTATAGATGTTGCCGCATCGAAACAGATTATTGCCTTAATTGCTTATATTCAGCGACTTGGTACTGATGTAGGTGATAGTAAAACAGCTTCAAAATAATTAAAAGGAACACACATTATGGGAATAGTTTCACGCTTATTCGACACGATTGATGGTATCTATTGGTTTCCGATCATAGCCCTTGCAATTTTTGTGATTTTCTTTGTCCTGATAGCGATTCACACGCTTACAATGGCGAAAAGCAAGGAAGAGGAATGCAGCATTCTGCCATTCGAAAACGATGAAAAATTTCATTCACGTAAGGTGTAAGTTTAATCTTCAAAAAAAAGGAATATGAGTACTATAGATGACATCAAAAAACCTCAGGAAGAACCCGAAATTGATGAACTAACCAAGGATCGTTATCTTGGAGGTCACGAATACGATGGTATCAGGGAACTTGATAATAAATTGCCACGCTGGTGGGTGTACTTGTTTTATGCAACCATCATATTTGCAATTGTTTATATGCTTGGATACCATGTTACCAAATGGTGGCCGCTCCAGGATGATGAATACAAAAATGAAATGGCAGTGCAGGCTGATATCAAAAAAGCAAACCCGGAACCGGTTATTGATCTTACCACTATGGTTCCTATGACTACGCCTGCTGACCTGGAAGCCGGACACGAAACTTACAAGAAAATTTGCTCCGTATGTCATGGTCAGAAAGGTGAAGGTTTGATTGGGCCTAATTTTACGGATTTGTACTGGATTCACGGTGATTCAATTACTAATACAATATCCATAAAAAACTTATACCAGGTTTTAATAACAGGGGTAATTACCAAAGGAATGATCTCGTATAAGGATCAACTTACGCCGACACAGATGCAACAGGTATTGAGTTACATTCTCACGCTTCAGGAAACCAGCCCGCCAAATCAAAAGGCACCCCAGGGAGTTAAATATGACAAAATAGGCTGACATTAGTAAAACTTTTGAAGGGAATTAATTTTTAATTTATCCTCTCATGAAGTTAAAATAATCCAAAATACAGGCTGTGGGGTTCTTGTACTTCACAGCCTTTTATATATTTGCATAAATTACATACAACATGGAAGAGTTTGAAGAGTTTGATGAATTTCGCAACAAACAGTCAACAATTGGAGATGATGGAAGCCGTGTGTGGGTATATCCTAAAAAGCCAAAAGGGAAGCTTTACAACTACCGGAAGATTGTTGCTTTAGTGCTGGTTGCTATTTTTGTTATTATTCCTTTTATTAAAGTAAACGGTGATCCCATATTGCTTTTTAATATTATTGAGAGGAAGTTCATCATTTTTGGCGTAATGTTTTACCCGCAGGATTTTCACCTGTTCGTACTTTCGATGCTCGCTTTCATCATCTTCGTAGTGCTTTTCACCGTGATATTCGGGAGGATTTTTTGTGGCTGGATTTGTCCGCAAACGATCTTTATGGAATTCGTTTACAGACAGATAGAATACTGGATTGAAGGAAATAACAGCCAGCAGAGGAAACTGGATGCTTCACCAATGGATTTTAACAAGTTCTGGAGAAAAGGATCAAAACACACAGTTTTTTACCTGATATCCTTTATTTCGGCTCACTTTTTCCTGGCATATATTTTTGGTATCGATTATGTGCGCGACCTCATTACAGATGGCCCCAAAGCTCACCTTGCCGGATTTGCAGGAATGATTATATTTAGTGGGGTGCATTACTTTGTATTTGCAAAACTGCGCGAACAGGTTTGTATTATTATTTGTCCGTATGGCCGTTTGCAAGGTGTTTTGCTCGATCGTAATAGCATTGTTGTAACCTATGATCATAAACGTGGGGAACCTCGTAGCAAATACAATCCGCTTGAAGATCGGCACGCAAACAATAAAGGCGATTGTGTGGAATGCGGAAGTTGCCAGGCTGTTTGCCCTGCAGGTATTGACATCCGTAACGGAACACAACTGGAGTGTATTAACTGCACAGCCTGCATTGATGCCTGCAACGCGGTAATGGTTAGGGTAAAAAGGCCCGAAGGTCTTATTCGTTATGCTTCGGAGCGTAGTATTGCTGATAAAACAAAATTGAAATTTAATATCAGGATATTGTTTTACTCGGTAGTGCTTTCGGGCTTGCTTATACTTATTGCATTCCTTTTTACAATACGTACCGATATTGAATCCACCATTCTTCGTCAAAAAGGGACCATGTACCAGGAATATGATTCGCTGCATTACAGCAATATATACATGATACAAGTGATAAATAAAACCAGGGAAATCCTTCCGGTTGAATTAAAGCTGTATGAACCCGAAAATGGTGAGATTAAGATGATTGGTGACCCGCTGATGGTTGCAAAAGGCCAGGTAGGGGAGGCTCAATTTCTGGTGCTTATTAAGAAATCGGATGTAAAATCGGCGAATACCGAAGTGGAGTTTAAAGTGATGAGTAAGGGTAAGAAAATGGATGAAATTAAATCCACTTTCGTTGGACCCAATGAGTTGGATAAGAAGTAGGCACTAAGGAAGATTTTTGAGATTGAAGGGATTGATAGGATTGATAGGATTGATGGGATTGATGGGATTGATGGGATTGATGAGATTGATGAGATTGATGGGATTGATGGGATTGATGGGGTTGGGAAAGAAAAAAGTGAAAGGGATTTAGTACTTTTGACAAAATCAGAAACACAAAATAATATGAAGATTAAATTTAACTGGGGAACAGGTATTTTTATTTTTATAGCCTTGTTTCTGCTGGTAAATGCTTTGGTAATTTTCAAAAGTTTGCAGCAGCGGAATGACCTTGTTACAGAGGAATATTACCCGCAGGGCCTCGAATACCAGAAACAGATTGACCGTTTTGCCAATGCAAATGCGTTAACCGGTAAAATTCAGATTATGCAGGAACCAGGCGCAGTTGTAATTATTTATCCTTCGGAGTTAAAAGATAAAAATGTTAAAGGGCAGGTAGTATTTTTCCGGCCATCGGACGAGAATGCTGATTTTCATGACAGTATTTCGTTCGACACTGCAATGATTCAGAAAATCCCGGTTCAGAAAATGATGAAAGGCAAATACATAGCCAAGTTTTTCTGGATTATGGATGGGAAGGAATTTGCTCATGAAAGTACTGTCAGGTTGAATTGAATTCGGATTCGGAATGAAAAGTGAATAACGAATAGTGAATAATCTGATCTAATTCTGAATTCCTTGAACTTTAAACGCCGAAGGCAATTGAACATTGAACTCTGAAACCCCTGATATCCCTCGACCCCCTAAATCCTAACCCCCAAACCCTAAAAAAACATGTTCCTCTGGACCGCATTTATAGTAGGATTAATAGGCAGTGCTCACTGTGCCGGCATGTGCGGGCCGATCGCGCTTGCACTTCCGCTCAGGAGTGAAAACTGGTTTACCCGTGTTAGCGGAGCCTTGGTTTATAATATTGGTCGCATCTTCACATATATGATCCTGGGTGCGATATTCGGTTTATTAGGCAAGGGATTGCATATGGCTGGTTTTCAAATTTGGGCTTCGGTTGTTATTGGTATTCTGATGATTGTAATGGTTGTTATTCCTTTGATATTTAAAAAATTGCCATCGCTTACAAATGTTTTTGAAGGATATTCTTCACGGCTTTTAATAGGATTCAGGAATATGTTCCGTAAAGGGGATACCAAATCGTTATTGGGCATAGGTATTCTGAACGGAATTCTTCCCTGTGGACTTGTGTATGTGGCAGTTGCCGGAGCCATCAATACAGGCGATGTAATGTCGGCAATGATGTATATGGCCTTATTTGGTGCCGGAACTATACCTGTTATGCTGGCAGTTTCTATGGCAGGGACCATGATCAGTTTAAAACTCAGGATTTTTGTCAATAAACTTTCGCCTTATGTAATTGTTATGCTTGGAGTGCTATTTATTTTACGCGGGCTTTCGCTGGGCATCCCTTATATTAGTCCTAAGGCAGAGGCACTTACACCGGTAATTGAAAAAGCGCACAAATGCTGCCACCCGGATAAATAAAAAACTTTGTATTTAAAGGATAATTATACTCACTAATCAATAATTTTGCACTCAAATAAATAAAACACTATGAAAACCAGAAACATTATTGCAATTGCAATGGCAGGCTTCTTCGGACTTGCTATGATGACCTCATGTGGTGGCGGAAAATCCGGCGACCAGTCAACAGCAGACACTACAAAAGTTACTGAAGCACCGGCAACTCCGGCAGCACCAACAGCGGAACAAATGGAAATGGGTAAAAAGATTTTTGAAACACCCGGTAAATGTATCACTTGCCACCAGGCAAACGGACAGGGTATTGCAAATGTTTTCCCCAATCTGGTTGGTTCTAAATTCCTGTTGGAACAGAAGGTGCTCGCTGTAGCCCAGGTATTAAATGGTTCGGCTAAAATTGGAAGCAAAACAGTTAAATATCCTGCTCCTATGCCTCCGCAACTAGATACGAAAGAAGAAGCTGTTGCAGTTATCAACTATGTGCTTAACAGTTTTGGCAACGCCGGTGGAATTGTTACCATGGATGATGTTAAGGATGTTGTGATTGATCCACGTTAGTATGAAGCTAATAGATTTAATGATAGAAAGGAGCTTCGGCTCCTTTTTTTTGTGTCGTGTATTTTGGTGTAAACCTTACTTTTCCCCTCATCAGCCTTCGGCATCTTATCACCTCATCCGCCTTCGGCACCTTCTCCTCAAGGAGAAGGACCAAAACTCCGGACTTTTTGCACGAAAGGTGGATTTTGCTTATTAGTATTCATTATTCCCCTCATCAGCCTTCGGCACCTTCTATAGAGGAGAAGGAAATAGGATTTTTTGCTTTTCTGGAGATGAACCTTAAACTCCATTTTTGCATTAAATTTGGATTGTCGCTGATCATTGTTCGTTATTAACTTTTCATTATTCGTTATTCACTATTCACTATTCACTCTTCACTCTACTCCACCGCCATCCCTTTCAGCCTATCCAGGTTTCCTTTAAACACATTAAAATCAACGCTGCCTCTTATTCCGTCAACCTTGCCGCTTTCGCTGTGCTGCCATATTATCCAGGGAGTATTAAACTCATTGTAAAACCGGTCGTGGTCGAAATAGCCTGCAATCCAAAGCGGATAATTATCAAAACTGCCTTCGAGGTAGGTGGTAAAGAAATTAATATTGGTATAAATTATGGGTTTCACGCCGTAGTGTTTCTCAAGCCTGTCAATACATACTTTCAGGTCTTCGCAGATTCTCTGTTTCGATTTCCCGTTGCTGTATTCAATATCCACTACCGGTGGCAGATCACCGGGATTTAGTTTAACAACTGTCATAAAATTATCAGCTTGTTTCACGGCATTTCGCGAAGGATAATAAAAATGATATGCGCCACGCAGCAAACCATTTTGGGCAGCCTGTTTCCAGTTTGTTTCAAATTTATTATCCTGTCGGGTTATTCCTTCGGTAGCTTTAATAAAAACAAACGAAACCTGTATGCCGTTCTTTTTCATTTGGCTTACTCTTTTCCAGTCAATAGTTCCCTGGTGTTTCGAAACATCAATGCCATGCACCGTATATCCTTTGGGCATTATTATTCCGAACGAAGCCACAGGCGACGAATTCTCTGCATCACTGTTAAAAATCATATTAATCCAGTCGGGCGTTTTAAGGATCAACAGCATGATTATCAACAGAATTCCCGGAATTAAAATTAATCGGAGTAATATATTTAAGTTTTTGGGTATTTTCATACTATTTTATCAGGCCGGATTTAGTGCAACGATGCAACCCAATTGTAAGTGTAACTCAGTTTTTATGATAGCCACAGCTTTCGCTATGCGAATATGCAGTAGAATCAGATTTTTCATTGTAATTTTGCTCCGGTTCGTAAAAACAGCAAATTTAGTGTTGTTAGTTGAACGTAAGAGTAAAGAATAATGTTTTATACCGAAAATAAAATGCTTAACGACGTTGTTACCATTGAAAAGAAACATACAAATGCCGCTACAACCCTGTTCGACAGGGTTATCCGCGATCGCAAACCGAAATTTATTGTAACAATTTCGGGTGAAGTAGGCACTGGAAAATGTGAGATTGCTCATGAACTGGGCCGCCTTTTAATTGAAGCCGGTATAAGTGTGAAGATATTGCACCTCGACAATTATTATTATATATCGCCACTCGAACGCCTGGAGTGGCGCAAAAAAAACGGTCTTGAAAAAATCGGGTATGATGAGTACGACTGGGATACAGTGAATCATAATATTGATGATTTTCGCATGAATAAGAAGTCGGTGATGCCAATTGTGGATTTGTTTACACAACAGGTTGACCAGTTACACACCAATTTTAAAGACATTGAAGTGCTTATTATTGCTGGCTTATATTCAATCCGTATCAACCAGAGCGATTTACGTGTTTTTATTGAACTGACCTACGAAGACACCTGGGATGAACAGGAACTCACCCACAAGGAAGTGATGGATGATTTCAGATTAGAAGTACTGAAGCATGAACATAAAGCTGTACAATCGCTAAAACCACTTGCCGATTTTTACATAGATTTTGATACGGCGGGAGAGATTTTTCATTTGTAGATTCGGGTCCCAAATTTCAAATCCCAAGTCCCAAGTCCCAACACATAAGACCCAAATCCCTTAAAACAAGTGAGTAAAAAATATAAGTTCCCCGAATGGGCGCGCAACCAGGTAGTTTATGAAGTTAACCTCAGGCAATATACGCCTGGTGGCACTATTAAAGAGTTCAGGCAGCATTTGCCGCGGTTGAAGGAGCTTGGAGCCGGAATTCTTTGGTTCATGCCTTTGCAGCCCATCGGAATGCTTAACAGGAAAGGTACACTCGGAAGCTATTATTCCATAAGCAATTACTGTGAGCTGGATCCGGCTTACGGTTCAATGTCTGATTTTATTGAGCTTGTGGATGAGATTCATGCTATGGGAATGTATGTAATCCTCGACTGGGTTGCGAACCACACTGCATGGGATCATCACTGGGTTGATGAATTTCCGGCATTTTATCGCTGCAATGATATAGGCATGGTGCATCCGCCATTCCCTGATTGGGAGGATGTTATCGGGCTTGATTATGCCAACCCTGATCTGCGTTCGGAGATGATCACATCCATGATATTCTGGCTCAAAACTGCTGATATTGATGGATTTCGCTGTGATATGGCTCATCTTGTTCCCACAAATTTCTGGAACGAGGCAAAGGTTGCACTTGATGCTGTGAAACCTGTTTTTATGCTTGCCGAGGCCGAAGAACGCGAACTGGTTGCTGAAGCTTTTGACGTGCTTTACAACTGGAATATGATGCATGTTTTTAACGATATAGCACATGGAAAGTATTCAGCCGACGAAATCCGATGGCGGATTCCCTCCGAAATTACTGATTTTACGGAAGGTGCTGATAACCTTATGTTTATCAGCAACCACGATGAGAATTCGTGGAACGGGTCGGAAATAGAACGGCTTGGGCCTGCCCTTGAAGCCCTTGCTGTTCTGATATTTACAATTCCGGGTATGCCAATGCTGTACTCCGGTATGGAAGCAGGTAACAACCGAAGGCTTAGCTTTTTCGATAAAGATTGCATTGAATGGAAACCTGATAAGATTGCCGGACTTTACACTAAACTTGCAAATCTGCGTATGAGGAACCTGGCTATGTGGAGTTTGCAATCAAAAGGTGATTTTAAATTACTCACAACCGATCATGACGATAAAATTCTTTGTTTTAAACGCGAAAGCGGGCTTGACGAAATTCTGGTTGTTTTAAATCTGAGCGCAGAAAAGATAGACTTTAGCCTTACCGGACAAGGATACCAGGGCAGTTATAAAGATGTAATTACTGAAATGCATGTAATTATGGGCGATAGGCCATGTTTTGCACTTGAGCCATGGGGATTCAGGCTATTCGAAAAGTAATCGCTTTTTTTACGGTTTATGCTGTAAAACTGCAATCATTTATTACTTTTGCAGTGTTCAATGCGGAAGTAGCTCAGTTGGTAGAGCATCAGCTTCCCAAGCTGAGGGTCGACGGTTCGAACCCGTTTTTCCGCTCCAAAATGTCATCAGTCGTTGATTGGTGACATTTTTTTTGTGCTGATTTAGAGTCTGTTTAAATTTTGTTCAATCTAAATTTACCCCCTCTGACTCCCCCTGATTTCAGGGGGAGAAAGTGCTAAGAAAGATTTTCTTTAATAGATAAAGTCTGAATCTAGCACAATTTGCCCCCTCCCTGAAATCAGGGAGGGTTGGGGTGGGTGCTTTTTGATAAATTTAAACAGTCTCTTAATATTTCAATAATCATTCGCAGGTTAAACTACCTTTGTTTCTGCAAATCGACAACATTACATATAATACCCGATATGATATCTAAAAACACGCAAACTGAGATTGATACATGCTATCTTTATCAAAAACTTGCTGAAAATGAATCTGATGCAACCATTGCGGATGTGTACAGGCAGATGAGTGATATCGAAAAAAGTCATGCTGAGGCTTTTGCCGCGCGCGAAAATATTAGTTTAGAGAACTTAATAAATCCTTCCTGGCGAGCTAAGACCTTAAACACCATCGGACGAATAATTGGTTACGATTATATTCTGGGTGTGTTGATGGATACCGAAAAAAGTTTATCGTCGAATATTATCTCCAACAAGAAAAAGAAGAACCTGGAAATAACCGGCTCCGAAACCAACCATGTTAAAATACTTCGTTCGATACTCGAAAAGGAGGAAAACGTTACCGGCAAGCAGCTCTCGAAATTTGAAAGCCGTCACCGATCGGTTGGCGGAAATGCAATACGGGCTGCAGTATTGGGTGGCAGCGATGGCTTGCTTTCCAACTTCAGCCTGGTGATGGGAATTGCCGGTGCTACTTCAGGAAACCAGGGTGTTTTGCTGGCCGGTATTGCAGGGTTATTGGCCGGAGCCCTATCGATGGCAATGGGTGAATGGATTTCGGTAATGAGTTCGAAGGAACTATACGAGAACCAGATGGATCTTGAAATGGATGAACTGCTTACCAATCCGGAAGGCGAAAAGAAAGAAATTACTTTAATATACATGGCAAAGGGAATTCCCGAAAGTCAGGCCCGTGAAATGGCATCAGAAATATTGAAGGATACTAACCAGGCTCATCAACTGCTGGTTGTAGAAGAGTTAGGCATTAATCCCGATGATTTGAAAGGCTCGGCTATGGAAGCCGCACTATACTCCTTTGTGCTTTTTGCAATAGGTGCCGTTATTCCAGTAATTCCGTTTATGTTTATCAGTGGAATAACTGCAATAGTGCTTAGCGTATGTTTAAGTGCGGTAGGATTGTTCTTAATTGGTGCTGCCATTACCTTGTTTACCGGGAAAAATGTATGGTTTTCGGGTTTCAGACAGGTGCTTTTTGGCCTTACAGCCGCAGCTATTACTTTCGGAATCGGTAAAATAATAGGAGTAGCAATAAGCTGATAAATCTGGTCTGATTCCATTGAAAGGAATTTGACTATTTGAACTAGTAGAACTATCAAAATAACTTCCTCAAAACTCTTTAGGGATTATAATTTAAATCACTTATTTGTTAAAAATCAATTAGCAAAATTATTCTTTGATAAATATATCGTCCCTACGGGACTATGTCATGAATAGATACCAACTTTTCTACCAATATATTGTCCCTACGGGACTGTCCCATAGATTATTTGTGCAAGCTAATAGCTATTGGTATATAGCAACATACAAGTCAGATTAAAGTTCTGCAGGGACGATATAGTATTACCCTTAGATGTATTAATTCCGTTCACGTCTTTAGATCGAATTGAGGAAGTTATTTTGAACGTTTCACTTAGCCTGAATAATTCACAAACGCAAAATGAGC
>Ga0105047_10004314_pt1 | contig 24802 bp, 18 predicted proteins | sample MAT04_FD_78384 | JGI IMG/M metagenome (GOLD analysis project Ga0105047, IMG submission 78384) | Freshwater microbial communities from Lake Fryxell liftoff mats and glacier meltwater in Antarctica - MAT-04 (megahit assembly) | ecosystem: Environmental > Aquatic > Freshwater > Ice > Liftoff...
ATCCCCTCGACGTGCCCGAGCTGCTCATCGAGCCGCGCAAGGGATGGATTGGCATCAACTGGGCCGAACTGTGGCGGGGGCGGGAGTTGCTTTACTTCCTGGTCTGGCGCGATGTGAAGGTCCGATATAAGCAGGCGGTCCTGGGCGTGGCCTGGGCGGTGCTCGTGCCCGTGCTGAGCATGGTCATCTTCACGCTGATATTCGGAAACATGGCCGGGATGAAAAAGCATCTTCCCGAACATTTGCAGGGCGCGTTCCCCGTCTTCATTTACTGTGCATTGCTCTCGTGGACGCTTTTTTCGACATCGCTCACCCTTGGCGGGATGAGCCTGGTGAATCAGCAGAACCTGCTGACCAAAATCTACCTCCCGCGGCTGTTCGTCCCGGCGGCAACCATCGGCGGCGCGGTGGTCGACATGGGCATCTCGGCTTTGATGCTCGGGGCGCTCACATTGATGTACGGCGTCATGCCCACGATGTGGCTGTTGATGGTGCCCGTCCTGATTTTCTTCACCCTTTTGACGGCGTTGGGATCGGCATTTTTATTGTCTGCACTGACGGTCAGCTATCGCGACTTTCGATTTCTGATCCCGTTCATGACGCAGACGCTCATGTGGATCAGCTTTGTTCCATATCCAATTTCGCCCGGCACGAACGAGAAGTGGGGAAAGCTCCTGTCAATCAACCCGATGTTCGGACTGATCGGGGGATACCGGTCGGCGATTTTCGGGTGGCCGAACTGGGACTGGGCGAATCTTGCCATCAGTTGCCTAAGTGGAACGATCCTGTTCGTCTTCGGCCTGTTCTACTTCCGAAAAACCGAACGTCGCTTCGCGGATATCGCGTAGTGATTACAGAAAATGCGGTTCACCGCGGAGACGCAGAGGACGCGGAGATCAGATGAATTTGAATGCGTTTGAGGAATGTGACCTTACAAAACGATTCTATAAGGATTCTACTTTCTCTGCTGTTTTGTGCTTCAAGAGGCTCTCCGCGTGCTCGGGGCCTCTGCGGTGAAATAGGATATTGAAACTCTAAGAGTCCGCGTGTTGCGAGCTGTATCAGGCCTAAATATGTCGAAACCCGCCATCATTGTCCACGATATCGCCAAGGCCTACCGCCTCGGTGCGCTCGGTCTGAAAGACGCACAGAATGCGACCTTCCGCGACGCGCTGGCTGGGATGTTTACCTCTCCCCTTCGACGATTGCGATCGCGCATGGTCGAAGCCGGTGCCGAAGACGATGACAACACCTTCTGGGCACTTCGTGGAGTGAACTTCGAAGTCGAGCCAGGCGAAGTGATCGGCATCCTTGGTCGAAACGGCGCGGGGAAGTCGACCCTTTTAAAAATCCTCAGCCGAGTTGTCGAACCGACGCGCGGATTCGCCCGCATGCGTGGTCGCGTTGCATCGCTGCTCGAAGTCGGTACTGGATTCCACCCGGAATTGACTGGCCGCGAGAATATCTATTTGAACGGCGCGATCCTGGGGATGAAGCGCACCGAGATCAAGGCGAAGTTCGATGACATCGTCGAATTCGCCGAGGTGGAAAAGTTTCTCGAAACACCCGTCAAACGATACTCCAGCGGAATGTACGTGCGGCTCGCATTCGCGGTCGCAGCCCATCTTGATCCGGAGATTCTCATCGTCGATGAAGTGCTGGCTGTCGGCGATCAGCAGTTCCAGAAAAAGTGCCTGGGCAAGATGCAGGAAGTCGCCAGCGGATCAGGGCGCACAGTCCTGTTCGTCAGTCACAACATGAATGCCGTCCGCCGACTTTGCTCGCGCTGTGTGTATCTGAAGGACGGAGTGGTGGAGATGAACGGCCCGACCAATGACGTGGTCGACCACTACATCCACACCAGCACGCCACAGCTTCAGGAGACGCCGGTGCGCGACCGGGTACGGGGCAGCGGGCATGTAATGACGTTTACCGGATTGCGCTGCATACCGCTCGCTTCGCCCAGCATTGTCCCCGGCGCAAAAGTGCGTTTTGAGATCGACTACGAATCCGAGCAAACGCTCCGCAACGCCTCCATCGCCGTCTCCATCGATACCGAACAGGGAGACCGCGTGATTGCATTCAACACGCGTCTTGAACTTGGCATGCAGACCTTTCCTGCAGGCAAGCACACCGTGAGTTGCACGGTCGATGACTTCCCACTTGCGCCTGGGACGTACGGCGCGGACCTTTATCTCTGGAGCAACAATCGCCCGGTCGATCACGTCGAAAAGGCGGCCATGTTCGAAGTGCGCTGGGCAGACTATTTTGGGACCGGCGAATTGCCGTCGCCCAACGGCGGACGGATCGTCAAGCGGTCGACCTGGGAATCGCCGGCGTTTGACCTGGTTGCGACCTGAAGCGATGTCAGCCCCCGGACGGAATCATCCCCTTGTCTCACTGGTCATTCCGACCAAGGATCGCTGCGACCTTCTCGTTGAGACGCTCGATTCTGTACGGGGGCAAACTTACGCTCACCTCGAAGCCATCGTCGTCGACGACGGATCGTCTGACGGCACCGCCGACTATCTAAAAACAGTGGCCGCTGCCGACGCGCGCATCCGACCACTCCTGCGACAAGGCATCACCGGCGGCGCGAATGCGTGTCGCAATCAGGGCGCTCAGGCTGCGACGGGAGAATACATCATCTTTCTCGACTCAGACGACCTGCTCACATCCGAGTGTCTTGCAACGCGCGTCGAACACATCCTGGAGCATCCGCAACTCGACTTCGCCGTGTTCTGCTGCCGACTTTTTTCAGATCGAGTGGCCGATACTCATTTGACATGGAACACGCCTGCATCTGCCGACGCACTCGATCGTTTTCTGATTGTCGACAACCCCTGGCAAACGAGCGGGCCGATCTACACGAGGCAGGCCGTCGCGCGCATTGGCCCGTGGGATGAGCGGTTGCTCAGCTGGCAGGAGTATGAATACAACGTGCGGTCGTTGTTCATGGGATTGAAGTATACGGCCACAAACGTGGTCGATTATCACTATCGACTTCCCTTCCATCGCGACAGCGCGACGACCGCCAAGCACGCGCGTCCGGACCACGTCAAATCACGCTGCCAGATGATCCTCAGTATTCTGGACACAGCCTCCCAATCAAAGGCGTTCACCCCCGACCGCGCGATCCGACTGGCTGGCCTGTGCATGTCAATCGCCGAGCTGGCAGCCGCGCGCGTGAACGCCGCCCATGCGGCTCGCGTCTGGCGGGCGTGTCGGAAGCACGGGCTGATCACGCGAGCGCAGCTGTTACAGGGGCTGGCGTTTTTTCGGGTGTGTAAGATTCCGCGATTGCGATATCGGATGAAGAAGTATCTGCAGGCACACTGGCCCGCCGAGCTTTTCCCACCCGTCAGCAGCACACTTTTTCATGCGCCGATCACGCCTGACATGAGCGGCCCTGCACTCGTCGGTAGCGTGAGCTCAGACATCGCACGCACGACGGAGGTGGGTGCAGGATGAGCACTGTTCCGGCCATCTCAGTCGCGCTGAGCGTCTACAACGGTGAGACCTATATCGTTGAAGCAGTCGGAAGCATTCTCGCGCAGACGTTCACAGACTTTGAGTTCATCATCATTGACGATGGCTCTACGGATCAATCGCGTGGCAGGATCGAACCGATAGCGCAGCGCGACAGCCGCATCAAATTTATCAGCCGAGAGAACCGTGGCATCACCGCGTCGGCCAACGAGCAGCTGTCGCTGGCGCGAGGCCGATACATCGCGCGGATGGATGCGGACGACGTCGCGAGGCCCGACCGATTTGAAAAGCAGTTTGCGTATATGGAAGCGCATCCCGAATGCGTTGCACTGGGCAGTCGGGTCCTGCTGACCGACCCCGACGGCGCACCGCTGCGCGAGATGCCACGACAGCTTGAACATGACGAGATCGACAGCGCGCATATGAACGGTCGCGCGCAGGCGTTTTACCATTCGTCCGGCCTGTATCGGGCAAGCGCGCTGCAACAGATCGGAGGATATCGCTTTTTTAATAATGCAGGGATGGAGGATCTCGACGTGTTCATCCGGCTGGCCGAAGTGGGGAAAATCACAAATCTGCCAGAACCTTTGACCTTGTATCGCCAGCACATGGCCAGCATTGGTCACGCGAATATGGCCAAGCAGTTGAACGCCGTGCAAAGTGTGATGGAGGACGCGTGCAAGCGTCGCGGCCTCCCCCCACCGCCGACCCTTCCACCTGTCATCACGCCCCCCATTCACCAGCAATACGCCAAGTGGGCGTGGTGGGCGCTTCAGTCCGGGCACATCAAGACCGCAAGGAAGCACGCGCTTCGATCGCTGAAGCTCGCCCCGTTCAGTCCCGGCGCATGGAAGGTTACGCTCTGTGCGTTGAGGGGGCGGTAAGCCGTGCTATGATGAAGATGTGAACTCTCCGCACGATCCGTGGTCGCTGCTTCGGCATCATTCAATCGATGCGATGACCCTTCTTCGCTCGATCGCATCGCCTCCCTTTCTCCAGTCGACCGACCCTCGTTCGCAACTCCTTGGTCGCGATAGCTTGAGGGCACTGGAATCTTTCTGGGGCGCTTCGATCTTCCGCCGCCGACTGTCACTGATCGGTGCCGATCAACTCGCGGATCGATTTCGCATCGCTGAATCGGAAGGAACTTTTCATACGTTGAAGCAGCGGGTGATGGAGACGACCGATCCGGAAAACATCCTACGGATGCTACGGCGTCTTGGATCTCGTATGCGGACGCCCGCCACGCTTGTGCTTGGGCGCTCAACACCACTCCTCCTCGATGCGATTCTCGTTCGTAAAACCGATGATGTCGATGTGGTTGACGAAGTTCCCGAACCGCTACGAAACGACCACGCGCTCATTCAAGAGATGATTGACGAGTTTGGCCTCAGACTCACTCATTTCCAAAGTCATTATCTTCCTTCCGGGTGGAAAGCGCGCGTTCGTTCGCTGGGCGTTTTTGGTCGTCTGACAGTCCATCAGGTTGATTCTCTCGACATACTTGTCACGAAGCTCTTTAGCAGGCGGGTCAAGGATCAGCGCGATTTGAACGAAGCATGGGGACTTATTGATCGCGAGAAGTTTATGGGGAGACTCGCCGGCGATACGAGTTCTCTCCGCAGCGATGAGAGGTCGTTGGAGGCCGCACAACAGAACTGGTATGTGCTCACTGGTGACGCAGACCTTCCAGCACCTCCGCCGTGACACGAACGTCACTTCGGTTCCCGAAAGACCTCGTCAACCGTGGTCTGGAATGTGTGCATGCTGGTGGCCGACACCTTGGGCTCTTCCAACGTTCCCTTCACATGAAATTGCAGCAGTTCTTCGCGGGCGCCTTTTAGCAAATCTCCTACGATGGGGATTTTTGCCCAGTTGCTGCTGTCGGTGAAGAACGTCAGGTTCACGCGCTTGGTCTTGAAGTCGAGCGTCCCGCTGCCCTGCATCTGCATATTCTCAGCACGCAGGCGAATCTCCTCGAAAATGATCCGCTGGCCGTCCACGCTATATCGACTGGATGCCTCGCTGAAAGGCTTGTTGATCGGCAGGGCGAGGTTGGTGATCTGCAGCAATCCCAGAATGAGCGGGATGCGATACATCTGCCGGCCCGTCGCGACAACATCACCTCGCCCGCGGCGGGAATCGGGGGCGTTCCAGTTGCCGGCCAGCGCCAACGACGCGTTGACGCGCCCTTCGACATCCGTGCCCGATTCGCCAGCCAACTCCCTCACATCTGCATTACGCAGCAGCAGGTTCACCGCGTAACGGGATGCCGATTTTTCGCCCACCGACCATTCAACCGCGCCAGCCATCTCACCCCCTGCCATTTGCGCCTGCATATTCTGAAGTCGCAAAATCGGCTCGCCACTCTCCTTTCTCAAATCTGCGACAAACTCTCTTGTTGGCCGATCCGCAATGGTCATCGCGTCGATGCTGATCTGCCCGTCCAATGCATCCAGTTCACTGGCGCGCACCTTTCCGTTCAGCGACAAACTCCCCGTGATATGCTGCAGAGGGACACCGGCATCGAGCGATGCGTCACGCATCGACAGCTTGCACGCAAAGTCGAGATCCGTCGGCGTACCAGACGGGTCGGTAGTCGGTGTAACGCGTGCTGACTTCGACGATGGCCAATAGCGTAGCTTGGAGAACTCCAGGTCGCAGACCCCTTTGAACTCAGCCGAAGTCAGCATCTCTGCCAGACCCGACGGAAGTGCAGAACGCAGTTCATCATCCAGCACAAGCTGCCCCGCGGACACGGTCAGGTCCCACGCCCCCGCTGCCCCCAGCGTACCCGCGCCCGCTACCGCAACCGTTGTGTCGCCATGCCGGGCAGTCAGCTTTTCGAGACTGACTCGATCATTGTCGTATCGGATCACGCCTTGCAGATCATCCATTCGATAGGCAAACACGTTCGGCTTGATGGAGAGCTTTTGCGGAACAACCACCAGCTTGATCGACGGCTTTGTCGACGTCGAGCCCTCTTCATAATCCAGCGCGATGTCGGCAGTTCCGCTCGGGTGCACGCTGTCCCAGGCGCTCTTCGCGTCAGCAGGGAGGACCTGGTAAAGCGGCGCATCCAGCGCCAGCGCTTTGGCTGTGGTGGACAGCTTGAATGTCGGCTTGCCATCGGACCAATCGATCAGCCCCTGCGCAGATATTGCAGAGGTGTCGCGCTTTCCATCCAGCCGAATAATCTCCAGACTTGAAGGCGTGAGCCGCAACGCCCCGGCCAGCCCCGAGATGGCGAACGTTCCGTCGGCGGGCCAGATCGATCCATCGTGCAACGCCAAGGTCAGGTCGAACGTGACCTCGTCATCGGGTCCCACCGGCGGCAGGCCGGGCGCGCCGGCGGCGCCGAGTTTTCCGTCGATGTCGAGCGTCCCGCCCAGCCCCAGCTTTTCCAACCACTCGCGGCGCGCCTGTGGAAGCGCGTCCAACAATTGCTTGTCAATGGGAATGTGTCGCGCAACAATCCGGATATCAGGGCGCACTTTCGGTCCCGGATCGGCCGGTGTCCCGATCAGGCCCGCGGCAATTTCATCTTCGGTTCGCCAAGTGATGCGACCGTCGATAGCAAGCGTAGCATCGCCGGTGCGGGACGTCGTGTTGACGATATCCACATGTCCCTCGCGAATCTTCAAAAGGCCTTTCACCTGGCGCAGGGGATACGGAAACATGGTGAGCGACCCGGTCGCATCCAGTAATTCAACATCGGTGTTGATCGTCCACGATTGCTTCAGCCCGATCGGTCGCAAAATATCACAGACAAAATTACCGACGAACGTCGGCCCGCCTTTTCGCTCGGCATCCAGAAACGTCAGCGTCCGCTTAAAGTCGCGCGGAAATGCATCCGTCATGGCTGGCTCGGAATGAATACCTTTCCCCTCCACGCGGATGGTCACACCGGCTTCAGGACCAAGGGGCGCGATCAGTCCGTTGACGCTGACAACGGCCTGAGCATTGGGGCCGCCTTCAATGCCCAGACCTTTAAGATCTTTGATGGCCAGGTATTCAAGCCCGCTATCCTGATCACGTCCGATTTCGACGCGCCCGGTCGCGCGTCGCAGGCGATATGGAAATCGGTCGAAGACGAAATTACCGTCCAGGATATTCACCCCGCCATCCACTGAAACTTTCCCGCCACGTTGCTCACGGCGCAGTTCGAACTTCAGATCGCAGGTGCCTTCCGGGCGAAGGCGTTCGTACATCTCGCGCACGGGCAACGGAAGCGAATTGGCATACGACAAGCCTGCGGGCAGATAGATGTGCTCGTCGAGGCCCGACTGGATCGTCAGCTCCACGGGCGCGAGCGGCGAATACCCGTCGATTTTCCCCGAGAGGCGGATGGCGTTGGTCTCGACCCTTCCACTGACTTGCTCAATGGCAATGCCTGACTCAGTGAATACGAACGAACCCGAGACGCTGTGCAGGCGAATGGGTGCCGCGTCGAACGTGTTGTCCCAGCGCTCAAATCCATCCGAGACGCTTGCCATCGCATGGGCGGAGAGCGGCTTGGGCGGGTCCGGGACATTTTGCGGCGAGCGCCCATCGTGCCCGCAGCGCAGCGCGGTGAACATCATCGCCGCTGCCGCCATGCGATCGTTTTCCTGCTGGCTGCGAAACTCCTCGGGTTGCATCGCGAACGTCACCCCGTCCAGGTCGGTCACAACTTTAAATTTCGCCGGGCTCCCGTTCCGCGGGGGCATATAGGTGAGTTCCGGGATGTTGACGCGTCCGGCCAGCCCGTGCGCCTCCCACCAGTCGCGCACCTGCGCTGGCAGCATCGTGCGAATATCCCGCCCGAACCGGAACTTAAACATCCGCGCGGAGACGAAGCCGGTGTCCATCACAATCGACCCGCTGATCACCGGGCCCACGCCTTCGTTCTGCCCGCGGCTCTGCAGATCGAAGGCATATTGCCCAGGCTCAACGTCAGGCGTCAGGCGCCCTTCGATCGCCATCGACCCCAGTCGATAGAGCTGTCCGGAACGAATCTCGCTGTATTCGATCTGGGCATTTCGCAGGAGAATCTCAGGCAGAACCAGCGGCTTTGAAGGCTCAACCGGTTCGGTGCGCGGGGAAGCGCGCTGGCGGATCATGCGCTGATAATTCCATCGACCCGTGTCGCGATTTTCAGTCAGATGCACATGCGGATCGATCGCGCGAATCTGCGTGGCCACCAGTTCTCCGCGTAGCATCGCAGCTGGGTTGTATTGCAGTTGAAACGACTTGGCGGTGAAGATGACCGAGTCAATCGATCTTTGATCGTCGACCAGCACCTCGACACCATCCAGACGAAGGCCCTCGAATATCGACAGCGTGGCCCCTTCGACACGCACCGGGCCACCGAGCAATCGGGTGAGGTACGTTTCAGCCAGCTTCCGAACACGCATCGAATCGGTGTAGTACCAATACGCGCCGATCAGGATGACGAGCAGGATAAAGACCGCAGGCATCCCCCACCGCCGCACTGCCGAGAGGCGCGGCTGAAACGGATGCATCGGCTTCCAAGGCCGATCAAACAGGCGGTCGGGTGTGGTGGGGAGGCGTGACATGTCGACATTCAGACGTCAGAACTTCACGACCCCGCTGGCACAGAATCGCTCGCGGGGAGTGTAGCCCGGCTTGATCTGGCCAATGCGCAGGCAGCTATCACTGCCATCGGTGGTTCGACCGGCACGCGATAACGCAACGAGCCCACCGAGGCCGCGTGGATGGCAGTAAAATATAACGCACCTGTCGTCAATAACACCTTTGCTGGTAGGGTCAGCATGCGTGACCGGCAGAGTCCGACAATCACCAACACGTCAAACGGGAGACTGAACGCGAGTGCGACGACCCAGTATTTGACACCAGCATATTCGCTACTGAGTGGAACCGGGGACCACATGCGCGCGACCTTCACCACCGCCAGTCGTAATGCCCGCATGGGGTCGGCAACGATTGCAGATCGAGCCTTGGCTGAATAGTAGGACGTTCGCGAGACTTCGTCGCGAACGCTCGCCTCGTCGACTTGCTCGGTTTGCAAAAAGCGCTGATCGCTCGCGCCCGTCGCGCCCGGCCAGAAGCCGTCGTACAGCGTCACGCCGCCGTTCGTCGTCGTCCAAATCCATTTGCCCAGCACTTGGTGATTGCGATAAGCCCAAGGCAGAAGCATGACCATCACCACCGCCGACGCAACGCCCGCGCGCACTAACCCTGTCCACCGGTAGTACGCGATGCCTCTTCCGGTGTTCAACAGAACTGACACGCCCGCCAGCATTGGCGTTAGGCACAATGCAGATGGCCGGACGAGCACAGCGCAACCCATCAGCACCGAACTGCCGAAAAGTGCGTAGGGACCCGCGACCGTCAGCAGGACGAGCGTCCACGCGAGCAGGGACGTGAATAATGTCTCGCTGAGGATCAATCCAGAAAAATAAATCAAAAACGGATTGAGCGCGACGAGCGCCGCGCTCAAAAGGCCCACACGCGCCGCTCCAATATCACCGATGCGGTCGCGCAGAACGCGCCTGGCGAGCAGATACACCGCCAGCACGGTGGTGGTGTCGAGCAGTGCCTGGGCAGCGCGGATCAACAACACGTTTCCAGAATTTATCGCGACGAACACTGGATAGCCCGGCGTGCGGTAGGCGAAGACGTTTTGATGAAATCGCTCATCAAAAAAATAGAGCGATTTTTCGGTCAGCAGATTCCTGCCCAGCTGCAGATACTCAGCTTGATCGGGCAACGTGCGGGCGTCGATCCCAAGCGGTTGCATGCAGACCCAGGCCACGCGAACAGCCAGCGCAGTCACCATGATCACCAGCAGTTGAGAGAGGTGCAATCGCGACGGCGTCATCACGATGCAACGTACCACGTCCCGCCGGCGGTTGCGACGCACGCCTGATACTCGCTAGAGTGTCCCACCTGATGGAGGATGCTTTTCTATCCTCGCAGGCGGAGCTCACTGGGCTGATACAGCAAGTCCGCGCGCTGGCCGCGACGCTACCCGACGAGTCCACGCGGCGATGGCTTGACGACGTCGCTGCCGTTCAATTTCATCTGCATCCGCCTCGCGATCGCGCGCCGGCCCTGGTGATACTGGGTGGAACAGGCACGGGAAAGAGCACCCTCCTCAATCGCATGGTTGGTGCTCAGATTTCGCAATCCAGTTTTCGACGGACGTTTACCGGCGGCGCCGTTGCTGCTGCGAGGGATGTCAACTCGATCCCATTGAACTGGCTCGGTTTGCCGCACATGACGACCGACCAAAGTGCCCTGCCCGTGCGTGGCGACAGCGCGACGCTGCAGGTCGTATCTCTGGATCACACGTTGCTTGAGCATGTAACGATTGTCGATACGCCCGACCTGGACGGCGATACACCCGCTCATCACGCGGTCGCGGATCGGGCGTTTCGGTGGGCGCAGGCGGTGCTGTTTGTCGTCACACCTGAAAAATATCAGATGACGGAATTGCTTCCGTACTATCGCCTTGCCGATCGCTACGGCGTGATGCGATTCTTCCTGATGAATAAATGCGAGGAGGAGGCGTGCGTCGCGGACTATCAGACGCAACTGCAGGCGCATACGCCCGACGCGAGGGTGAAGGCCATCGCGCGGGATGATTCTGCGTATCAGCCCACATCAACACTGGACGACCTTGTAAGCCAATTGAAACTCCTGACTGCCGACACAGTCCACGCGCATCCGCGTGGCGTGGCGCGACGCGTTCAGGATTCACTGGGTCGATTGAAGGACCAGGTGATCGCGCCAACGCGGGCAAGGCAACTTCGCATCAGCCGAACCATTGATGCGCTGCGATCGCTGGAAACACCGCAGCCGGGCATCGACGTCAACCCGATCACAGAGCAACTTCAACGTCGACTGCAGGAGCAAAGCGTTTTATATCTGATGGGCCCGAAGCGCATCCTGGATCGCCTGCGACAAACGCCGGCGCTGCTTGCGCGGCTCCCGCGCACGACGTGGGATTTGTTTCGTGGCAAGCAGCCTTCGCGTCACGATGATGTCGCGCCGACCGACGTACCGGGTAACGCCCTGAACTTTTCGGCAACGCTGTCTGATCAGTTCCGCATCGTGCAAAGCCGGATCAACGACACCCTGGCCGTCACATCCGGTGCGCCCCTGCTGAGTGATAATGATCTGACGACCATGCGCATCGACCCCATCGACGCAGGCAAGATTGCCGATGAGGAGCTTGCCGATCTCAAGCAGTGGTTGCAGACCCGCTGGAACGCGACACCACGCGATACCGTGCTTCTGCTGCGCCTTCTCAAGCATCTGCCCGGCGGGTCAAAACTTACGCAGTGGGCCGAAGCCGCGCCGTATCTGCTGGCGATCATCGTTGCGACCCACCACGCTTTCTTCGGACATATTGATCTGCTGATTCTCGGAGGTTACAGCCTCATCACGTGGCTGACCGAGCATGTCAGCAACGAAGTCAGCGGGCGGACCAAACTCGCCAACCAGCGGATCGCTGAACGCTTCACGCGCATGGTGCATGATCAACTTTCACGGACGATCCAGGCCCTGCAACGCAACGCCCCGCCGTTGACTGATCTGGATCACCTCGACCAGCTCGCCGACGACCTTCACCACACTGTCGACCGCGAAGCTGCAGGCATACCACACACGGCCCCGCTACGGGGATGATCTCCATGCCAATCGATCTCACACAGCTTGTCCGAGATACGGTCGACCTCACCGGCGTGGCCGCGCCGTCGCTGCTCGATCCTGACGCGCCAATCCTGCAGACATCCTCGACAGGCGCGGATGATTTTTATCTCGTCGGTGTGATAGGCGGGAAGGATGTCGGCAAGTCGAGCCTGATCAATGCGCTGGTCGGGTCGCCAGTCACGCACGTCACGTCGCACGGCCCGGGCACGCAGCAGGCGATCGCGTACGCACATGCGTCACAGGTCGACAGAGTTAAAGACTTGCTCGATCGCGAGATTCCGGGACGATTTTCGATTGTGTCGCACGAGGTGACGACGCTCAATCGCCAGGTGCTGCTCGATCTGCCCGATGTGGACAGTCACTATGAAGCAAACGTCGCGATCACTCGCGCGATTTTGCGCAGGCTGTTATTTCCGATCTGGATGCAGAGCGTCGAAAAGTATGCCGACGACCGCCCGCAAAGGCTGCTGAAACAGGTGGCCGACGGAAATGATCCGGGCAACTTTCTCTTCGTGCTCGCCAAGGCCGATCAGTTGCCCGAACCCGCGCAGGCGACCGAGCTGGCCGGTGACTTTGCGGCCCGGGTTGCACGCACCCTCGTGTTGGGTCAACCGCCACAAATCTACGTCGTCAGTGTGCGCGAGCCTCACCGTTTTGATCTTGCCACGCTCCGTGAAACTTTATCCAGACAGAAAGAGACCGACCTTGTTGACCGCGCCCGCGCATCGGCAGCGGTCCGTCAGGCTCATACGCTGATCCGATGGTTGGACACGCAGCAACTGCCAGCCCGCGCACTGCGACTGCAACGGCTGACTGACGCGCTGCGCGAGACACTCACGATACGTATCGTCACACCCATCCTCGAACGCACGCTCCCCGGGCTGGCGACCGACCCGGCCCGACGAGTCGATCTCGTCGACGCGGTGACCTCGGCACAGGTGCGTGCCTGGCCGCTCGTCGGGATCGCGCACACGCTCCTTTCCCCGCTGATGTCGATGGTCCGCGCTAACCTCGCCCCGGCACGGTTGCATGGTTTCGGCTCGACTGAAAATCTAGTGGAATCGCATCTGCCGCATGATGGGTTGGGCCTCGTGGAAACGTTGCAGGCCAGCTTCGCACAACTGCAACACACGCACGGCGACACGACGACGATTTACGGGGACCGACCGCTCTGGAACCTTCACCCCGCGCAGCGGGCGATTGCAGACCTGCGAACGCGCCTTTCACGGGCGATCGACCTTGATCGTGCGGATATATCCCGACGTTTGCAGCGATCGAGCCTCCTGCTTGCACCGGTACGGTGGCTGCTGACCATCGGCGCGATCCTTTGGTTCCCCCTTGTACAACCCGCGTGTGAATTGCTCCTCACCGCAAGCGGGGAGATCCGTTCTGCATCGCTGGCGCTGCTGGTCGTGCAAACACTGAGCGTGTCGGCCCTGTTGAAAAACCTGGTGTTCCTGCTGATATGGTTTGTGGTGATCGATTTGACGATCTGCTGGTCGGCACACCGGCGCGTGACACGCCTGCTCGCGCGATCGGCAGAGTCCGACGCGGCTCAGGGTCTGTCACGCGTCGTGCTGGAATGGGTCGACGACCTCATTCAACCCGCATCGCAAGCGCATGCCCGCACCGCAGGCATCATCGAAGCGTTGGATCAGGCTCGCGTTTCGTATGACTTGTCTGTGGATCAAATTGATCGTCAGGCGAAGAGGCTTTTGTAATTATTCGGGGAGTACAGCTTAAACTGCACCTCGCGCAGATATTCAAAAGCGCCCGCCTGCCGGACGTTTTCAACGAGCGCAGCGATCTGCAATTGTGACTTGTAGGCAGCGATGCTTGCGAGTTTCGTCTCAAGCACGGTATTGACCGCATGGATTTCAATATTCGGCTTGTCGATGAAGTCGCAATAAACGGCCATCTCATACACCTTCGGAACATCCGCCAGCGGCTTGCCCAGCTCCGGCCAGATCGCCCCGCCAGCGTGAAACAAACAGATCATCAACTCGTTATGCGTGATCTGATGATCAGGGTGCAGATCGGTCGGTGTCGGTACGAACACCCGCGTCGGTCGTACGTGCCGCAGGTGATAGGTGAACGCATTCTGCAACCCTGTATGCCCCGCGATCGACATCTCCGTACCCACCGCGTTCCGCCGACCTTGATAACTGAAGAGGTTTGCGTCGGGATAGCCGATGGTGTGGATTTTCTGGGCGGAAAATCCGAGTATGCGGAACGAATCAAGCATTTCGGCGCGTCGTGTTTCGACGATGTGGTCGCGCTGCTCAAGCGTGCAATATCCCTGACATCCGTCGGTGACAACCAGCACCTGCAGATCCACCCCCTCTGCCAAGGCCGACTGAACCAACAGACCCGCGCCGATGGCCAGATCGTCGTCGTGCGGGCTGACCATCAGCCACGTTTCGTTTTTGATGGCTGACGATTGAAAGAGTTCGCCGAGCGCACCTGTTCGCTGCTTTTGTCCGTTGATGAGTCGCGTGAAGCGGAAGAGTTCATTTGGCATAATAGTCCGTGAAATTTATGTTGATGCATCCGCCGAGAACTCTCCCGTAACACGGGCTTCCAGCCCGTGCCATAGGACTTCATGTGTCGGAAGTCGTCGCATCCTGCAGATCCAATAGTCTTGGCGTGGGCTGGAAGCGCGTGTTACGGGAGAGCGTCTCAACCACATCGTACGGCTCGCACTCGCGATACACCAACGTTTTCGTGCACCGATCTATCGCGACAGAATCATCGCTTCGCGATATTCCCCGTCCATCGCACCAAGTTTCCAACGAACGTTGCGTACGCGTCGCCGACTTCGATCTGCCAGCTTCCCTTGGCCTTTGCCTTGACGCGCCGGGTGCCCCAGTCGACAAATCCGCCCACCCAGTGCGGGGCAAGGTCGGTCATCAAAGCAGCGGTGCGACCGTATCCAAACCCGCCAATCACCAGCAACGGATGCAACGTTCGCGGGGTCATCTCGATGACGTCTCCTCGGATCGTCGACGTGAATTGCTGCGCGCCAAGCAGCACCTGCGCGTGGAGCCGAGCCTTCACCCGATTCAACCCCCCGATCGTTGGGGGCCGCTTATCCCACGGGAGCTTCGCGGTGATCTCGTGATCCATCAGCTTCAACCAGACTGCCGGCTGATCGAAGTTTTGTCGGTCATCCTTTTTAGCGATCTGGACGGGCAGCACCTCGGCCACGCTCGACTGATCCCAGTTTCCGCCATGCCCATGAAACGATTCCCATCCGCCAATCATCAACAACCCCGCGCCCCTGGCCACGTGACTGACCACCGCCACCTGCTGTGACTTCGACAGCATGCGTGCGGGGTAATCGCTCAGGATGATGAGCTTTCTGGGTCGTGATAGAAGTCCCGCCTCGACCGAGGTGTCGCTGGGGACATAGTCGAAGCGCAGACCGAAGTGCGTGAGCAGGCCAGCGAGATATCCCGCTGCCCCCGAAAGGGACGTATCACCCAGATAAAGCACATCGGCTGTAGGCATGGAGACCCGCCATCAAAGAATAGCGCCCACTTGCTCAATAAAATCGCTGATGTTAAGAAGGATACGCGGGCGAATTACGCTGTCAAACAGGCTTACTACGGTAACACAAATGCTCTCTGGAAACGCGCTCATCGGCCAGTCGGGTGGTCCCACCAGTGTCATCAACGCATCCCTGGTGGGTGTGATGGATGGCGTTGCCAAATCCAGGTCGATCCGGAAACTTTTTGGGATGCACTTCGGCATTGAAGGGGTTTTGGCCGACACGCTCGTCGACCTGTCGCGCCAGGATGCGGCTACGCGTAAGGCGCTGCGCACGACGCCATCCAGCGCGCTGGGATCGAGTCGACACAAGCTCAAGGAACCCGACTTTGATCCGATCATGAAGGTGCTGAAAAAGCACAACATCCGCTTCCTGTTCATGATCGGCGGAAACGACACGATGGATACGGTGCATCGCATCACCGAGCACGCAAAATCGGTCGGGTATGAGATGGTCGGCGTGGGCGTGCCCAAGACCGTCGACAACGACTTGTTCGGCGTCGACCACACGCCCGGCTACCCCAGCGCCGCCCGGTACGTCGCAATGAGCGTGCTGCAGGCAGGGTTGCTCGCGCGCGATATGCAGCGCGTCGATCAGTTTGTCATCTATCAGACAGTCGGCAGAAGCGCGGGTTGGCTGCCCGCGGCTTCGGCGCTTGCGAAGAAAAAGCCGGGAGACGCGCCGCACATCATCCTGCTGCCCGAGCGCCCGTTCGATCGCGCTCGCTTTCTGGCTGCGGTGAAATCCGCGCATGAGAAGTTCGGCTTTGTCTCCATCGTCTGTGGCGAAGGGATCACGACTGCCGACGGGAAACCCATCAGCGCATCGGATGTCAAAGACAAGTTCGGCAACGTCGAGTTTGGCGCGATGGGTGGCACGAGCGCTGCCATGATGCTGCATCGCATGATCGCCTCGGAGTTTGGCTGGCGGGGTGAGTTTCAAGTGACAGAGAGCCTGCAGATGTGTGCTGCCGACCGCGCAGTCAAGCTCGACATCGACGAAGCCTACGCCGCCGGCAAGGAAGCGGTGCGTCTTGCGACCACGGGCGCGGGCGGGGTCATGGTCACGCTTCGTCGCGTCAGCAAAAAGCCATACCGCGTGGGTTTTGGAACGATCCCGCTGCACGAAGTAGCGGTGCACGCCCGGCCCATGGACGACCGCATGATCGACGCATCGGGCATGTTCGTCACCAAGGCGTTTTTGGACTACGCTGCTCCCCTCGTCGGCCCGCTGCCCGAATACGCGTCGTTGCAACTGGGTCCAGCGCGTCGTAAAGGTGCCCGGTCCGCTTGATGAGTGAAACAACATGAACGCAACCGACTCGAAATATGCCTCCTTCGGTCTCGTGAAAGACATGCTCGAAACGCCCGGCGTGGTGGCGCGCTTCGATACCGGGCAAGGCGTCGAAACCGCCCGCGCCATTCGCAAGGTGGGCAGACTTTTTCTGACGGGCGAAGGATCAAGTCGGATCTTCCCCGCCAAGCAGATGATGCTGCAGGCCCGCCGACGCGGATCAAACCTGGTGCTGCACACCGAAGCCGGATTGCAGTCGCGCGAATATGACCTTCGGGACTGGGCTGTTTTCGCTGCTTCGAATTCGGGTCGCACGTCTGAGGTCATCAAACTTTTTACCGAGCTAAAAGCCAAGGGACACTCGCATCTGTATGGGCTGACTGCCGGTCAGGCTTCAAAGCTGGCCGATGTCGCAGGCAAAACCTACGTCCTCACCTGCGGAGGCGAAGGCGCCGTCGCAGCGACGAAATCGGTTGTGGAGCAGGCCCTCTTTTATCATGCGTTATATGAAGCAACCGAGGCGGACACCATTTCGTCGCCGTTGTCCGGGGAGTTGAAAAACCTGGCAGCGCAGCTGACCGAAGCGCTCACGCTCTCGATCGATCCAGCACTGACAGAGAAAATCGCCCGCGCGGGCACGATCTACTTCGCGGGGAGAAACGACGGCGTGGCCGAGGAACTGGCACTGAAAACCAATGAGATCACCCGCAAAAAGAGCGACTATCTTGAGGGCACCTATGCGGTGCACGGGATAGAAGAGGTGATGAGCGCCAACGATGTCGTCATCTGGGTTGACCCGTATCCCGATTCCTATCAGAAGTTCGCCGACGTGCTGGTCAAGGGGGTTGGGTTGACGGTCATCGCGCTGTCAACCGTGCCCACCCCTTTCCCCACGATAGGCATCCCGTCAGCCGGTGCGCTGCAGAGTTATGTGAATCTTTGTGCAGGTTGGAACGTGCTGGTCGAAGCCGGCATCCAGCTGAACATCAACCTCGACAAACCCGAACGCGCTCGAAAAGTGGGGAACGAGTTCGTCGTTTGAACGCAACACCCGACGCCCCCGATCATGGACGCGTGGTTGGCTGCGTGAGCTCCGCCCGAAGCTTTCTCGCCGAATGAAAGCGCGCCTGCGCACTTGCCGTCATATCAAACTCGACTTCTCGGCCAAGCAGTTGTTCCAATTCCCGCCGGGCGACCACGCGCAGGTCTGCGTCGTCGCTGCAGAGGCAATCGATGAGAAACTTCGCGTCGTGTCGAAGTGCCCGGGCCTCGTCAGGCGACAACCGCGCGTACGGCTCGACGATGGATCCGATGCGCGTCTGCTGCTCTACCGACATCGTTGCCAGGGGCTTCTGCAGGAGGACGATCGCTGCGGGACGCCCCAGTTCGCGCAACTGCTCCGTGGCTGAGTCACGCTCGCGGAATCCGGGGGCATCGAGCGCGATCACCAGGTCATCCACTTTTTTCATCACCGCGAGGTCGGGCTGAACCGCGTCGGCCAGCACCTGCCATCCACGGGCGGCATCGGGCGCGAACAGGAACAGCTCCTGGCCCAGCTGCTCAAAAATGGGCTGGAGATACGTGCTGGTCTCGTCGGGATATCGCTCGCGCAACTGCACCAGCGTATCGGCCTGCAACTGCAGATCGACCGTCTTCTCATTCGTCAACAACGACGTGCGCGTCACGCGGAGGATGACGCCCGGCGTGTCGTCATTGGGCGCATGCGTTTGCACGATGGAGATATTCTCCATCAGCACGGGTGATTCAGTGTCCCGCACGACCTGTGTATTCATCGAGTTAACAATCACATACATCGCTAACAGCGAGCGATTGTCGTCGTCAAACGTGTAATCCGACAACATAAACATCGAAGGCAGGTTGCTCTGCTGCTCGTCCGATGTCAGCACCTGCAGTGTCGTCAACCCATCTCGCCCGGGGATCTTCAGCTCGACCTTTTCAGACGCGTCGAAGAAAGATGAATGAACAAGCAAGCGATCATCCTCAACCGAAAAAGTCACCACATCGCGCAGCGACTTGACCTCGACAGTCTTCAACCCCGCATTGCTTTGGCGAAGGGATTTCAGACCATCATCGGCACGCTCGACAGCGTCACCTTCCGCCGCCTGCGCGGGCGCGCAGCGCGCGATCAGGCAGCATATTGCCAGCAGGATTGGGAGCTTATTCGTGGCCATGACCACCTGATAATAGGACTTCACACGTCGTTCGTCGCGAGGTCCGGCGACATGCTGCTTTGATACCTGGTGCCCCGCCAAGTCGTCCGGCCGGTCACGCACTTGATCAGGCTGAACGTGAAAATGGCGAGGATCGCAATCGAAGAGATCGGTAGCAACCCGGCCAGCCACGCGCGGTTTCCACTGAAACGGTAGACCAGCCCGATCAACATCATCACCATCATCAAGTGGATGCAGCCAGCCAGTGTCCAGCCCCACGTGTGTGGCAGATCAAGCGGGTGGTACTGTCGGAAGACTCCCCATCCAATGGCCAGATACGCCGACAGCGTGCAGAAGATGAGGAAGAACGCCCCACCCAGCAACCGCCACGGCCGACGCCGGGCCGTCCCGGAGAAGATGCGTGCCCACCCGTGGAACATCTCTCGCGGCGCGTGATACATGCGCGTCGATGCAAAGTCCCGTCCCATGAACAACCGCGTGCGAAACCCGCCCTGCTTGATTCGCCGCATCAGTTCGACATCCTCGGTGATCTCCGATTTGACGCTGGCGTGTCCACCGATCTTCTCATACACCGCCCGACGGATCAGAAAAAACTGCCCGTTGGCGGCTGCATGTTGCGGGCGACTGTCGGAATTGGTCAGGCTCACCGTATGCAAAATCGACCACAGCCCCGCTGCCAAGGGCAGGATCAACTTCTCCCACCACGTCACACATTCCAGGCGCGTCAGCAGACTGGCCGCGTCGTACTTCCGCGCTTCACACAACGCCAGCGTTGTGCGCAACGCATCGGGTTGAAGCTTGACATCCGAATCGACGAACAACAGCCACTGTCCGTCCGCATGCTGCGCGCCCAGATGCAGCGCGTGACACTTGCCCAGCCATTGACCGGGCAGATGATCGACATGCACCGCCCGCACGCGCGCGTCGCGCCTGGCAAGGTCCTCAATCACGCTGCCCGTTCGGTCACTACTGCGATCATTGATCAGCACCACAGAGAAGAACGGGTAGTCCTGCTTAAGGATCGATTCGACACATGCGGCAATGTGCGACTCCTCATCCTTGGCCGGAACGAGGATTGTCACACGTGGAGGGGGTTGCGGCAGCGCATGCCCGGGCCGCACCAGCTTGTTCATGCGCCCATGTGCCAGATAAAACAGCACCGCAAGCATGCCCCAGGCGACTGGTCCCAAGGCGATGTAAATCGGATAGAGGATGTCTTCAAGAAGCCGCAACGCACCTCTTAGCATAGACGACGCGGAGAGAGAATTGAAATGGGTAAAGGGTAAGTGACCCCCATTGCCGATAACACGGTATGAGCGCTTTAACTCTTCGATCTGAAAATATTAAAACCCGAACCGGTCCCAAACTCGCATCCGACGAGCGTCGCCGATCCGAACGCAAGCCGCACATCATTGAGGCGTGGCTTCGTCCCGGCGTCGAAAGTGCAGCCGAGCCGATCGAGGTCACAGGTTTGAACATCTCCCAACACGGCGCCGGCTTCGTAGCCCGCCAGGAGCTCCGAGCCGGTACATTCTGGTGGGTGGAGATCGGTCTGGGCACCCAACGCATGAGCACAGAAATCCGCGTGGTAAGCTGCCGAGAAAACGACACAGGCGGATACGCGGTCGGCGCGGAATTCTGTTGAGCCGGTCACCGTTTTAGATATGGGATCGCCAATGAAAATGTTCCACGTGGAACATTGTTGATTAGCGCGCCTGCCGATCTCACCACGTGTAGCGACGGTTCGAAGAACCGTGCTTTGAAGACGATGCAAAGCACCGTTCTCCGAGCCCTCGTTTCAAGACCATCCAAACCACCGATCTCCGAAACATCGTTTCAACACCATCCAAAGCGCGGTTCTCCGAACCGTCGCTAAACAGCAGACAGATCGACCCTTGAGACGCTCGAATCGTCCCTCCCTCCGCAAACCGCAATTGTTCCACGTGGAACATTTCTTACCCACCCCGCCGCCCCTACCCATCTTTGGCTTCGTTTCGTCCGCCGGGTGGCCGGTGCCTCTCCTTTCAAGTTTCGCCAAATCTGACTCTCCCATCAACGAACTTCCCACCTCTCCCATTCGGTTGCGCGATAGTGCGTGACCCAGCGCAACACAAAAATGACCGCCATTGTCATAGGAGGCTTTACGACACAGCAGCGTCGTGCATTTCCATAAGTGCAGTTGCGCTGAATTCCCCAAATTCCTCCCATATTGAAAACCAACACCCCTTGGAGGGAAATACCCTGCGCCGAACTCAACGCTCAAAACGGTTGACTTTTGTCACAGCCGCTTTGACATTTCCTTGCACACATTCAAGGACTACGACGAGGTTCCGCCAGTGCCCCGGTGCCTACAGACGCTTGGGCGGGTGGAGAAAAAGTATCGCAAAAAAGGCGGAGGGGTACGATTGCGGCGACTGATCCGTCTCAGCATCTTCAATTCATGGAATTTGCTGTTTGCGGAAGTATTCGACATGCCCGTCGGAGAATCCGATGTTGCGCTCGAGTGCATCTCCGGGCGTCACGGAAAGGCTGAGGAGGAGCTGACGCTTGCCGTGCGGGACGTAGTAATACTGAGGATTGGGAAAATCCTCGTTTACCCAGGTCGGGCATGTCAACATCGGAAGTTGCTTCCTCGGATTGCGGGGGAGCGTGCCGGGAGTACGAGGAATCCCTTGGCGACTATTTCGTGATCTCGGCCGCAGGGACCACGCCTTGGTTATCGCTTGCTCAGCCAGACGGGACTTGGCGCAAAGACCTCCGCATAATGGTGCGATCCAACGAGCCGGGACATCTGGAGCGCGTGCTTTCCATTTTCATTCATATACACTCCCCACATGCTTCATGAGAATCTGAGCAAATCGCTCGAAGACCTTTCATCCCGGATCATTGCCATCCGGGACTCTCTTTGACTTGGCAGGAAAGCAACGCCGGCGTAAAGAGCTGGAAGAAAAGATGGGGTCCGATGGTTTCTGGGATCACCAGGAACTAGCCAAGCCGATCATTGCCGAAAACAAGGCGCTCAAGGCGCAGACTGAGCCGATCGAGGGCATGCTGCGCGATCTGGACGATGTGCGCGCTCTCCACGAGTTGGCAGTCGAGGCCAAGGATCAGGATTCGCTTGAGGAGGCCGATCGCATGCTCTTCGCGTTGGAGAAACGCGGGGAGAAGGTCGAGCTGCAGGCGCTGCTGGACGGGCAGAACGATCCGTTGAACTGCTTCGTGACCATCCAATCGGGCGCAGGGGGAACTGAGGCGCAGGATTGGGCGGAGATGCTGGCGCGGATGTATCTCTACTTCTGGGAGCGTCGCGAATGGGACGTCTCGGAAGTCGATCGCCAATTTGGTGAGCAGGCGGGGATCAAGAGCGCTACCTTCTTCATCAAGGGTGCCTACGCGTTCGGTTATATGCGCGCCGAGGCCGGGGTGCATCGGCTGGTTCGCATCAGCCCGTTCAACTCTCAGGGCAAGCGGCAGACGAGCTTTGCCTCGCTTGACATCACACCCGAATTTCCCGAAGACGAAGACGACGACGGCGAAATCCCCGAGGACGATCTGGACTTTGTCGCCTTCGTCCGCGCGAGTGGGCCGGGCGGGCAGAACGTCAACAAGGTCGCCAGTGCGGTGCGCATTACCCATATTCCCACGGGCATTACGGTTACGTGTTCAGTCGAGCGATCTCAACAGCAGAACAAGCGCCTGGCGATGGCGATCCTCAAGGGCAAACTTGAGTTGCTGGAACAGGCTAAGCGCGACGAGGAAATGAAGAAGATCGTCGGTGAAAAGGGCGTGATCGGATTTGGATCGCAGATCAGGTCGTATGTGCTCGATGATCGCCGGGTGAAAGACCACCGAACAAATCACGAAACATCGCAGGTCGAGGATGTGCTCGATCGAGGCAATCTCGATCCGTTCATCGATGCCGAGTTGCGCCGGCGGAAATCTGTCAAGAAATGATCGTCGTAAGATCTTCATCTGTATGATCTTACGTCTAGGTTTGGTGATCTCGAACTGCGCAGTCCGCTTTCTGCGTCAGTCAATTTCATGCCCGCTTGCCCTCGCGTCCGATAATTTCAATATGCGGAGATTAGCGACGGCTTAATTTGATCCTTCAGCAAAATCACCTACACTACCACCGGCACACGCGGGGCAACGGGCATGTATGATTGTTGATTGTCACACACATATTTGGCAGTCTCCTGAACAACTCGGGAGCATGGATTTGGGCGAGCAACCCCGTGGTAAGGGTTCGCGAGTACGGAGCAATCCAAGCCGATCGAGCTGGCGGACCGTGCCGGCTGCGGATCCGGAGCATCACTGGGAATCGTCCGCGACCGTCGACAAGTCGATCGTCCTGGGCTTCAAGAGCCGGTATCTGCAGGCGGACATCCCCAACCGCTTTGTCGCCGACTATTGCAATCGCTTTCCGCAGAAGCTGATCGGGTTTGCCGGGATCGATCCAACCGACACCGACGCCGTCGACGAAGTCCGCGCTGCCAAGATCGACCTGCACCTACGCGGGATCACCTTGTCCCCGGCCAACCAGGATTTTCATCCCTCCGATTCCCGCGCGATGCGCGTCTATGCAGAAGCCGAAAAACTGGGGATGCCCGTTCTCATGCACCCAGGCGGGCATTTCACCGAGCAAAGCAAGCTGGAGTTCGGCCGACCGTATCTGCTGGACGAAGTCGCGCGGTCGTTCCCGAAATTGCGGATCATCGTCGCGCAACTGGGTCAGCCGTTTGTTGAAGAGACGATCTTCCTGCTTGGCAAACATACCAACGTGCTGGCCGACGTCAGTGGAATGCTCGCGCGCCCCTGGCAGGCGTACAACGCGCTGGTGGCTGCCCATGAACATCAGGTGATGGAGAAACTCCTGTTCGGATCGGACTTCCCCTACACCAGCGTCACCGAGTGCATCGAAGCACTCTACCGCATCAACCAGGTTGCCCAAGGCACAAACCTGCCCGTCGTCCCGCGTGAATCCCTTCGCGGGATCGTCGAGCGCGACGCGCTGGGGCTGCTGGGCCTTACCTGATACACAAGGGTTGCCCGCCCGATATACAAAGGCTCACGGATGAAGCATGTCGCGCTGATGGTGTTGATCGCTTTTCTGGCGGGTTGCAGTTTTTCCAGTCGACCAAAAATCACGCTGCGCGGGGAGGATTCGCGGGTGAAGTTCGCCCAGCAGTTCGATTACGCCTGTTTCTCTCGTGATGAATCGGGTGCGTATGAGATCGTCCTGCTCGACGACGGCATGCGTGAGGCCGAACGACAGATGCCCGACCCAGGCCTCCCGCTGAGTACAACGTCCGAGCGCCCGCTCAGGCAGGCGATCTGCATCCGCGTCTTCTGGCGACCCGTGCGCGGGACCAAGCCCGATCACCCCGCTGCAACCAATGCAGCACTCGACTGGTATCTGTTCGGCGACACCTCTGCTGGGGAAGCGCGCAATGTGCTCAAATATAGTGGCGCGGGTTTCGTCAATATTTACGGATCGGGCGATGAGGTGACAGTGGCCATCCGCCGGGCGACAGTCAAACCGGTGGTCGTACGAGGCGAGCTGACCGACCCGATTGGCAAGGCCATGCTGACCGGATCA
>Ga0105047_10004316_pt1 | contig 24787 bp, 13 predicted proteins | sample MAT04_FD_78384 | JGI IMG/M metagenome (GOLD analysis project Ga0105047, IMG submission 78384) | Freshwater microbial communities from Lake Fryxell liftoff mats and glacier meltwater in Antarctica - MAT-04 (megahit assembly) | ecosystem: Environmental > Aquatic > Freshwater > Ice > Liftoff...
AACTGGCGGTAAAGTCAGTGGGGCATGCGAACAGGCAAAAGTGTGTTGGCACGCGGCGAAGCAGAGCTTCGCGGATAGGTGTTCCCAAGCCGGAGCTTGGGAATGAGAAAAATCACACAGGTCCACTTCACGTGAGCAGATTACCGCTGCTACTACTTATGGGATTGCGAAAGACAATGTTCGTGTCGTCTGACACGATCACTTCAACACTCCAGGGCCAGAACATAACAGGGCTGCGTCCCGCCTTGGCATCACCTAGCATTCTTTCGACATGCGGGCGAACGCCGTCAGGACAGCAGCACAAAGCCTCCTCAAAACCTCGAATGGAAACGTCTACATACTTGAGTCGAGAGTGTGCTAGAGCCAATACGAAGAATGAATGCCACGTAAGTGGAGGTTGAAAATATTCCCATGAGAGCTTGACTGCTTTACTTGGCCATCCCCACCTCCAAGGGGGCCACATCACTTGGCTGCATGTTGAGTACAGAATCGTGCGTTTCGCCTTACACGCCATGCACCCTTTTAATGACTCGCACAGCAAGCAATACTTCTCGGCGAGCGCATAACGCTGGGTGTAGAGACTGCCAATAGCCTTCCAACAATAGTCAGTGTCCCGAGGTGCGTCGCCAAGTCGAAGCAACTCTTCCCATGAAGGATCTGTCAAAAGATTCCTCTTAAGCAGATCGAGTATTCTTTCAGAGTCTTCGGAATCGAGATTTTTGTCCATGTCGTACCTCAAGCGGTCGGGTGGCACGCCCTGACGGCTAGCGGAAGGGCGTGGGTTCGAGGCAGCGGGGCGATGATTGCCGTTTCTGGTCCCATTGGCCACGCCCTTCGAAAACTCAGGGCCGTGCCACCCGACCGACCGGTAATCCGCCGCGAGAAGGCTTGACGAACCTGTGCGGTCTACTTCGCCAGATCGACGCAGATCAGTTCCTTGTCGTTCCGGACGTACATTCGTTTGTTGGCGAACGCCGGGGCACACCAGACGACATCGCGTCCGAAGGCTGTGTTCGTGGCGTTGATGACGTGCGTTCGAGAGAGCTCCTTGAACCCTGCGGTCGAGAGCTGGCCGATGATCAGGTCACCTGTCTCGGCGAACATCCAGAACTTGTCGGAATCGCCGCCACGGACGAGGAAGACCGTCCCGCTGGGGACCTTACGCTCGCTCAGTGGCAGCGGCGTCGTCCAGCGGATCTCACCGCCGGGCAGGTCCATGCACCGAAGTTCGCCGCTCTGGTCAACTCCGTACACCTTGTCACCCATCAGGAACGGTTGGACGTTCACGGCGGAGATGGCTCCCTCCTCCTTGTCCCGCCAGACGGTCTTGGCTGTCGGCTTGTCGCTGCCCAGCTCGATCATGATGCTCTTCTTGTCCCAGCCGCCGACATACAGATGGTTGCCGTGGTGGATCGGGGTCATGATGATCGACCCGTTGCTTCCCTCGTACTCCACCAACCACAGCTGCTCGCCGGTTTCGGGGTTTACGGCGTAGATGCTTTCGGGAGTGCACAGCACCAACTGGCGGACGCCTGCCTGCTCAATGATGACCGGCGGGGAGTAGCCCTGTTCCTTGGCAGTGCCGGTTCGCCAGATCTCCTTGCCGGTATCCTTGTTAAGGGCGACACAGTGTGAGCCCGCTCCGCCCGCGATGACAATCAGCTTCTGGCCATCGATCAATGGCTGGCTGGCGTAGCCCCACAGGGCCGCTTTGGTCTGGTAAGTCTCCTTCAGGCTCTTGTACCACACTACGTCGCCCTTCACTGCGTTGAGGCAGGCGAGCACGCCCTCGGCCCCTTGGACGTAGACCTTGCCCTCATGCACGATCGGCGTGCTGCGTGGTCCGGCGGGGTAGGAGATCGTGTACTTTTCGGGGTGTTCCTCGGACCAGATTTTCTTACCGGTCTTCTCATCCAGGCAAGTGATCCGCTCGACTCCAGTGAACTCCTTGCGGTCAAAGTTGTCGGTCTTGGCGCTTTCGCTTGTCACGTAATCGGTGACGTAGACCTTGCCCCCGACCACAGCGGGGCCCGAGTACCCGCCCGCGACCGGAGCTCGCCAGACGATCTTGGGCTCCTTCGGCAGCTGGTCCACCAGTCCGGTTTCCCGCCATACATTGTCCCGCTGCGGCCCCATCCACTGCGGCCAGTCATCACCCTGAGCCACCGCCGCACAACCGAGCACTGCCAGACACATCCAAACACGACGCATGATCAATCCTTGAAGAGAGACGCGGAGTCACTCGACGGATCGTACCACGATTTTGTGAAGGGCAACATCTGTCGCCGTCTTCTCTAAAAAAGACGGAGGGACCGGGGCAGCTGGCCACATCATTCCGATGATGCATCATCCATGGAATCCAAGCCAATGAACGGCACTCCGTTACGAGTCTCTTTCACGATCATTTGAATGAAGTGCAACTTCCGCAGCACGGACCGCGTCATGACGAACGGATAGAAATCATGTTGCCCCATGCTGCGGGACAGTTCATTGAGTACCGTTGTAAGCTGCACCCAGGAATTCACGAGAAGGATCACGCGCTGAGCATCCGGTGCCTGCGGATCATAGAGATCATCGACCTTGAACGGCTCAACGGCCTGTTCCACGTCTTGACCGCGTAAACCGAACCGCAGCGCGGTATCAAGACTGTCGACCACATGCAGATAGTGAGCCCAGCTTTCCGCCCAATCCTCCCACGGATGAACCGAGGCGTAGGAACTGATGTGGTGGTCTGCCCAGTCCGCTGGCGGGCCCTGTTCATAGTTCCGTTTCAGGGCAGCTGCGTAGTCTTGTCTCTCGTCGCCGAATAGCTCGCGGAACTTCTCCAACCACGGCGTCCCGTCCACCAGCCGGTCCCAGTAATAGTGGCCGATCTCATGGCGGAAATGTCCCAATAGCGTGCGATACGGCTCCCCCATCACATGCCGGGTTTTCTCGCGAATGGCGTCGTCCGCTTCTTCCACATTCAGTGTGATCAAACCATCGTCATGTCCCGTGAGAACTCGAGGCCCCTCCTTCGGCGACCGCAGCAAGTCAAACATCACGCCGCATTCCGGGTCCTCACTGACTTTGGATGCCACCGGCAGCCCCAGACCTATCAGCTGCGAGACCAAAATGCGTTTGGCGTTTTCAATTTTCCGCCACAACAGACCATTTTTGGGATCTTCCAGGTCCGGGATCGTCTGGTTCAAGCGACAGGAGCGGCACAGGACATCCCCCTCATCGAATCGCACCAGCCAATTGCACCCGGCGGGTGTTTCAAAGTTTTCGCAGCGACGCCAGATCACGTCATCATCCGCTTTTGCGTCGAGCTTCCAGGTGCCCGGCTCCGTTCCCGGGAAAAGTGAATGGATCTGCTGCAGTTCCGATTCATAGCCCAACGGCAACTTGCACCCCAGGCACAGGCTGTTGTGAAAATAAACGGGTCGCCCACAGTGGCAGCTAAACGAGCTTCTGCGTCCAGAAGGCTCGTCCGACTTCCACGCATCGACCAGCCGTTTTGTGATGACTTCAAAGATATTCATAATGCGCAGCCTGCGTCACCTTCTGCCATGGAGAATCCCTGATGCACGAAGGATTGTATCCCAGACGCCTTCAGAAATCAGTTCGCGGCTGGCACAGATTGTCGCTTCGTCGCGGGGTGGCAGGGTTCAGCAGCGAAACGAACGTCCCTGACTGGAACCCACGCCACACATCCACTCTCCAGTCCTTCGCCCAGCCTCAGAGCCTCAGAGCCTCCAGTCTCCAGCCCACCCAGCCGTCATGGCCGATCTGATGTGCACAGACCACGTTCGTTTCTGCGGGGAGGCATTTACCTCTCGAACTTCATCACCACTCACGGTACGATGAATTTAAGAATCCTCCGCCATGTCATTCCATGAGAGCCATTCAATAATGAAGCTCGCGTGTTATTTTGGAGCAGGAATGAAGGTGTCAGGAATCATTGACAGCCACTTCCGGGTCTGATTGGTTTGTACTCCATGCGGCATGGGAAATAGAACCACGAAACGGTTCCTGACACCTTTAGCATACCCTTCCTGGTCTGCCCACGATCATGGGCAGCCGATTTCATGCTGCACTGGAGGTTCCACGCATCGGCGGTTCGTGGAATCGGAATATGAAGCACTGAAGTACGAATCCCTTTGAATCGGGCTCTCAGGCTGCGGACACACGTCGACCGACAGTACAATCGCCGGGTGACATTGGGAAACGCGACGGAGTAAGCGATGGCCGGGGACTCACCGACGGACGACGACGATCTGCACCAGCTGCCGACGGACGAAGAGTTGCTCAGGCTACAGCGGACCACAGTCCTGTACTACCTGCACGAAACCAATCCGGACAACGGGCTGGTGCGTGACAAGACCCACCCAGAATCTCCTTGTAGCATCGCTGCTGTTGGTTTGGCCTTGGCGACTATCCCGGTCATCGTCGAGCGCGGGGTGGTCATCCGCAAGTTCGCGGCGAAAATTGCCCGCCGTCGGCTCCACAGTCTCCTCGAACTCCCTCAAGGCCCGGAGCCGGACGCTTCCGGTTACAAGGGGTTCTTCTACCACTTCCTCGACATTGAAACCGGTCGCCGCGCCTGGGACTGCGAGCTGTCCACACTCGACTCAGCGTTCCTGTTTGCGGGCGTACTCACTTGCGCCACCTATTTCGACGCCGACACGGAGGACGAAGCCGAAGTCCGCCGTTTGGCTGACGCCCTCTACCGCCGTGCCGACTGGAACTGGGCGCGGGACGGCGGCCCAACTCTCACGCACGGCTGGAAGCCCGAAACCGGATTCATCCCCCACCGCTACCAGGGTTACGACGAGGGGTTGCTCCTCTATGTGCTAGGATTGGGCTCGCCGACGTATCCGCTGCCCCCGGAAAGCTATGCCGCCTACTGCTCAACCTACCAGTGGAAGCAGATCTACGGCCGGGAGCTGGTCTACTCCGGGCCGCTGTTCACTCACCAGCTCTCCCATCTGTGGATCGACTTCCGAGGCATCCGCGATGCATTCATGCGCGACCACGGCAGCGACTACTTTGAGAACAGCCGCCAGGCCACCTACGTTCAACAGGCGTACGCGATCCACAACCCGATGCAGTTCGAAGGCTACGGAGAGCACTGCTGGGGGTTCACAGCCTGCGACGGTCCCGGATGGGAGAAGCGGGTGGTAGACGGGGTGGAGCGACAGTTCTTTGACTACATCGCCCGCGGCGCCCCGTTCGGACCGGACGATGGTACCATCGCCCCTTGGGTCGTGGTCGCTTCTCTGCCATTCGCTCCGGAGATCGTCATCCCGACCGCACGTCGCCTCGCAGGCATGAAGCTCGGCGGCAAGGACCGGCCTTACGGATTTCGCTGCTCGTTCAACCAGACGTTCCGAGTGGAAGACAGCCCAACCGGTTGGTGGGTCACTCCCTACCAGTTTGGAATCGATCAGGGGCCGGTGGTGCTGATGATTGAGAACTATCGCACCGAGTTGATATGGACTCTCATGCGGCGATGCCCTTACATCGTGGCCGGCTGACTTCACGGGCGGATGGATGTGAGTTGAAACCGGTTGCTTACCGTCTGCAGGAAGAACTCGGGTCAGAATAAAGTAGGAAGTAAAAGGTGTCAGGAACCATATGCTTTGCATTCTTGCTTCGGCAGGGTAGCTTGGCGGAATCATGGGCAGAGCGAAGCGAACGGAAGCGAGCGGAAGATGGCGGGTAGGAAAGAAGGTGCCAGAAACCATTGATCGCCACTTCCGGATCTGATCGGCTTGTACTCACTGCGGCACGGGAACCAGAGTCACGACACGGTTCCTGATACCTAAGGTCCCTCGCCAAGATAGGCTCCATAGCCAACCACCCCGTGCTACTCAGCAGCGCCACAACCACAGCCTTTGCTGAGCCTCAGACACGCTAGCCATTGGGCATCGAAACCGAGACCAAGCCTCACGTGCCCCGGTCTTTGCGGGCCATTTCATCCAGAATCACGGGGTGCCATTTTGTGTCACGCTGTTTCGATGGCAGGTAGTGCGTTCTGGCCCAGGTTCTCAGCTGCATTTCTTCGACCGGATCGACCGGTTCGAGCGATTGGCGATTCGAATACATTTCCATGATTGGATTCTCCCAACGGGCCCAAGAGGGTGGCCTGCTCGCGAAAGCTGCGAGACTGACTCGATCACGGTCCCACGTGCGGGGCCGCATAATGGTCAGAGAAACTCAACGACACGGATCAGTCCAGCTGCAAAATCAAAGAGCGTGTCACGCCAGAGAACCGTATGAGTTCCTTCTCCGCGAGTTCATGACTCGCTACCGAATCCATTCAGTTGCCAGACTACCCACGTCAAGTTCATTTCTCAAGAGAAATCTGGACAAAAATCAGAGACATCTGGCTCCGTGACCGGCGTGTATTTTGCCTGAGAACGGGAGGGGAGATGTGGCAATCTGATCGCATGTGTGCGTCTCAATCGTCGTTCAGTCGGGGAATGTCTGGCTCCCTCTCCCCCGCGATCGATGGGGACCTCGGCAAAAGCGTCGATGCGGGGGAGAGGGTGGGGTGAGGGGGTACAGCTCAGCCCCTCACCCCGGCCCTCTCCCCACAGCATCGTTTCCTCTGTTTCTCCACTTGTTTGTGGGGAGAGGGTGAAGGCGGCGGAATCACCGACGTTGGAGACGCACGCACCGATCGGAGGTGCGTGCCGGGCGATGGTTATCGAGAGTGCGAAGTTCCGATAGACTTTGGGAACGCCAGTTCTGAGGCGTCTCCCACTCTGACTGCTCTGTCCAATTGCCATTTGATGTCCGACCAGCCACCACTTGACCTGCCCTCAGCTGCCATCAGTACGCTCAAGGCCCGCGCGCAGGTCACGCACTCGATCCGTCAGTTCTTTATGGAGCACGGGTACTGGGAGGTCGAGACCCCGCTGTTGTCGACCGATGTGTGTGTCGATCTCTGGCTCGATCCGGTGGCGGTGCCGGTCGGTGCGGGGCAGCCGGTGCGGTACCTGCAAACCTCGCCCGAGTTCGCGATGAAACGGCTGTTGATCGCCGGAGCCGATGCGATCTTTCAATTCACCAAAGCGGTGCGTGGCCTCGAACGCGGCCCGCGACACAACCCCGAGTTCACGATGCTGGAGTGGTATCGCATCGGGGACACCGACCGGGAACAGATGGCCTTTACCGAGTCGCTGGTCCGGCACGCGGTGCTGGCAGCGGGGATCTCGAATCACCTGATCCCCTGTGAGAGAGTTCTCTCAGTGGCTCCGTTTGCCCGGGTGCCCTACGACATGGCGTTTGAGCGGGCGGTCGGGACGCGCGTGCTGAAGCTCGAAGCCCCGCAGCTGCGAGAGCTGGCTGAGTCACTCGATGTTCGTGTGAATGCCCCAGAGTCGCTCGATCGCGATGCGTGGCTCAACCTGATCCTCGCCGAACGCGTCGAACCGTGGATCGCCACACAGGGGGCGATGTTTCTGCACGACTTCCCCGCCTCGCAAGCGGCCCTCGCGCGGGTCCGCCCGGAAGACCCTCCCGTGGCTGAGCGGTTCGAGCTCTACATCGGCGGGGTCGAACTCTGCAACGGCTACCACGAGATCACCGACGCCGACGAGCTGCGACGACGCATGGAACGCCAGGCCGCCCTCCGCCAGCGAGAAGGCCTCAGCTGCCTCCCCACCCACAGCCACCTCGAAGCCGCCACCCGCCGTGGCATGCCCGCCAGCTCCGGCGTCGCCCTCGGCTTCGACCGGTTACTGATGTGGCTCTGGGAGTGTGAGAGGATCGACGAGGTGATCGCGTTTCCGTGGGAACGAGCGTGAGTTACTCGCACGTCTCAACAACGCGTCGACACGCACTCGACAGCGAGCGTCAGCCTGACGTGCCTCGTGTGCTGGAGAGAGTTAAGCACTGGTACGAGTCGCGACGGAAGGTCGATCGAGAAATCGAACTGCGGTAGAGGGGTGACGCTCCGGCAACACGTCAGGCTCACGCCCGACGCTCGCTGCTGGTACCGGGCTCACGCGGGTTCTCTTTCACTCCCGATCTACAACCGTGGCGCGGTCGGCTTGTTGGCGGTCAGGGGGGCACCGCTGACTTTGACTTTGCGTTTGTAGACCTTGTCTCCACACGTCGCGTAGACGATGTCGAAATTCGGGCCGCCGAAGGTCAGGTTCGAGAGCTTGCCATTCGGGACCGGGATGATGCAGTTCACGCGGCCCGCCTGGTCGCAGATCTGCAGACCCATGCGAGTCGCGGCCCACAGACGGCCATCCTTGTCGCACCGCAGCCCGTCGACGCCACTGTCCTCGGCGGTATCGGGAACGTGCAGGTGGAAGTATTTCTGCTTGTAAGCCAGCGATCCGTCCGCTTGCACCTGGTAACTGTAGATCCAATGGGTCCGCGAGTCTGCCACATAGAGCAGCGTCTGGTCAGGCGAGAAGCAGATGCCGTTCGAGAACTTCAGGCCGGTATCGACGACGCTCTTTTCGCCGGTCGGGGTGATGTGCCAGATTTTGCTCGGCTCCTTGCCGTCCCAGCCGGGATGAGTCACGTAGACATGTCCGTCGTGCCGAACAACCAGATCGTTGCCGAGGAAGCCGTCGGCGAGGACGGTCGATTTGACGGTGGCTCCGGGCGCTGATGCTTCCGGCTCGTACTTCAGAATCTGCGAGGTCTTGCGAGCGACCGCGTAGAGCTTGCCATCAGCTCCGAAGCGCTGGCCGTCTCCCTGATTTGAATCAGCGAGGAACACGACCGGCTTGCCATCGGCGTCGATTTTGTAAGTCGTCCCGCTGGGCACTTCGTTATAGAAGACATCACCGGTGGGGCTCGTCGCGGGACCTTCAGTGAACTTGTATCCCTCGCCGACCAGCTGCCACTCCTCGCCCGGAATCAGGATCTCTTGCAGTTGGGACGAGCCGAGCCCGGCCTTCACGGGAGCGGGCCAGTCCTTCCAGAGGAACCGCATCGCATCGGGGAAGACCTCGGTCCCGTGCTTGCCGTTGTGGCCGCCGTCGCCAAAGCTGAAGGTGTGTTCGTACCCGGCAAAAGCGAGCGACCGCTGCATTTCCTGGTTCGCCATCCACCAGTCGCCGCCGTAGATGTTGAGGTCGTTGCTGCCGTCCTCGACAAAGATGCGGAACGGCTTCGGTTCGTACTTGCGAACGAGGCTCATGTACTCATTGCCGCCGCGCAGACTCACATAGGTGCCGACGACACTGAACACTCGCGAGAACTCCTGCGGGCGTTCCCAAGCAGCGGTGAAGGCACAGATCGCCCCGCTGCTGGCTCCGCCGATGCAACGGTCGTTACCCGATTTGGAGAGCTTGATCGCCCGCCCGTCGGTCGCCGTCTTCGTCTCGACATCAGGCAGTAACTCTTCGAGCAGGAACCGGGCGTATCCATCGCCCAGCCCGTCATACTCAAAGCTGCGGTTGAAGCGGTCGAGAGCCTCGCCGTTCGGAGCGGGAACCTTGCCATGCATGATGAAGACGCCAATCGTGACCGGCATCTCCCCCTTGGCGATCAGCTGGTCGAACACAGCTGGGGCGTTGTACCCGACTCCATCCTGATTGATGTAGACACACGCAGGCTTGTCGGCGGTGTACTGCTTGGGAATGTAGACCCAGTAATCACGAATCGTTCCGGGGAAGATCTGGCTCTTGTTGAATGAGAACTTGAGGACTTCGCCCTCGGGGGCCTTGTCCTCAGCGGGGGCCAGTGAAACGCTCACCAATACGAAACTCGCCAGAACGCACACCACGGACATCATTCGCATTGGTTGTCTCCCAGTCATGACCTTCGCCAGCTGCTCGTTGCGAGCCGCTGGCGAAGGTCATGGTGACAGGGGCCGCCCCGCTTGGGTAGTCAATCCTCCGGAGGTTTTGGACTTCTTCGCTGGGTAGCCTTTGAAGGGGCGGTTGCTACCATGCATAGCGGGCTGCCTTCGGCTCAGTCAGCTGGGTTCTGAGATTCGATCGGACATCGGTCTGGAAATGCGAAATATCGAGGGAATTTGTGCCTCGATTCCCGTGAACCAGCTCGGAATGCCATACGTTGCCATGTGATGTTCTCGCGATAGGGAACCCACAGCCTACCACGTCACCTCTTGGATTTTGCTTGATGTTCTTGTTCCCGATGCTTGCGGAAGATGCGATCGTTGAGACCTCGCTCGGTTTCGGTGGGCAGACGTTTGTGCCCCATGACCTGGCGACGATCGGACTGTTAGTCCTGCTGGAAGGGGTGCTGTCGATCGACAACGCACTGGTACTGGGACTGCTGGCCAAACGCGTGCCGAAGCCGCTTCGCAAGCGAGCATTGACCTATGGGCTGGTCGGAGCGTTTGTGTTCCGGTTCCTGGCGATCCTGATGGCCAGCCTGCTGCTCAAGTGGATGATCGTGAAGCTGATCGGCGGCGGGTACCTGATTTACATTGCAGTGAAGCATCTGTTCTTTGAGTCCCAGGAAGAGGTCGAGGAGACAATCTCCGTTGATGCTGAAGGGGAACTCGAACTGCGGTTGACCGCGACTGGTGCTGCCCTGACTCCTGAGCAGGAGCTGGTCGAAATCCGAGAACGCGTGCCGGTTCCACTCCCTGAAGAAACCAACGTCAAGGCGGGTTGGGATTTCTGGAAGGCGGTGATCGTCATCGAGCTGACCGATATTGCCTTCGCAGTCGACTCGATCCTCGCTGCTCTGGCCCTCGTCGGCAGCTCGCCGAATGACGAGGCCTACCACCCCAAGCTGTGGGTCGTCGTGCTGGGCGGAATCATCGGACTCTTGTTGATGCGAGTGGCTGCGGCCATGTTCATTCGGCTGTTGGAAAAGTTCCCCCGGTTCGAGACAGCTGCGTATCTGCTGGTCACGGTGATCGGGTTGAAGCTGCTGGTCGACTGGTGGGCCAACGACCCGACATACTTCCCACAGACTTGGGGCCAGGGTTACCTGGGCCAGCTGATCAGATGGGGTATCAACATCGGGAAAGACCCACATGTGATCGACTTCCACCACTCGAACCGTCCTGAGTTCTGGATCTTCTGGGGCTCGATGCTGGTCTGTCTCTGTTCTGGATTCCTGCCCAAGAAGGGTAATACGAAGAAGTCTTGATGTTCAGTAGGCATGTCGGGCAAACATGACTGCGAGCAGTTCCTCTCTGGCTGAAAGCGGGCGGCTGATTGCTGATGGCTACGCACTATGACGACATCCCGGAATTGGCGGACCTCGACTCGGGGCGGAATCTGATCCGCGTTCCGATGGAGCAGAACGTTCCGTTCACGCGTCGGGTGCGGGCTCTCGTCGATACGCCCGAGTTCCAGCGGCTCACGCACATCAGCCAGTTGGGACTCGTCAGCAAGGTCTACCCCGGCGCGACACATACACGGTTCGAGCACGCGCTCGGCGTCTATCACAACGCCCTGCGGTACCTGCAACAGCTGCGGAAAGACCCGCGTTTTGTGGCGACGGTGTCTGTGGCCGATGCGGAGTTGTTGATCGTCACGGCACTGCTGCATGACATCGGGCACTGGCCATTCTGCCACCCGATCGAGGACATGGGCCTTCCGGCAATGCCGCCACACGAGGCCCATGCGGCTCATTTTCTCCAGCCCGAGGGTGAACTTGCCGGGGTCTTGAGAGAGGAGTGGCAGGTCTCTCCGGAGGCCGTTGTGGGATTACTCACGGGCCAGGCTGCGACCCCGGCCACTCGCTTGTTGAAGTCCATCCTCTCGGGGCCGATTGACATCGACAAGATGGACTATCTCGACCGCGACAGCTTGCACTGCGGTGTGCCGTATGGTCGGAATTTTGACCGCCAGCGACTGATGCAATCACTCGTGTTGAATGCGGCGGGAGACGGGCTGGCGATTACATCCAAGGGAAAGACTGCGGCAGAGCTGATGGTCTTTGCCCGGTATGTAATGTTCAGTGAAGTCTACTGGCACCATGCGGTGCGGGCAGCGACCAATATGTTCGCCCGCGCGTTTTACCACCTCTCTCCGCAGTTCGACCTCACGGCACTTTTCACATTAAGCGATGCAGACATGATTGCTCAGCTGCGACAAGCAGCTCGGGGCAACGCGTGCGAGTCGTTGCTGGACGGGGTCTTCGGACTCCGTCGAGTGATCTACAAGCGGGCAGCCGAGTTCACCCCTTCGCTCGCAGCTGAGGTCTATCGCCGGGTGGCGGGTCGCCGGTTTAGCGAGCTGGTGTCGATCTCCGAATCGCTGGCAGCCCAAGCGTCGCGGGAGTGGGGGATCGAAGTCCTGCCCACCGAGATTCTGGTGGATGCTCCGCCTCCCAATCGCGAAGTCGAGTTTGCAGTCGATATCTATTTTCCGAAGACGGAGAGTTACCGGTCCCTGCGTGAAGTTTCGCCCGTGGTGGAAGCATTGGCGCTGACTCAGTTCGACGACTATGTCAAACGAGTCCGCATTTTCATCCATCCCCGACACCGCGAACGAGCGAGTGCCGCCTCTTGGGGCGAGTGGGTCTTGAAGTCGTCGATGTAGTGGGATTGGCATTCACTGGTGAAGCGATTCACCGCCGCAGATCGCAGAGAGTCTCTGGTCTCGCGCGGCGGCACAGCGTTTTGTGTTCCTGGGCCAGGGAAACTCGCCGTACGGCTCACTAGAGCGGATTCAGAATTAATCTTCAGTAAGAAAAGCAGACAGGAATGTCTGCTCTACTGGAGTAGAACAGACATTCCTGTCTGTTCCGCCTGAAGACAGATTCTGAATCTGCACTAAGCACTTGCGATTTGCCCCTCCCTGCTCCCGCACGATTTGCCGTTATCGTGGGAATTTCGAACGATCTGAGAATGTCATCTTGACCGGAATCGACCGATCTGGAACATTCCGTCCCGCTTCAGCGAATTTCGTTGAAGCTCCCCCTCAAGGATGAGACCCCCACGGCCCCCATCGGGCAGTTCGTCGATCGGGCCGTTCCCGCGTGTCAGGCGTCCAACGCCGGCCGAATCGGCACAAGCAAAGGAGTGCATAAGTCGTGAAGAAACTCTTCGTCTGTTTTGCCGTCACCGCCGCCACCGTCGGTTTCGCTGTGGTCCCGGCCCATGCTCAGGGAAAACCAAAGCCAGCCGCCGCAGTGCCTGCTGCCGCAGCTCCTGCTCATCAGGTTGGCCTGATTGACATGGCCCATGTGTTCAAGAACTACGACAAGTTCAAGAGCATGACCGAAGACATGCAGGCCGATGCCAAGGCGGCTCAGGCCGATGCGGAAGCCATGGTCGAAGAGATGAAGCAGATTCAAACCAAGATGCAGAGTCTGCAAGAAGGCTCAGACGACTACATCGCCAACGAGACGAAGATCCTCACATTGCAGACGAAGCTCGAATCGTTCCGCAAGGTGCAGCAGCGTGAGTTCCTCCGCAAGGAAGCTGAGATCTACAAGACTGTGTACATGGAAGTGCAGGAAAACGTTCAGCGTTATGCCAAGCATTACGGGTACACGTTGATCATCCGTTTCAATCGCCAGAGTGTCGATTCTGCGGAAAACCCACAGGAAATCATCACCAGCATGAATCGCCAAGTCGTGTACTACCGCGACCAGGACGATCTGACCGATCCAATTCTGGACTTCCTGAACAAGCAATATGGTGAAGCATCGGGCGGAGCCGCAGCCCCGGCTCGCGAAGCCAAGAAAGCCTCTCCCGCCGTCAACAAGTAGTCACTCTTCGTGGTGGCTGTTCTCAGCACGGATCAACGTTGTGGGACGTTGGTCCGTGCCGTTTGCTTTTGAGGCCGGGGGATTTTTGGTTGTCGATGAAGTCAGATTCGGAGACCGTCCCACCCCTCAGATCACGAATTTGTACTTTCTCGCTACCTCTCAGCTTCGCAAGAGTTCGCGTTTTCAGCGTCTCACTTCGATCACCCTCGCTGTCGCGTCAAAGGGTGATTTGGTGGGGACGAATTCTGCAAAACGTTCCAGTCAGAAAGTGCTTTCATGACGGCCAGACGGCAACGAACCATCGCTCGTCCAGTTCTGATCGAGGGGTTCGGACTTTTTGGCGGTGCCGATGTGCGAATGTCGCTCATGCCTGCCCCGGTCAATACCGGCTTGGTGTTTGAACGCGTGGACCTGGCAGGCAGACCGCAGGTTCCCGCCCGGATCGAATACCTCGTCACTCAGCCCCGGCGAACAGTTCTCGTGCGAGGAGCTGCTCGAGTCGAGATGGTCGAACATGTTCTGGCTGCGTTGGCGGGGTTGTGGATCGACAACTGCCGCATCCAGCTCGACGCCCTGGAGCCGCCCATCGGGGATGGCTCCGCCTTGGAAATTGTGGAAGCGGTGTTGCACGCTGGAATCGCAGAGCAGAAGGCGTGGCAAACACAGATTCCCGTGCTGACGAATCTCACCATCTCGGCCACCGATGAGCGGGGTCATGTGCAGGCTCGTCGCGGCGACGACTGGACAATCCGTTACGATCTCGATTACGGCGACACAGTGATTCGACCTCAATCGTTCACAGCCACGATTACTCCCGAGGAATTCGTGAGAGAGATCGCCTTCGCCCGCACATTTGTGCTGGAATCCGAGGTCGCGATGTTAAAAGCTAGGGGCTTCGGTCAACGAGCCACTCCGCAGAATCTGCTGGTCTTCGGCCCGCAAGGCGTCTTGGAAAACCGTCTGAGAGCCCCCGACGAGTGTGCACGCCACAAACTTCTCGATTGCATCGGAGATCTGGCACTTTGCGGGGGGAGTCCGGTGGGTCACTTCCATGCGGTCCAATCCGGTCATCACCAGAATCACCGCATGGTCGAGCAAATGATCTGTGGGTTGCAGGCCCATCGCCAGTCGGCCTAGATGCGGGACCAGAGATCGCCCTGCGATCAGCCCCGTCCTTCCCATGACTTGAGTCGATTTTTCGAGAATTCCGATCGCAAGTGGATGCGGTTCCGAGAATTCCGAATTTCTGGTTGGGGAAGATGTTGACGGTAACCGATGAAATATCCTATTCCACCCTTCTCGTGTCGGCGGCATCACTAATCAGGCGATGTCAGTCGATCAGGCCCCCACAGACAAGGACGTCTGGATGGCAACCTACATCTCCCCACTCGCTTATGTGGACCCACGCGCCCAATTGGGAGCTGAGGTCTTTATCGGTCCGTTCTGCAGTGTTGGTCCCCATGTCAGGTTGGGCGCTCACTGTCGCCTGGAAAGCCATGTGGCGTTGACTGGTTGGACCACAATCGGCGAGCGAAACCGATTCTGGCAGAACTGCGTGATCGGGGCTGAACCCCAGGATAAGGGATACGACGAACAGATTCCGACGCAGGTTCAAATTGGAAACGACAACCAATTCCGAGAAGGGGTCACCGTCAATCGCGGTGCCCTGAAGGAAGACGGGATCACGCGGATCGACCATCGCAATGTCCTGCTGGCGAACGCTCACGTGGGGCACAACTGCCACATTCATTCTGACACCATGATCGTCAATGGAGTGCTGCTCGCAGGCCACGTCCAAGTCCATGACAAGGCCATCATCTCGGGTAACGCAGCCATTCATCAATTCTGCTCAGTCGGCACGCTCTCCTTTGTCGGCGGTTGCAGTAAGGTGGTCGTCGATGTCCCGCCATATATGATTTTCGACGGCAACGATGACGCGCGGGTGAAAACGCTCAACATCGTCGGGATGCAGCGGTCTGGAATCAACGCCCCGGCGATCGCCTCGATTAAGCGTGCGTACAAGCTCCTGTTCCGTGAACACACGCCGCTCGATACGGTGAAAACGACCATGGACGAGGAGTTGGGATCTGCGATCCCGATCGAATTGGCGGCGTTGTTCAGCTTCCTCGATTCTCAGAGAAAGGGGAAGATGGGACGTGGACGCGAAGTCGTACGCTCTCTGCCTCCCCAGATCGCTCTTCCCCAGTCCAGGGCTGCTTGAGTCTGTGTCAGTGAGTCAACATCCATGGATCGCTTGAAACTCGGAGTCGTCGGTGTCGGAGCCCTTGGGCGGCATCATGCCCGTATCCTGGCTTCGTTTCCGGATGTCGAGTTGGTGGCGGTCGCCGAACCGAACGAGGCTCAGGGGCGTGCGGTCGCCGATGCCTGTCACTGTGAGTGGGTGCCCGACTTCCAGTCGCTCCTCGGAAAGGTCGATGCCGCATCGATCGTCGTTCCGACGTTTCTCCATAAAAAAGTCGCCAACGAGTTCCTCAATCGAGGCATCCCCCTCCTCGTCGAAAAGCCGCTGGCCAGTACGCTCGCCGATGCCCAGGCGATGGTTGACGCCGCAAAGGCTCATTCTGTCGCACTTCAGATCGGACACATCGAACGCTTCAACCCCGCGTTTCAGGCTCTGGCATCTCGTGTGTCATCGCCCAAGTACATCCGCGCGGAGCGGTACAGTAACTATGCCTTTCGTTCGACCGATATCGGCGTCGTGCATGACCTGATGATCCATGACATCGAGTTGACACAGTCTCTGGCCCAATCGGAGTTCGTCTCCGTAGAGGCCTTTGGCGTCTCACTCGTCGGAGGGCATGAGGACGCCGTCCAGGCACGCGTTCGCTTCGCCAACGGCTGTATCGCCGACCTCTCAGCCAACCGCGTCTGCCCCACTGCGACACGCACGATCCAGGTCTGGTCAGCTGCGGGCTGTGTGACAGCTGACTTGCAGTCGCGCACATTGACCGGCCTCTCTGCGGGACCGGACCTGCTGGCTGGTCAACTCCCCTACGACCTCGGACGCGAGAAGGGTGCGGATATCAATCAATTGAAGTCCGAGATGTTCACTCGCTTCATCCAGACCGACTCACCTGTGATTGAAGCCGCCGATGCATTGACTCTCGAACTTCGCAGCTTCCTCAATTGCATCCGCACCGGGACGACCCCCGTGGTCGATGGTGTCGCGGGCTTGAAAGCTGTGGAACTGGCCGACGCGATCTTAAATTCCGTGAACACCCACCGCTGGAATGGGGCCACTGGCAAGAATATTGGGCCAAATGTCCTGCTGTCGGCATTACCCGGCCAGCGCTCGGCGGCCTGATACACGTTTCAAATGGCCCCTGAGGCTCTACCGCTCGCCGCCGGTTTGCGGCTGCACTACACTTATCGTCCGTCCAAAGTCTTCTCCGACTGACGTGGCGTTTCCCGTCGAATTCACGAAGGTTCATTGAGATGGTCAGCAGTGCGGCAGTGGAAACTCAGGACACGATCGCAGCCTCCAACAGCGGAGGCTGGATGCAGTGGCATTTGCTGGGGCAGCGAGTGCTCGGTGGGCATGCGCTGACTCGGGAAGAGTGTCACGCGGTGCTGAACTGTCCCGATGTCGAGATGCCCGACCTCTTGGCTGCCACGTTTCGCGTGCGACGAGAACATTTCGGACTCAAGGTCCATTTGTACTATCTCAAGAACGCCAAGAGCGGATTATGCCCTGAGGACTGCGGGTATTGTTCGCAGTCGATCGTCTCGACCGCTCCCATTGAGAAATACACGATTGCCAACGAACGCGTCCTGATGGAGGGAGCCCGCAAGGCCAAAGCCCTGAATGCCCGGACCTATTGCATCGTCGCCAGCGGACGTGGCCCGACCGATCGCGAAGTCGACCATGTCTGTAGCACTGTCCAGAAGATCAAGGACGAACTCGGGCTACATATCTGTGCGTGTCTGGGACTGCTGAAACCCCACCAGGCCGAGAAACTCGCCGCAGCTGGGGTCGACCGGATCAATCACAATCTCAACACCAGCCGCCGCTACTACGCAGAAATCTGTACGACTCACACGTACGAAGATCGGGTACAGACGCTGAATGTCGTCGCCCAAGCGGGGATGGAGCTGTGCAGCGGGCTGATCGTCGGCATGGGCGAAACGGAACAGGATCTCGTCGATGTCGTTCAAGAGTTCCGCCAATTAAAAGTCCACTCGATCCCCGTGAACTTTCTGAACTCGATCGACGGAACTCCGCTTGAGGCCGTCCACGCCCTCAATCCTCGCTATTGCTTAAAGGTGCTGTGCCTGTTGCGGCTGGCTCATCCAACCGTTGAAATTCGCATCGCGGGCGGACGAGAAATCAACCTCCGCTGGCTCCAGGCGATGGGCCTGTATGCTGCGAACTCGATGTTCGTCAGTGATTATCTGACCACTAAGGGACAGGACCCCCAGGAAGACTTCAAAATGGTCGCCGACCTTGGCTTCGAAGTCGTCACCGGAGACCATGTCTCCTCCGACGAAGTCTGCTCACCAACCGAGTGCCAGGAAAACGCCGCAATCACCACAGCCGACCAGTCCTGCGGCGGCCACACCTGCGGGCATTGATCGATTCCGATTCCCGCAAGCAAATCGAAAGTGATTGCCAAATATCACGCAGCCTTTGTCAAAGCCCAGCAGAGGGGCGTAGGCAATAGCCAGCGAAAATAACAAGGTAAAACACTGGAACCCCAGTGTTTTACCTAGCCGGGTAGTGGGCGATACAGGACTCGCATCCCACCATTTCCCCTTCGGAATACGCAGATTTTCCGCAAGGCGGCGCACAAAGCGGCGCACTCTCTGCTAATAATCCTGAACTGGCGCGGTTGATCGAGCTATGGTCGTCGCTGTCATCCGCCTCTCGACGGTCAGTCGGAGAGTTCTCAGAACGATTGGCCGGATCTCTACGGACGAAAGAAACGAAATCGACGAAATGACTCTCGGTCCGGGTCTTTGGAAAGTCACTCTCCCATTCGTTTTGTACTGATTGCGGTACTCGGGACAAGAACTATGCCCCAGGTCAAGGTACTTCCGGAGCAATGCAATCCTGACTGCGACAGTCACAGGGTAACGGGTTGCTTGGGCTCCACTGAGTTGAGCCCCTTATTTCCAGCTCAGCGCTATGACAACGCAACCCACTGTGGTCCGGGTTATGCGACTGCCACAAGGGCATTGTGCCCGGCCCCGTTTCAACCAGGCTTAAACCTAGGAATCACGTGACGGTGATGTCCACATTCCTCTGCATAGACAGCCCATGGGCATCGGTGACGCGAACGGTCACAGTGAACTTCGTTCCCGGTGGAGTCGAGTTCGGAAATACGTACTTCGAGACGAGTCGTTTACCATCGGCACTGAGAGTGAAATAGGTGGAGCCGTATGGGAGGCTATACGTAAACGTATCACCTGCGTCAGGATCCGTTGCGGACAGAGTGCCAATGTTGGTGCCGATGGGCATGTTCCTGGCGAGAGTGTTGCATGATAACAAGAGGCTCGTGGGCACCTCATTGACGTCTGTCACGATGATGACAAAGACCTTATCAAACGTTAGCCCCTTGGAGTCGGTGGCCCGGATCGTGACATTATGCGACTTGTTCGCCTCGAAGTTTAACAGCCCGCCATCGGCAACCACAATTTCGTTTCCGTTGATGGCAAACCGTCCATTGGCATTCCCACTGGGCGCAAAGCTGAATGAGAGCGTATCGCCCGAGTCGAAATCTGTTCCCAATAAATACCCGACAAATCTGCCATTCGCGGAGTTCTCGGCGATACTCCGATTGGCCAGATAGATGTCTATGGGGGGATGATCGATCGTGTAGGTCTGCCCGCTGGAAAAACTGGCAATCAGCAGATTGCCAGACGCATCCTTGATCGAGTTGTTGTTGATGAGATTCAGTCCCAGATCCCCATATCCCCTGACTCCGTTAACCGTGACTAGGTAGGTCGTCGCGGAGCCGATGGCTGGTGTAACCGAGAACAGCGTACCCACAGCTGACCCGGTCTTTGACAAGACGAAATCGGCGACATCCACCCCCGTTACCGGTTCGCTGAACATCACGACAAATGTGACGCTGGTGGCGCTGGTGACTTGTGAAATCGGATTTTTGCGGTCGATCGAGAGGACAGTCGGTGCGAGATTGTCGATGGTGTAAGTCTGCCCGATGGAGCTGTTACTCAACGAATTGCCAGCCAAATCCTTGATCGAGCTGTTGTTAATCAGATTCAGCCCCAAGATACCATTGCCAGTAATGCCGCTGATCGTCACGAGGAAAACGTTCGGGACCAGACTGTTCCCGAGGACTTGCGTCACTGTCCCGTTGACTGTGCCTGTTTGACTCAATGCGAAGTCCAGCGCATCGACTCCGGTCACCGCCTCACTGAACGTCACAAAGAACGAGACTGAGGTGGCGTTGGTCGTTGCAGCCACCGGAATGTTCCGGTTGATCGAGACCACTTTCGGTGCAATCTGGTCGATTGTGTAGGCTTGCCCGGTCAGGCTGTTGCTCAACGCATTGCTCGCTGCATCTTTGATCGTGCCATTCTTAATCAGGTTGAGCCCAAGAAATCCATTGCCGGTGATGCCGCTGACTGTGACGAGGTAGCTGGTTCCGCTGCCAGTCACTGTGGTCAGCGTCGTAACGACAGTCCCGGTCTTCGCCAACGCAAAATCCGTGATATCGACTCCTGTCACAGGTTCACTGAAAGTGACGGCGAATGTCACAGTCGTGGCATTGGTAATTGGTCCCAACGGATTATTGCGATAAATCTTGACGACCGACGGTGCGACATGGTCGATCTGATAGGTCTGTCCCGTGAAGTTCCCATTGGCCAGGTTGAGCAACACACTGATATTGCTGTCGGCAGGCTGCGCATTGCTGGTCAGCATGTCCAGTCGGCCATCGCCGTTGATGTCCGCGACCGCGATCGCTGGTTGATAGCCCGATTGAGTCGTGGAACCGGGGAACTCCGTGGCGGGGGCAAAAGTTCCGGTCCCGTTGCCGAGGAGGATGCTGACAGTTCCCGCAATCGCTTGGCTACCGATCACGATATCTGGTTTGCAATCTCCATTCATGTCGGCCACGACGACGGACAGTGCCCCTCCGCTGACGACTAGATGGCTGGCGGCACCAAACGAACCGCTGCCATTTCCCAGGAGTACAGTGACGTTGTTGTCATCAAAAGACAGATTGGCTGTGATCAGGTCCGGATTCCCGTCCTCGTTGATATCCGCAACGGCCACAGAGGACGGGTTCGAAGCATCGACGGAAAATGTGCTCGCGGCACCGAAGGAGCCAGTCCCGGTCCCGAGCAGAACGCTGACATCGCCGCTGCTCGCGTTGCTGGTCACGATATCGAGTGTGCCATTGTTTTCGACATCCGCGATCGTCACAGAGGACGGATTCTGGCCGACAGAGTAATTGGTCGGGGCAGCGAAACTGCCGTGGCCGTTTCCACGCAGAACGCTGACCGTACCTGCTCCAAATGTGTTGGTGTTGGCATCAAATTCACTCGCACTGGTGGTCACAATGTCGAGACCACCACCGTCCAGATCCGCCAAGGCGATATACTGGGCGGAGTCAGCTGTGGCGAAGCTGACCGGAGCAGCAAAGAGACCGTGGCCATTACCCTTCAGGACTTTGACCATTGATGCGTGAGTGTCTGGATCCGTGGTCACGGTGACAATGTCGGGATGAGTGTCTCCATCGACATCCCCAATCGCGATAGAGAGCGGACTGTCACCCCCCACCGAAAAGGTCGTCGCCGCCCCGAATGTCCCATCCCCATTGCCCAGGAGGACGCTGACTTTCCCAGGAGAATCGGCGAGTGCCGCGACGAGATCGAGGGTGCCGTTATGATCGAGGTCGGCAACTTGAAACAAGTAGGGAATCTGCCCGCTGACGGGGTAGGCAGTCGGAGATGAGTAGGTTGGCGGACCATTGGGGTTGTTATTTAGTGAATTGCCCCCAAGATCTCTGATCGAGTTGTTATCGACCAGATTCAGCCCCAGAGTTCCACTCCCCGTTATGTTGGAGATGGTCACGACGTAGTCTTTTCCGCCGCCAGTCACGCTGGACACAGTCCCGACCAGGCTGCCCGTTTTGACGATCACAAAGTCGGTGGGATCGACTCCTGTCACTGCCTCGCTGAATGTCACTGAAAATTTCATTTGGTTGGCGTTGGTCACCGTGGTCAGTGGATTATTGAGGTTAATCGAAATCACGTGCGGCGATGTGTGATCGGCTGCGTAGGTCTGTCCTGTGAAATTTCCATTGAGTGAGTTCCCAGCCAGATCTTTGATTGTGCTGTTGTTGACCAGATTCAGTCCGAGCGTGCCTTCGCAAATCGTGCCTATCACCGTCACGACATAGTCCTTGCCACTCCCTGTGACTTTCACCGTGGTCGTGACCACGTCACCCGTTTTGGTCACCAGAAAGTCTGCAGCATCGACCCCGGTCACTGGCTCACTGAATGTCACGGCGAAAGAGAAGCTGTTGGGGCTAGCTGTGATTGGAACGGCGCGGCTGATTGAGATGACCGAAGGAGGGGTATGGTCAATCGTGTAGATTTGGCCGATAAAGTTGAGCCCCAGGACATTACTGACGAGATCCTTGACCGTCCCATTCTTGACCAAGTTCAGCCCCAGTGTGCCGCTTCCGGTGATTCCACTGACAGTCACGAGGTAATTGGAACCGCTGCCGGTGACTTGGATTGATGTTGAGGCCACTGAGCCGGTCTTGACCACCGCGAAATCGGCGGAATCCACACCGGTGACAGCCTCCGTGAATGTCACTGCGAACGTGACACTGCTGGCGTTGGTGGTGGCCGGTATCGGATTGCTGCGGTTGATTGAGAGGACTTCGGGAGCGAGGTGATCGAGGGTGTAGGTCTGCCCTGTGAAGGAGCTGCTAAGTCCGTTACTGCTCGCATCCTTGATCGATCCATTGTTGGTGAGATTCAGTCCCAGCGTCCCATCGCCCGTGAGGCCACTCACGGTCACGAGATAGCCTGTTGCGCTGACAGAGACCACGGTCGTTGTCGAGGCCACCGTGCCGGTCTTAGCCAGCACGAAATCGGTCGCATCGACCCCTGTCACGGGCTCGCTGAACGTCACGGCGAACGTGACGCTGGTCGCATTAGTAGACGCTGGGGCTGGATTGCTGCGGACGATAGAGGTGACCGTGGGCACATGGTCGATGGTGTAGGTCTGCCCGGTGAAATTCCCGTTGGCGGCGTTCAGGAGCACACTGACGTTATTACTGAGTCGGTTTGTGGTGACCAGGTCTGGGCGGCCATCCCCATTGAGGTCTGCGATCCGCACGGAATACGGTTGTAAACCAACGGGAAAGCTCGCAGCCGCACTGAATCCCCCTGCGCCATTTCCCAGCAGTACGCTGACGCTGTTACCGTCGCGATTTGCAGTGACAATATCTGGCTTCCCATCGCCGTTGACATCTTCAACTGTTACAGAGAGCGGAGTCGTTCCGACGGTATACTTGAGGGGAACACCAAACGTACCGACACCCGTCCCCAGGAGCACGCTGACATTATTGGTGGTAGAGTTGCTGGTCACGATGTCGAGTTTTCCGTCGTGATTGAAATCGGCAATGGCCAGAGAGTAAGGCCCCGTTCCAATTCCGACACTGTAATTGGCAAAGAAACCGAATGAACCAAGACCATCGCCAAACATCGTCGCGACGGATCCCGTGCCGCTGGTGACAACCACGTCAAGATTTCCGTCGTGGTTGAGGTCTGCTGTTGCGATAAAACGGGGAGCACCTCCAATACCGGTAACCAAGGGGGCATCGAACATCCCCGTGCTATGCCCGAGCTGGACTCGGAATGTATTGCTGGAGTTGATGGCTGTGATGAGATCCAGATGCCCATCATTGTTGACATCGGCTAGCTCAATCGAGGACGGGGATCCGCCCTCATTGATGTTCGAGATCAGGCTGAATGTACCGTTATGATTCCCGTGCAGCACACTGACTGTGCCACTTCCATAGTTCGCTGTCACAAGATCGGGGGTACCGTCTCCATCCACATCTCCGATCGCCACACCTTGCACGTTATTGCCAGCGGTGGTGTTCTGGGCCGGAGTCGTAAAGGCCCCGGTGCCGGTCCCCAACAACGCGCTCACGTTGCTGGCGTTTCCAGTTATCAGATCCGGCTTTCCGTCGCCATTCACGTCACCAATCGCGACTGTGTACGGCAGCGTCCCCACTCCAAACGTTGTTTGCGGCAAGAACGCTGTGGGGCCGCCAGGGTTGTTGTACAGCCCATGGCCAGTGAGGTCCTTGATCGTGCCGTTATCCACCAGATTCAGCCCGAGCGTTCCCTCTCCGGTGATACCGCTGACCGTCACCAAGTAGCTTGCCGGGTTGCCGACGTCCTGCGTCACTGACCCCGCCTGCAATGGGAGAATTGCCACTGAGCCGGTCTTGACCACCGCGAAATCGAGCTGATCTACCCCCGAGACGGCTTCGCTAAACACCACCGCGAACGAGACGCTGCTGGCGTTCGTCGTCCCAACTGCTGGAATGCTGCGATTGATCGAGACGACCGATGCCGAAAGCATCCGCCGCGACTCTAACAATTGAATTTGAGCGGAGGTGAACCCCCTGGTCATTCTCCGAGTCCCTGGACTCGTTCGGAAGGATCGCGACAACCAAGTGGACAACCAGCTTATAGATGTTCGCATCATCAACACCTCACAATCAGACGTTGCCGTTTTTTGACTTCTATCACCGAAAGCAAAACGCAGCGATTGAAGTCGCCGCAGATTACCGCTCCGGAATGTGCTCGTTTAAGAGTAAGTGACTAAATCTTACCACAGAATATGAGCGAGCGGGTGCCTAGCATACCACAAGAGCCACAAGAAGTCTGTGCGCCAGGAAAGTCGGTCTGGCCTGACCCCGTTTTCTGGACCACGCGATATGAGAGTTCGGGTTGGGGGGCTGGGCAGGGCCTCCGCATCTAGATTTCGCAGGAAATTCTATGGTTTCTAAGTTCGACTTTTGCACATTTCAGTGCTGCAGGCAGTTGGCCTTCACCAAAGGTGTGAGCCTCCGAGACAATACTTGGGACATGACTCTCAGGCATCGAGCAAGGA
>Ga0105047_10004317_pt1 | contig 24774 bp, 23 predicted proteins | sample MAT04_FD_78384 | JGI IMG/M metagenome (GOLD analysis project Ga0105047, IMG submission 78384) | Freshwater microbial communities from Lake Fryxell liftoff mats and glacier meltwater in Antarctica - MAT-04 (megahit assembly) | ecosystem: Environmental > Aquatic > Freshwater > Ice > Liftoff...
GATAACATCCTGTTTTTGCTGATGGGTTTGGTTAGGTTTGTTTGGCTACGGGATGATACCTTATTTTTCTACTGTCCTTTGAACAAGCAGTATGGGCATGTTATTTAATTCTCATTGCTAAGCAAAAAACGAAGGAGCTGAAAAAACAAGCTTCCTTATTGGCGTAATGATCTGTCGAAACTTTAGTCCACAGCCAAAACTATTGAAAACAAAAAAAAATTTTTTACTGGCAGATGACGGCAGTGAACATAACGCGCATGTGATGCTGGAATAATGATCCAGCCATGTTGCCTCAATATTTTTGCCACAATCAGACCAATTCTCGATACGGTATAATCTCTTTGGGTGTGGTTGTGATTAGGCGTATACCAAATTTATGTAGACAAAGCCGTAAATATATTTTACTAAAGGATAAGGCACAATATGACTGACACCATCTATGTAGTAGACGATAATGAGCTTAATCTAAAAATTGTTTCAGCGGCTTTGAAGTCTGTGGGGTATGAGGTTGTAACCGCGCAAAGTGCGGCTGAGGTTCTTTCAAATATTGGTACTGTGCGTCCTGCTTTGGCAATATTGGATGTAATGATGCCGGACATGGACGGTTATGAATTGTGTCGTCAGCTTCGCTCCCGCCCTGATACTTCCCAAATCCCAATTATTATTTTAACCACCCTGAGTGAGTTGGATGAACGATTAAAAGCCTTTGATGCCGGGGCTGATGATTTCATTGCCAAACCTTTTAATCCCCAGGAATTACAGGCTCGCGTAAAAGTTCTTTTGCGTCGCCTCACGCCTCACGAAGCTCCCGTTACAACTCTTCAAGCTGAAACGACTGCAGTTTTTTCCCTGCGCGGTGGAGTGGGAGTTTCAACAGTAGCCGCAAACTTTTCAGTTGGGTTGGCTCAAGTCTGGCCTTCGCCGGTCTGTCTCGTAGATCTGGCGCTTATTAATGGGCAGAGCGCCTTGATGCTGGACATTCCGTTGCGAAATGGTTGGGGCGATCTAACGGGTATCCGCGTGGATGAAATTGATTCTGAGATTATTCAACGGATATTATTAAGTCATGAATCGGGCTTGCGCGTGTTGGCCTGCCCAAAACAGTTTGAAGACGCTGAATTGCTTTCTGTCGATCAAGTACAACTCACTTTGAAATTACTTAAGAATCAATTTGAGTATCTTGTAATTGACTTGCCGCATGATTTCAGCCCAATTACTGTCGCGGCTCTTGATGCGGCAGATAGGATCGTCCTTTTGGTTTCTCCTGAATTATCTTCAGTCCGATGTGCAAGCATAGCCCTGGAAGTTTTTGACAAACTTAATTATCCGCCGGAAAAAATTAAAGTCTTGTTGAACTGGACTTTCCCCGGTAAAGGGCTGGCGCGCACAGAAATAGAAAAAGCAATCAAAAGAAAGGTCGATATTGTTCTGCCAAATGTGGGCGATGCGCTGGTAAGCGCTCTTACATATGGAAAGCCCCCCGTATTTAAGGAGCCAAATGGGGCAATCGGGGCATTGTTTGAAGACCTTGCCTACCATTGGAGCAAAGAAAGTCACCGTTCATCTGCGCCTCAAACTGTAAAAGACGGCTATAAAAGAGTTCGAGAGCGCGCGCGTGTGCGTCAAAAATAAGGATAGAATGGATAGTACGTTATGAAAAAAATACGCGGACAGGGGCTGGTTGAATATGTAATTTTAATTGCACTGATCACCGTTGGAATTGCATTGGGACTTAAGTTATATGGCGTTTCAGTTCGTGACGCCTATTGCTATGTCGCCGGTAAAGTTTCAGGCGGAGAAGCTTGCAAGCCGGTCCAAATCTGCGGGGATGATTTTTCAACCGACCTTGCAGGGTGGAATACTATGCAAGGAACGAGTGGAAGTATAACGAATGGACAATTTTGCCCTTCCAGCTATACCCTTGCACTTAATGCGTGCTCCATGGCAAAGCCTTTGGATGACTATGTGGTCACGTTAAATGACGTAAATCTGAGTTCGGGTGCGGGATATGGTATTGTGTTTCGTGCTGAGAACCCTCCAAATGGGATGACGGGCTATGTCTTCCAATATGACCCGGGTTATTCTCCAGGCTCGTTCATTATTCGAAAGTGGGTAAATGGACGCGAGTTGAGCGCTCCCATTGCCGTGGCAAAAGCGCCAGGATATAGCTGGTATAACACTCCGCGTGATATCAAGGTTGTTGTAAAAGGTGATACATTTACAGCTTATGTGGATGGTGTGCAAGTCTTAACCGCAAAGGATTCCTCCTACGCCACAGGCGGTGCTGGTTTGCGCACCTGGGATAGTACGCTGGTTTGTCTTGATCAATTTCAAATACAAACCCTTCCATAAATTGAGGATATTATGTCATTTGAAGAATCTCCATCACTTAACGATTATCAAAATGGACTTCCCGAAAATCTGCCTGACCCATCTGTCAAAAAGCGGCGTTTTCGCATTATTTTGGGCATCCTTTTTGGTATTTCCCTCTTCCTTGCAATTGCAAACTTTATGCAATCCGCAACAGCCAGTCTAATAATGGGAACAGGCTCAATTCAAGGGAAGGTTGTTGACGGACAGGGTTCCCCATTTGCGGGCGATGTATTTGTGATCGGAGTTGATACAATTGTGCATATCGCGCCCGACGGCTCTTTTTTTCTGGACCGCATCCCATCCGGCGATCAATCACTCGTAGTTGCAAATCTCACTACTGGACAGGAACATCCAGTGAAGGTTCTTGCAGGGAAAACTCTTAATATTGGACAGGTTCAATTTTTAGTCACCGCCACACCGGGGCAGTAGTATTTTTTGGCTGCCGCACAATGTCAAAGGGAGGACGATTCTTCTTTGTGGTGGACAGGCTCGGGCTGAGGCTGATCGATGTATTTACTTCGTTGGAAATAAAAATAAGACAGCGGTTGGGGAGGGGAATCAGGTCTACAAAAATAATTTTTTACACTGCATTATAATAATAAGGTCTTGCGAATTGCGAGAAAAGGAGTTTGAATGAAAAACGTTCGCTATGTGATATTTGTATTTGGCTTAATATTCACATTCTTATTGTCGGCGTGCAGTTCGTCAACACCAGTTGTGATCGTGGTAACGGCTACGTCTTTACCGCCGACTGAGGCGCAGGCTGTTGAGCCAAGCCCAACTTTGGTGCCGGTGGCTTTGTCTGGTCCGCAAAGCGGCACGACCATGAAGTGGATTGATGGCAGTACGTTGGTGTATGTGCCGTCTGCGGAATTTGTCATGGGCAATGGCGGCTTTGATGCGCCTGTGCATAATGTGGCGGTTGACGGTTTTTGGATGTATCAGACGAAAGTAACCAACCGTATGTTCGCGCAATGTGTGGCGGTCGGCGGCTGCACTACTCCCACAGAAGAGATCGGCGGCCCGGTGTACAGTAATCCCGAATATGCCAATCATCCAGTGGTTGGTGTAACATGGGATCAAGCGCAGGCGTATTGCGGATGGTCGCAGGGACAGTTGCCAACTGAAGCGCAATGGGAAAAATCTGCGCGCGGTCTTAACGGTGATGTATATCCCTGGGGCAACGATAAACCCGCCTGTGATTTGCTCAATCTTGGTTACTGTTCGGGACGCACTTCTGAAGTGGACGCCTTCCATGATGGGGTCAGCCCGTATGGTTTGTACGACATGGCTGGTAATATATTTGAATGGGTCGGTGATTGGTACGGCGAGGCTTATTACAACGATGCGCCGACTACAAATCCCACTGGACCCGAAAGCGGACAGTATCGCTCGATCCGCGGCAGTTCGTTTGAGACGGATTTTAATCAGGCAGAATCTGCTATTCGTCATTTTGGCGCACAGGTGTATCACAGCCGCGATCTCGGTTTCCGTTGCGCGGTTGCAGAGCCGAAACTTTTTGCGCCGTATTGTCAGCTTGCGGCTTTTATGCCCGCTGGCGTGATCGTGTCGAATGGATGCGAATTGCCGGTGACTGAAATCGCCGGTCAATATTGTGCGGCGGGAAGTAGTTTTGCCACCGTGGATATTCCCGCTGATGCGGTCTATGAGGTTGGCAAAGACCTGAAATGTGAAGAAGCTATTGTGAATGGAAAGCGCATCCTTACCTGTCTGGGACCGAAGGCAAAAGAGGCGACGAACGAAGTTACGGTATGTAACCCCACTTGCAGTAATTCACCAGATGTTACGGGCGCTGTCTCTACATGTGACCCTGGGTATACACTTGACCCCGCGACTGGGTCATGTAATTACTCGCCGATCATCGGGCAGGTTAGCGTGGCAGGCTGTCCTGTGGGATATGTTTTGGCAGACCGTGGCGGACAGCAATCTTGTGTGATCGGAACGAATGCAAATGATCAGTGCCCAAGCGGTTTGTATTTTGACGCGCTCGCGGGGAAGTGCGTTCCTCCAAACGGATTGGCCGAAGCGCCCTACGGAATTGATAATCCATCACTGGCTGGTCAGTCTTATTCAGGGTGCGCTGCAGGATTTTCCTACAGCGAGACATTCCAATGTTGTCAGGCTGTGAGCGGCGGAACGTACCCGGGCTGCTCTCCTGGTTTCACATTCAATTCAGACCTCGGAGCTTGTTCGCCTGGCGAGATTCGACTCGCTGGCCCCGGTTGTGTCACGCTGGATATGACCACTCTTCAATGCAGTCAACCTGTGGATACGTGTTCTCCGATCTCAAATGAGACGCGCTGTATTAAAAATCCTTTCTGCCGCTGGAATGAAAATGCGGGAACTTGCGATATAAGAAAATAATAACAAGATAAATAAAAATATCCCACAGACATAATCTGCGGGATATTTTTTTACTGAAATAAAATGTTTGGATTTTATTTATTTTTTCAAATAACGCATTTTCGAGTATGCCAATCGGTGGCTTCCTGAAAGGCGTAACCGGTACGCAGTACGCCGGCTTCATTCCATGCGCGCGAAACGATCTGCAACCCAATGGGTAAGCCGTCTTTTGTAAATCCGCAGGGAATGGTCAGGGCGGGCAGACCGGTCAGGTTGAAGGGAGCGGTGAAGCGGGTCAACTGGCGGGCGCGTTCCACAGCGTTCTCTCCTTCAAGCACTGGCGCAGCGATGGGAGTAGTGGGGAGGATGAGGACATCATAGATATTGAGTAATACCTCGCAGCGTCTCCTAACTTCAGCTTGGGTGCGCCTCGCGAGAGCATACTCGCTGGAGGTGAATGCCGCGCCTGTTTCCAGTCTTTGGCGCACATCCGCGCCGAACCAATCGGGGTGTTCCTTCATCCTTTCGCGATGGAATGCCGCGCCGTCGGCTTGTGTCATCAAACCGTTGGCAAGCGCGCCTTCCTTGAGGAAATCCGCGTTTACTTCCGTGATGAGCACACCTTCTTCTACCAATACTTGTGCCGCCATGCGGACTGCATCCAAAACTTCCTGATCTGCGACTTCAATAAAATCCCCAACTGCAAACGCAACCTTGCGTTCTTTCATTGAGTCTTTTAAGTGACTGGAATAATCCCCCGGCAAAGTTTTGACAGACGTCGGGTCAAGTTCATCGTATCCGCCTATGACTTGTAACATGAGCGCGGCATCTTCCACTTTGCGTGTGATGGGACCGGCGTGATCGAGATTCCATGAGAGCGGCAGAATACCGCGCAGGCTTACACGCCCGTAAGTGGGTTTGAGCCCAACCACGCCGCACAACGCGGCAGGGATGCGGATCGAGCCGCCTGTGTCTGTGCCAAGCGCGGCCAGTGCCATTCCAGTTGCAACGGCTACTGCGCTTCCGCCGGAAGAGCCGCCGGGCGTACGGGTTATGTCCCAAGGATTTTTACATGCGCCATAATGTGGATTGTTATTTGTTACTCCGAGCGCAATTTCATGCGTGTTGGTTTTTCCAATGATCTGCGCCCCCGCTTTTTTGATTTTTTGTACAACAAAAGCATCCTCTTGCGGGATGTTGTCTGCAAAAAAACGCGCTCCCGCCGTTGTGCGGACCCCTTTTGTGTCGTAAAGGTCTTTTACGGCAATGGGAATTCCATAAAGCGACATACCTTGCGTGCCGCTTTCCGAAAATAACGGTTCAGGCGGTATCACGGTGATGAAGGCATTCAGCGTCGGGTTGAGCCGCTCAATTTGACGGTAGCAGGCTGAGGCGAGGTCAGAAACGTCGATTTCCCCGCTTTTTACAAGGTTACGTTGGTCGGTTAATGACAAAGATGCAAGGTTCATGTAAGGTCAATTATAATCAAATAGGACAATCCTCCCATAGCCTATCTGTACTGATGCTGTACAATAATAATGTCTTAATAAATCAATACCATGAAGGAGAAATGTCTTATGAAGAAAACAAATTACCTTTTGCTGGCGACGACCGTTTTTGTGGTCTTGTTCGCTTCAGCGTGTGGCGGCTCTGCCGCCCCTGCAACACAAGCCGCGCCTCCCCCTGTGGAAGCTGTAGCTACACAAGCCCCTGCGGAAGTTGCGCCGACTGCTGCGCCTGAGCAACCTGCTGCCACTGTGCAGACCTTTGCCCCCGCCTGTCAGGCGGCTGCCTCTTGCGCAGCACCTGATGTAAAGGATACCGCGACAACAGATACATTCTGCGTGAAGAAGGTCCCCTACCAGAATATCAGTGTCATGCCTGGAACTACATTCGAATCACTTGATCCAAAAGGTGAGTTGAAATGTCAGGATAGCGGAACTGTTGTGGATGGCAAGAATGTGATTACTTGTACCAGTAAAGAATTGTGGACGTATGAGCTTAAGTTTACCAACTCAGCTTGTGCCGCCAACGCTCTTACAACCGGTACGGGCCAATGTCAGGATGGTTTGGGGTACGATGCCGCGCAGAATTGTTGCGCTCCTCTTACCGCCGCTGATACTGGCTCTGTGACTATCAAAATAAACATGGGCGGCTGCCCAGTTCCACAATAAGAAAATAAGCTAATCAGAAAACGATCATCCCGCAGGTTGCAAAATCTGCAGGATGATCGTTTTTATTATCTGATTGAATTTGTCTGGCTGGTTTCCAAATCAAGGATGCGGTTTTGATATGTCCACATCCGATGATACAAACCGCGTTGTTCAAGTAAACTTGCGTGCGTTCCGCGCTCCACAATTTGGCTGTGATTCATCACGATAATTTCGTCCACGTTTTCCAAGCCGATCAAACGGTGTGTGATAAGCAGGGACGTTTTTTGTTTCATCACGCCAAACAAAGTTTCAAGCACTTGCTTTTCTGTGAGCGCGTCGAGGTTGGCGGTGGGTTCATCCAAAATCAGGATTGGCGCATCCTTGATCAGTACGCGCGCAATTGCCAGCCGCTGACGCTCGCCGCCCGAAAGGCGCAATCCCTGTTCGCCGATCAACGTGTCGTACCCATTTTTCATACCCATAATGAAGTCGTGAATTTGTGCGGCTTTTGTGGCAGATTCGATCTCCTTCTGCGTGACCTTGCGGCGGGCGAAGCGCAAATTTTCGTAGACGGATGTGTTGAAGAAGTAGGTGTTTTGCGAGACGAGACCGATTCGCGCCCGTACCTGATCCTGATTCAGCGTCTTGAGCGATTCTCCGCCGAGAGTGATTTCTCCAGACTCGTAATCCCAGAAGCGAAATAATAAATTAGCAAGTGTGGATTTTCCTGCGCCGCTGGGACCGACGATGGCAAGCGAGTTTCCAGGTTGCAGGTTGAAGGTTACATGTTGCAGGGCGGGAATGGTTTGGTTGGGGTAAGTGAAAGATAAATTGGTAATTTGTAACTGGTGATTGGTAATTGGCGATTGATTACTGAACACTGATGACTGTTCACTGATAACTGGCTCCGTGTCCACAACTTCAAACAAACGCCGCGCGGATTCACGGGATGAGTTCCACATTTGAGCGGCGAGCGGCAATGGGTTGACGGCTTCAAAAGATGCGAAGGTCAGCAGAGTCAACGAGGCGAGCATGGGACCGGCGAGGTTGCCTGAGGTCACTTGCGGAATGCATAGAAGCAGGATTGTCCACAAGCCGAGGTTGGTGAGTAGTGTGGACAAACTTGAATGAAAGCCCGTTACACGCGCCATGCGGCGCTGAGCGTTGCCATAGTCGAGTCCGTTTGTGCTGATTTGGCTTAGGCGTTCTTCGGCTTGTCCATAGGCAAGAAGGTCAGCCATGCCTTGAATGCCGTCTACGAGGCGGATGTGCAAATCTCCGCGCAGGGTAATGGTTAGTTCTGCCGAGCGGCGGCTGAGGATTTGCGACATGGCGGGCAGGACAATGCCGAGGCTGAGGAAAAAGATTAGGAAGACAGGAGCAAGCGGCGGGTAGAAGGAGGCGAGAAATATCGAGGTAAAAATTCCGATGATGATTGCTGTCAACGGCGGCGAGACGACTCGTACGTAGAAATTTTCCAACGTTTCCACATCGCCGATGATGCGCGAGAGCAGATCGCCGGCTCGGAATTCCATCAGGCGCGCGGGGGCGAGGGGTTCGAGTTTTTCGTAGAACCAGACGCGCAAGCGCGAAAGTAAGCGGAAGGTGACATCGTGCGAGACGAGCCGTTCAAGGTAGCGGAAGATGCCGCGCGTGATGCCGAAGAAACGCACGCCGACAACCGAGACGCCGAGGTCTGCGACGGATGGATGCAGCGCAGCCGTGGAGATCAGCCATGCGGATGTGCCCATGAGCGCAACGCTGGAGCCAATGGTGATTGAGCCGATCACGACCGAGAGCGCAACGCGATGCCAGTTACCTTCGAGGAATTGCAATAAGCGGAAGAAGGTGTTTTGAGTTTTGGCGGTTTGAGATGTGAAAGAGGGGGAGGTGAGAGGTGAGAAGTGAGAAGTTATTTCGGGTTGCGCCGTGATGTTTACTTCTTCCTTTTTACTTTTTACTTCTTTGTCTTCAACCTGATCTTCATGTGTCTTGACCAGGCTCGCGTACATGCCGTTATTCGCGAGAAGTTCGTGGTGGGTTCCCTGTTCAACGATGTACCCCGATTCAAGGACGATGATTTGGTCAGATTGAAAGATGGTGTTGATGCGGTGCGCGATGGTGATGGTGGTGCGCCCTTGCATTAATTTGCGCGTGGATTCTTCGAGAAGCGCTTCCGTTTCGGGGTCGAGGCTGGAGGTGGGTTCATCCATGATGAGGATGGGCGCATCCTTGAGGAAGGCGCGTGCGAGGGCGAGGCGCTGTGCTTGTCCGCTGGAAAGGCGCGCGCCGCTTTCGCCGATGACGGTTTCATATTTCTGCGGAAGTGATTCGATGAATTCGTGCAGGCTCGCGGTTTGTGCTGCGGTGATGACCTCCGCGTGAGTTGCATCCGCTTTGCCGAGGCGGATGTTGGCGGCTATGGTGTCGTGGAAGAGGTGCGGGCGCTGCGGAACCCAGGCAATGGAAGAGCGAAGGATAAAGGATGAACGCTTCGCGTGAAGGATGATTTTGCCTTCGGTGGGTTGGATGAAGCCGAGCAGGAGATTTACGAGCGTGGATTTGCCTGCGCCTGTTTTGCCGACAAGGGCGATGTGTTGTCCGCGGTGAAGGGTGAGGTTAATATTTTCTAGAGCTGGGGCGGTTTCGTTGGGATATGTGAACGAAATATTTTCAAGCGTGATGGATGATAGTTCTTCCGACTGTCCACTGTTCACTGATAACTGCTCACTGACCACTGGTGTATCAAGTATTTCATAAATCCGCTTTGCCGCTGTTGTGCCGTTCATGCCTGCATGGAATCTTGCTCCGAGTGCGCGCAGGGGCATGTAGAATTCAGGAGCCAGTACCAGCAGGAAGAGCGCAGGTTGAAATTCCATTTTGGCATACAGCAGGCGGAATCCGATTTCAACGGCGATGACCGCAGTGCTGAGGGTGGCGAGTAATTCCAATGCCAGCGCAGAAAGGAATGTGACGCGCAAGACGCCCATTGTGGCATCTCGAAATTTCTCGCTGACTTGTGCGATGGTACTCGTTTGCGCCTTCGATTGACCGAATAATTTCAACGTGGTCAGTCCTTGCAAACTGTCGAGGAAGTGAGCGCTTAGTAAACGCAGGGTTTCATATTGGCGGTTGGTGACAGCCTCTGCGCCCCTGCCAATCATGATCATAAAGAATGGAATCAGCGGCGCGGTGATGAGGAGTATGATGCCTGAGAGCAAGTCAATGGGAAAGACGAATATAAGAATTGAAATGGGAACTAACGCGGTGATGACCAGTTGCGGCAGATATTGACTGAAGTACGCGTCCAAGGCTTCAATGCCTTCAACTGCGGCGGCGGTCAGCTCGCCTGTGCGTTGTCCACGCGCATAAGCAGGACCAAGTTTGAGGATGTGCGCGAAGAGTCTGTTGCGTAAGTCAGTTTTGATTTTTACGGCTACCGCATTGGCTGAGATTTCGTTCAACCAGGTCAGGAGGGCGCGCCCACCGATGGCAACCAGAATCAATTGTAAAAGTCCCATCACTTGCGCGAGAGATTGCCCGTTCATGAAAACGTTGTTGATGACACTGCTGAGGAGCCACGACTGCCAAATGATGAGCAGACCAGCCAAAAAGCCAGAGAGGATCGTTAAGATCAGGGATGTGCGCGTGGCGCGCGTGAGAGTCAGAAGTCTGCGATGCATAAGTTGATTGAAGGTTATAGGTTCAAGGTTAAAAAGAAATTGGGAGGTTGAGGGGAGTATACCCTTCGACAGGCTCAGGGCAGGCCTTCAACCTTCCAACCTTCAACTTGAAAACGATTTAGTAAACCAGTGTCTTTTTGTCGGTGCTGATGCGCTTGCGGAACATGTAGTACGTCCAGCCTTGATAGGCGAGGACGATCGGGACGAAAATCAACGCGATAACGCTCATGACCGTCAGCGTATATTGGGATGACGATGCGTTGTAAATGGTCAGTGACCAGTCAGGGTTGGTGGTGGAGAGCATCACGTTGGGGAAGGTCATCGAGAAGAATGTGACCTGAGTCAATACGATATTCAGCGCGACCATGATGAAGGCCCAACCTTCCATCTTGCGGTTGATGAAGTAGCCTGCGGCAAGCAGTACGGCAACTGCGGCAATCGGGACAATGCCAGGATTGACAATGCCGCGTGCCCAAAATCCAGCCGCGTAAGTGAATACGCCGAGGACGATGTACAAAACTGTGGCGCCGATCCACAACTTCTTTGCGTAGACATTGACGCGCTCGCGCAGTTCGCCTTCGAGTTTGAGCCCAAGGAAGTTTGCACCGTGCAGCAGGAAGATGGCAACGGTGGTGAGTCCACCGAGTAAGCCGTAGGGGTTGAGCAGGGTGAACAGGTTGCCTGTGAACATCTTGTTTGCGTCAATCGGTACGCCGCGCGCAAGGTTGGCGAAAGCTGCGCCAAGCAGAAGAGCCGACATAAATGAGCCGATGGCGATCATCCAGTCGAAGCGGTTGCGCCAGGCGGGAGCCGCATCTTTGGAACGGTACTCAAAGGAGATACCGCGCAGGATGAGACCGACCAACAAGAGGAAGAGAGCCAGATAGAAACCACTGAACATGGTGGCGTACCATTCTGGGAACGCTGCGAATGTTGCGCCGCCAGCGGTCAGCAGCCAGACTTCGTTGCCATCCCAGACCGAGCCAATGGTGTTGATGATGGCGCGGCGTTCCTCGTCTTTTTTCCCGAGAAAGGGCAGGAGCATTCCTACGCCGAAGTCGAAGCCTTCAAGGAAGAAGAATCCGATCCACAGGACTGCGATCAAAATGAACCAAAGGATTTGTAAAAATTCGTAAGACATATTGTTATTCCTCTGCGATTAATCTTGCGAGCCGACACGAGCAGGAGCTACGTCAACTGATTCGTGCATGGCGGCGTCTGGACCGGCGATGGCGTATTTCTTTATCAGGTACACCATGGCAACAGCCAGTGAGCCATAGACAGCGGTGTAGCCGATGAGCGAAATCCACAGGTCAACAACGGTCAGGTTCGGGGATACGGCATCCTGTACTTTGAGCAAGCCATAAACGATCCAGGGTTGGCGTCCCATTTCGGTCAGGATCCAGCCGCTGGCATTGGCTGCATAGGGCAGGATGAGCGCACCAAAGGGGACGAACTTCATCCACTTGGCGTTCTCGTAATCTTTCTTGCGGGTGTTGAACAGGAACCAAGCCGAAGCGGCCATCATGATAAGACCGAAGGCCATCATAATGCGGAAGGTCCAGTAGGTGACGACCATCAAAGGAATGTAGTCGCCGGGACCGTATTTTTGTACTGAATCTGCCTGGAGTTCATTGACGCCTTTGACTTCGCAGGTGAAATTGTTGCAGGCGAGGAAGCTCATTACGCCCGGTATGCGGATCGACCAGACTTCCTGTTTACCGCTCAAATCTCCAATGGTGAGCAAAGAGAATGACGCGGGTTGTTCGGTTTCCCAAATGGCTTCGATTGCTGCCAGTTTCATGGGTTGAACTTCACGCATATATTGACCCATTGTGTGTCCGCCGAGGAAGATCAATGTGCTGGCAACCAAACCTGCGATAGCGCCAATTTGGAACGAGAGTTTGAAGAATTTCAGGTTCTGCTTGCGAACGAGATGGTAGGCGCTGACTGCCAGAATTAAGAAGGCGGCCATTGCCAGACCATCTGAAAGGGTATGCCAGATGAAGATCCAGGCTTTGGGGTTGCCGATCAGCGCGAAGAAGTTGACAAGTTCCAGGCGTCCTTTGGCTTCATTCATTACATAGGAAGCAGCGGGCGGGGCTTGCATAAATCCGTTGGCGATCAAAATCCAGACAGCCGAGAGGTTCGAGCCAATTGCAACCATCCAGATTGATGCCAGATGAACTTTTGGAGAGACTTTGCCCTCGCCGAAAATCCAGATGCCAAGGAATGTAGATTCCAAAAAGAAGGCTACCAAAGCTTCAATGGCAAGGGGGGCGCCAAAAATGTCACCTACATAGCGGGAATATTCCGACCAGTTCATCCCGAACTGGAATTCCTGTACGATACCAGTGACGACACCAATTGCAAAATTGATCAGGAACAATTTCCCCCAGAACTTCGCCATTTTGTTCCAGGTTTCATCTTTGGTTTGGTAATAACGGGTTTGAAAAAATGCCACATACCATCCCATGCCTAATGTCAGCGGGACGAAGAGCCAGTGGTAAACAGTAGTTAGACCAAATTGCAATCTTGATAGAGTGACTATATCCATAATTTATTCTCCAAAGTGATTTGAATTAATTACTTGTAGGACGAAGAAAAGCAGTGTGTCTTTTGGCGTATTGCTCCTTTCTGGAATATTCCTGCATTTTTTAATTTGATAATTGTGAAATTCCTAATGGAATTAGATCCTTAATGTTCAGCGCATCTTGCGCCAGGTCTTGAAAAGTAATTTGCTCCATCTCTTGTATCATCTGTGACTGCAAACGCACCCAACGAAAACGTACGGGACAATTGTTGTCAAATGGGCAGTTTCCTTTGTCAATAAGACAATCGGAAATAAAGAATTTTCCTTCGAAGTGTTCAACAATTTGCCTCAGATTGATCTCGTATGCCGGGCGGGCAAGTGTTAATCCGCCGTCTCTGCCGGGAAAGGTGAGAATGAAATTGCCACGCGCCAAATCCGCTACAATGCGTTGAGCCAGGGCAGGCGGGATTTGCATTTCTTTCCGAATCTCTGCTGTAGATGCCCGTGCACCTTCTTCCCGTCTGGCAAGTGCTAATATGAAACGGATTGCATAATCGGTCTGACGATTGATACGGATCATCCTGAACCTCTAATGTTGATATAAATAGTAAACGATTACCAATATTGTACGGGTTATTGGTTAAAATACAATGTGATGAATGTCACAACCGTACAGTGATAAACGTATTTTATAAGTTACGCTTTGTGCGGAAGGGGTTACACAACAAAAGAGAGATGAAATTTGTAAATGAGTAAAAGTCACAACCAGAATTGCTGTCCGTAACATTGGATGCTTGCCAAATCTGGTTGACGTTGGTATACTGCCACCATTATGAATTTCATGTTCGCGCTCAACCACCATGCCCATCATCATATCCCCTGCAAGACTGGGAGATTCTCTGCGCGTACCTGAACTAGCTTAACAGGATAGTGTGCTTTGTTTAATCACCCCCGGTCATTGGCCGGGGGTTTTGTTTTACCTCCACCCATCCACCATTTCACTTCAAGGATTATTTATGTTCTCACAACAAAATGTTCGTCTCTCTCTTCCGTCGAAGGGCCGCCTCGAAACTGGCGCGCTGGAGTTTCTTTCTGCTGCTGGGTTGCAAGTTTCCAAGCCCAATCCGCGCCAATATATTGGTGACTTGCCCGCGCTGCCTGATCTGCGAGTGATCTTCCAACGTCCCGGCGACATTGTCGTCAGTGTGCGGCAGGGGAGTATTGACTTTGGCATTACCGGCCTGGATATGCTCGAGGAAAAACGCGGCGACAATGGCGGTATTCTCATCCTGCACGATGCGCTTGGTTTTGGCGGCTGCGCTTTGACTCTGGCTGTTCCCGAAATCTGGAAGACGGTGATCGACGTTGATTCGCTTAAAGAATATGCTGCGTCGCTGGAAAGTCCGCTGCGTGTTGCGACGAAGTTCCCGTTCCTGACGGAGCGTTTTCTTAATCAACATAACATCGCTCATTCGCTGATCTCCGCTGAAGGCACGCTCGAAAGCGCGCCCACTATTGGCTATGCCGACATGATTTCTGACCTTGTCTCCTCGGGTCAAACTTTGATAGACAATCGCTTGCGTCCGCTGCCTGACGGCGTTATTCAAAAATCACAAGCCGTGCTGATCGCGAATCGCAAAGCCTTGCAAACTCATCCTGAAGCGCTTGAGATGGCGCGCCGTCTGCTTGAATATATTGAAGCCCACATGCGCGCCAAAGATAATGTGCTGGTCATTGCAAACATGCGTGGTGAAAATCCTGATGGCATTGCCCAGAAAATATTTACCCAAACCAGTGTCGGTGGTTTGCAGGGACCAACCATCAGCCCGATCGGCGTGCGCGAGGGAACGCCAAACTGGTATTCGGTTACCGTGGTTGTGCGCCGCAATCATTTGTCGCAAGCCATCTCCGAACTGCGTCTCATTGGCGGCAGCGGCATCATCGTTTCGCCGATCACTTATATTTTTGAAGAAGAGCCGCCGCGTTACAAAGCCATGCTCAAAGCCCTTGAATAAGGAGTTCACCATGCTCAAACAATACGACCCACAAACTGCAAAACAAACCATCCTCAAGCGCACTCCGCCAGATGAATTCCCAGTTAGCCAACGCGTGTTGGACGGCATCGCGAAACTCTTCGGCGAATCTTTGACTCCCGAACAGGCAGTCACGAAAATCTTGAAAGATGTGCGGATGAATGGCGACTCAGCCCTTCAAAAGTGGACTCAGTCCCTCGATTCACTCGACCTTCTGCCTGTTCCTGTTTCGAAGGAATTGATCCAATCTGCGTTGGATTTGCTCCCGCCCATGCAGCGGGATGCTCTCGAAAAAGCCGCCGCCCGCATTGAAGCCTTTCATCGCAAACAACCATTGACCTCATGGTTCACCAATGAACTCGGCGGCACACTGGGGCAGATCATCCGTCCGATTCAACGCGTGGGGTTATATGTTCCCGGTGGAACTGCTCCCTTGCCATCGACAGTTTTGATGAGCGCCATCCCTGCGCGCGTGGCGGGTGTGAAAGAGATCGTGGTGGTCACGCCGCCCAATCGTGCATTGGCTGAAAAAAATCCACCCGTTGACTCGATGATCCTCGCCGCCTGCGCCATCGCCGGCGTGGACAAGGTTTATCTGCTCGGCGGCGCACAGGCAATCGCCGCACTGGCTTACGGCACAGAAACCATTCAGCCAGTAGATAAAATCTTTGGCCCCGGCAATTTATTCGTCACCCTCGCCAAACGCCAAGTATACGGCGTGGTCGGCATTGACGGATTGGCGGGCCCAACAGAGACCGTGGTCATCGCCGACGAATCCGCGAACCCCGCCTGGGTTGCCGCGGATTTGCTGGCACAAGCCGAGCATGACTTATTGGCATCTGCGATTTTGCTGACTCCCTCACAGACATTAATTGAGAAAGTACAAATCGAAGTTGGTCAACAACTTGAACAACGCGGACGTGCTGACATTATCCTTGCTTCGCTTGAAAATCGCGGCGGTGCAGTGTTGACTCGTGATCTTGACGAAGCTGTGAAGTTGGCAAATGAGTATGCTCCCGAACATCTTGCCCTATCTGTCAGCGACCCGTGGCGTTGGGTGGAAAAAGTGAACAATGCAGGGGGCGTGTTTGTTGGCGAACATTCCTTCGAAGTGCTGGGCGATTATCTTGCAGGACCTAGTCACGTAATGCCGACGGGTGGTTCTGCGCGTTTTGCATCCCCGCTCAATGTCTGGGACTTTGTAAAAATCGTCAGCTTGATTGCGCTGGATGAAAACACAGTACAGGCTATCGGTCCGATAGCGGCGACGATCGCCACATCCGAAGGCTTGGACGCGCACACCAACTCAGCGTTGGTCAGATTGAAGTGATCAAAATGAATATCCGATCTCACCTTGAATCTCTCCCGCCATATGCGCCTATCGAACCGCTTGAAGTGCTATCCGCTCGGCTGGGACTGGCGCCATCGCAAATTGTCAAACTGGATGCGAATGAAAATCCCTACGGGCCGCTGACTGTTGTGCGTGAGGCGCTTGGTAAATTGGATTTTCCGCATATTTATCCCGACCCTGAAAGCCGTGCCTTGCGGAAGTCGCTAGAAGAATTTACGGGCGTATCTGCTGAATACCTGATGGCTGGCTCAGGCGCGGACGAGTTGATTGACCTGTTGATGCGTGTCTTTCTTGAGCCAAGTGACTGCGTCCTTTCCTGCCCGCCCACGTTTGGCATGTATTCCTTTGACGCGGAACTCAACGCCGCACGTTGTATCGAAGTTCCGCGCCACGCAGATTTTTCATTGGATATGGAATCCATTCGCAAGGCAGTCGAAACCCATAAGCCAAAACTCTTCTTTATCACATCGCCCAATAATCCAGATGGGTCAGTGCTTGATGCAAAAACCATTGATGCATTATTAGAGTTGCCCACTTTGGTTGTTTTGGATGAAGCCTATATTGAATTTGCAGGTGAAAATCTTGGTGCAAGTTTGAGCCGAATTCGTGAAGTTCCTTCGCGGGAAAATTTGATAGTTCTGCGAACATTCAGCAAGTGGGCGGGATTGGCCGGCTTGCGAATCGGGTACGGCGCGTTTCCTCTCTGGTTGATGCCGGTCTTGTGGAAATCCAAACAGCCATATAATGTCAATGTGGCAGCGAGTGTTGCGGCACAAGTTTCTCTGGACCATACAGATGAACTGGCAAAAGTCGTTGAACTTTTGAAAAACGAACGAACCAGACTCTTGGCAGAGTTGCAGAATATTTCATATTTGAGGACCTACCCCACGCAATCCAATTTCATTTTGTGCCAGGTCCTTGACCGCGATGCCGCCGAACTTAAATCGCACCTGGCTCAAAAACATGGCGTCTTTATCCGCTACTTCAACAAGCCAGGTCTGCGCGACCACATCCGCATCAGCGTGGGCAGACCGCAGGATACAGATGCGTTGTCGAGCGCGTTGAATGCGTTAAACGTTAAACGTTCAACTTTCAACTTGTAACCACGAGGAAAAAACATGCGAACTGCTGAAATATCACGTCAAACGAATGAAACACAAATAACAATCCAGTTGGATTTGGACGGCACAGGTAAACATGAGATTTCCACTGGCGTTGGATTTCTCGATCACATGCTGACTCATCTTGCTGTGCATGGGTTGTTTGATCTCAATGTGCAAGCCAAGGGTGATCTGCACATTGATGTTCACCACACGGTGGAAGATGTTGCGCTGGCGTTAGGTCAAGCTTTTGACAAAGCGCTCGGTGACCGCAAGGGAATTGTCCGCATGGGTGATTGCTTTGCGCCGATGGATGAAACGCTGGCACATGTGGCTTTGGATCTGTCGGGGCGCCCGTATGCAGTAATTCAAGCGGATTGGCACACGCCTTATGTCGGCAATATCCCAACTACTTTGTTCCCGCATTTTTTTGAGTCATTTGCAGTGACGGCGCGTTGTAATTTGCACGCGCGTGTTTTGTACGGACGCGACGATCATCATCAAGCCGAAGCGCTGTTCAAAGCCTGGGCGCGCGCGCTCGATCAGGTGACTCAAATTGACCCGCGTCGTGCGGGTGTGATCCCTTCCACGAAGGGGACGTTATAATTCTGGAATGCAGAAGATTGTTTCTGCATGTTGGACAGCAAGCTGTCCGACTCCAGAGGAAGGAATAAAATGAATGATGTAATTTTGATTGATGCTGGCACGGGCAATCTTCGTTCTGTGCAGAAGGCGCTGGAAAGTATTGGCGCAAATGTATTGCGAACCGACGACCCGGACAAAGTTCTGACTGCCAAACAAGTGGTGCTTCCTGGCGTTGGCGCATTCGGCGATTTTATGTCTGGCTTGCGCGCGCGAGGATTGGAATCTGTGATTAAAGGAGTCGCGGCGCGCGGAGTCCCATTGCTTGGGATCTGTGTGGGCATGCAAGCCTTGTTTGATGTCGGCGAGGAGATGGGCGAACATACGGGGCTTGGCTTACTGCCTGGGCGCGTAGGGCGTTTTGCAGAGTCTCTGTCGGTGAAGATTCCGCATACGGGTTGGAATCAGCTCACAGTGAAGAAAGACGCGCTGTTGTTTAATCTGATGGATGATGGGGCGTATGTTTATTTCAATCATTCGTATTACTGTCAGCCGTGGAATTCATCTGATGTGATTGCGACAGTGGATTATGGCTTGCAATATGCGTGCGCGGTGCAGCGCGGGAATATTTTCGGCGTGCAATTTCATCCTGAGAAAAGTCAGGCGGTGGGTTTGAAAATCTTGAAGAACTTTTTGGAGGTGGCATGAGTTTTATTATTTATCCCGCGATTGATTTGCGCAGCGGAAAAGTGGTGCGCTTGAAAGAGGGTGACCCTGCGCGTATGACGGTGTACAGCGATGACCCCGCCAAGACGGCGAGACGCTGGCTGGCAATGGGCGCGAAGTGGCTGCATGTGGTCAATCTGGATGGCGCGTTTGGCGAAGGTGACTCGGCGAATCAAGATGCGCTTGTTTCCATTTTGAAGGTTGCAAAAGAGTTTGGCGCAGATGTGCAATTCGGCGGCGGAATGCGTTCGCTGGATTTTATGTCGCAGGCTTTGAACTTGGGCGTGAGCCGCGTGATACTGGGTACGATTGCGGTGGAGCAGCCAGATATAGTTGCCGATGCTTTGAAAAATTTTGGCGTCGAAAAAATTGCGGTTGGAATTGATGCTCGTGATGGAATGGTGCGCGTGCGTGGATGGAAAGATGACGGCGAGGTTTCGGCGCAAGATCTTGCGCTTCAAATGCGAATGTTGGGATTGCGTACGATTATCTTTACAGATGTCAGCCGCGACGGGATGGGGCATGGACTGAACATCTCTGCAACGCGCGCGCTGGCGGACGTCAGCGGTATGGATGTGATCGCTTCGGGCGGCGTGCATACGTTGGAGCATGTGATTGTGGCGCGTGATGCGAATCTTGCGGGCGCAATCATCGGTCGCGCTTTGTATGAAGGGACGATTGATTTAGGAAGGGCGTTGCAAGTTTGAAGGTTGAAAAGTTGAAAGGTTGATGCTCTTAACTTGCAAACTTTTCAACTTGTAACTTTCCGACTATCTGGAGGCTTATGTTAGCGAAACGAATTATTCCCTGTCTTGACATTAAAGATGGGCGCGTAGTGAAGGGCGTGAACTTTGTCAACTTGCGCGATGCGGGTGATCCTGTGGAGCAGGCGCGACTCTACGATGCCCAAGGTGCGGATGAGTTGGTCTTTCTTGATATTTCTGCCACACATGAAGGACGCAAGACCACGTTGGATTTGGTCAGCCGCGTGGCGGAGACGGTGTTCATGCCGCTGGCTGTTGGCGGCGGCATCCGTGAAGTGGACGATATGCGGAATCTCCTGCTCGCTGGCGCGGACAAGGTCAGTATCAACTCGGCGGCGGTCAAGCGACCTGAGTTATTATCCGAAGGCGCGGCGCGGTTTGGGGCGCAGTGTATTGTGCTGGCAATTGATGCGCGCAGAAAAGGCTCCAGTTGGGAAGTCTATGTTAACGGCGGACGCGCTCCGACGGGCATTGACGTGGTCGAGTGGGCGGTGCGCGGCGTGCAATTGGGTGCGGGTGAAATCCTATTGACCAGTATGGATGCCGATGGCACGCTGGCAGGTTATGATATTGAGTTGACGCGCACTATTGCCGAAGCTGTCTCCGTGCCGGTCATTGCTTCGGGCGGGGCTGGTTCGCCATCCCATTTTGCAGAGGTGTTGACAAATGGCAAGGCCGATGCCGCGTTGGCTGCGTCACTTTTTCACGATGGTAAACTACTTATCCCTGATTTAAAGCGCGAGTTGCAATCGTTGAATGTGCCAGTGAGAATGCAAAAGATGAAGGATGAATTATGAAGGATGAAATTAAATATGACGCGAATGGACTTGTCCCTGCGATTGTGCAGGATGCAGAGACGAGTGAAGTGTTGATGCTGGCATATATGAATGCCGAGTCTTTGGAACTTACTTTGTCTACTGGAGAAACGTATTTCTGGTCACGCAGTCGTCAGGAATTGTGGCACAAAGGCGCTACATCGGGCAATATTCAACGCGTGGTTGAAGTTCGCGTGGATTGTGATGCGGATACTCTGTTGGTTTTGGTCAACCCAGCGGGAGCGGCATGCCACACAGGGAAGCGGACGTGTTTTTTTAGAAGCCTCGGTTGAAGGTCGAAATATTTAAAAGTTCAACCTGCAACCTTCAAACCTGCAACTTGTAATTGGAGAAAAAATGAGCATTCAATGGTTGTTTGAAGTCATCGAAAATCGAAAACAAAACCCTTCTGAAAAATCCTACACATCGAGTCTCTTTGCGGAGGGCTTGCCGAAGATCGCACAGAAGGTTGGCGAGGAAGGCACCGAAGTAGTCGTGGCGGCGCTGGCGCAGGACGATCAGCGTCTCATCGAAGAAGTTGCCGACCTGACGTATCACACGCTCGTCCTGCTTGCCGCCCGCGGATTAACTCCCACTGATGTGGTTGCCGAGTTGGAGAAGCGGCATAAATGAAAAAAGTGATTCTGCTCGATATTGATGGCGTGCTCATCCAGCATGGCGGCTATCGTGCTGCGTTGCACGCCACGTTAAATCATTTTGCCAGTCTGATGGGATTAACTCATTTTGATTTTCCAGAAGAGAAACTGGCTGAGTTGGAGAAGCGCGGAATTTTCAGCGAATGGGATATGGTTCCGTTGCTGCTTGCGGCCTTGTGGAACGATATTCTTTCCCATCGTCCGAACCTGTCTTTGCCTTCTGATCTGTTCTCTGCGGCGGCGGAAATTGGGCGCAACATCAATGGCTATATTCCTCGCGAACTTATCATCCCTGCGGATTGTAAATTAATTGATGGTCAATATCCCGCCGAAGCCGCTTTGCGGCACGGCTGTTTTTCTTCCATTCCACCTGATTTGCGTACCAGTCTTTTGAGTCAATCGCGGGATGTCAACTTCTCGCAGACAATGCGCTTGTTTCAGCATTATTCATTGGGCAGCCGCGCGTTTAGCCAGACGTATAAACTGCCCGTAGAAGTGGAAACAGAATCTTTTTTGCTTACGCATGATCGGTCAAATATTACTGACGAGATCCGCGCCAAGTTGCGCCAGCCAGATATTTATTTGGCTGGTTTAACAGCGCGCCCATCTGCGCCGCCGCGTGAAGTGGATGATTTACATTTTGGGTATGCACCCGAAGCGGAAATCGCGCTGGAGCTTGTTGGGCTTGCGGATATCCCCTTGATCGCTTTTGGAAAACTGGAATATCTTGCCGCCCAACGCGGACTTGACGCCAGCGCTTTGATAAAACCCTCGCCTGTACATGCTTTGGCGGCGACGGCTGCGGCGTTGACTGGGAACGAATGGACTGGTTTGCAGTCTGCTGGGGATTGGTATCAGACAGGTAAGCTCAATGGCGTCTTCGCAGACCTGCCGCGTGAATTTGAACTGTTCGTTGTGGAAGATACGCTTGGCGGGATACGATCCACTAAAGCTGCGGGTGAGGTTCTTCGACAATCTGGTTTCGATGTAACCGTCCATGCGCTTGGGTTAACATCTGGCAGCGTTTCCAAAGTTGAGGCGTTTACTCAGGCGGGCGTTCCTTATTTTGAAAATTGGGAAACGTTGATCGCGGAAATTAAATTATAAAGGGCCTTCACCATGGAAAAATTTCCTCCCTTCCCGCAAGACAATGCCCGCATTGGTTTGCTCGGCGTAGCGTCTGACGATAACTCATCCTACAAACGCGGGACCGCTCTCGCGCCGCAGAAAATCCGCGAAGCCTTTTTCTGTGACTCGTCCAACTTGTGGACGGAGAACGAAACCTACCTCGGCGCGGATGGTATTTTCGCCGACGCGGGTGACATCACTCCGTCGCAGGAGAAAATGCCTTTCGAGACCGAACAAGCCGCAAGTTGGTTATATGAAGCGGGATTGAAAGTCTTTGCCCTCGGCGGCGATCATTCCGTAACCTATCCGCTGGTAAAGGCTGCGGCGAGATTTCATCCATCGTTGAGCATTTTGCATTTTGATGCACATCCAGATTTATACGATAATTTTGAAAATAACCCAAATTCACATGCCAGTCCATTTGCACGGATCATGGAATCAGGGTTGGCGAAGCGGCTGGTTCAAATTGGCATCCGCACCATCAACGGGCATCAACGTGAGCAGGCAACGCGTTTCGGCGTGGAAGTATTGACCATGCAAAACTGGCGTGATGTATTCAATATTCAATTTGACTCGCCGCTCTACATCACCTTCGACATGGATTGTCTCGACCCCGCTTTTGCCCCTGGCATATCTCACCGCGAACCTGGCGGACTTTCGACCCGCGAAGCATTGAGCATTATTCAGTCGTTGCGCGCAAATATCGTTGCGGCAGATTTGGTGGAGTTCAATCCCACGCAGGATTTATCAAATATCACCGAAATGGTCTGCGGTAAAATATTCAAAGAGATCGCTGCGAAAATGTTAGAGTAAAAAGTCTTCACCCTATAAACTATTAACACGAAGGCTGCGAATAAAAAAAATTTTTTCAAAAAGGAATTTCAATGAACCCAACAGAACTCATTCTCGAAAAATTTGAACAAATTTCTTCCATTCCGCGTGATACGAAACACGAAGCGGAAATCCGTCAGTGGCTGATTGCTTGGGGCGCGGCACGCAGCCTAAAATCCAGAACGGATGCGGTGGGCAATCTCGTGATTCAAGTCCCGGCCAGCGTCGGATATGGAGATCATCCCACGCTGATTTTGCAGGGACATCTTGACATGGTCTGCCAGAAGACGCCTGACTCGGATCATGATTTCACATGTGACCCTATCCATATTATCCGCGACGGTGATTGGGTGAAGGCGGATAAAACCACGCTCGGCGCAGACAATGGGATTGCCATTGCGATCATGATGGCGTTGGTTGAAGATGAAACCGTTGCACATCCGCCGCTGGAATTATTGCTGACGGTCGAAGAGGAATTGGGCGTCGTCGGCGCGGATAATCTTGACCCATCCATGCTGACTGGAAAAATACTCGTCAATTTGGATTCGGAGGATGAAGGGGTTTTCACCATTGGCTGTGCGGGCGGCGGGAGTACTTATCTCACCCTGCCTGTGACATGGGAATCTCAAACTTCGGATGAAATTGTTTTTGAGTTGAAAGTCGGCGGCTTGCAAGGCGGACATTCAGGCGACGATATTAACAAGCATCGCGCCAACTCTAATAAATTGATGGCGCGTGCGCTGGACTTCGTTCAAAGAGATGTCCCGATTCGACTGTCTGCGCTCAAGGGTGGGACAGCGCGGAATGCAATCCCGCGCGATGCGGAAGCGGTCTTTGTTTGTCCGCGTGAAATGCACGCGAAGTGCCGCGATGTCGTTCGATCATTTGAAAAGACACTTCAAGCGGAACACAGACAAACTGAAATGAATCTTTCTCTGACCCTTGTGGAAATGAAGGGCGCTGACGTAAACGCAATTAGCGCGACTGATACAAGGAGAGGCATTCAGCTTTTGATGGCTCTGCCAAACGGAGTCTCTGAAATGTCAGCCGAGTTGGAAGGCTTTGTCGACACGTCGAATAATATCGGCGTTGTGGAATTGAAAGAGGAAGGATTATTTGCCATTTCAAACCAGCGCAGTACAATCTTGTCTCGAATGGAAGAAATGGCGTATCGGGTTGAATCCATTGGATTTTTGGCGAGAGCAAAGGTGGAGCACACCAAGATTTTCCCAGCCTGGCAGCCAAACAGGGGCTCAGTTTTATTGAAGAAATGTCAGCAGGTTTATGAAGCGCAATTTGGAAACCCACCCATCGTCAACATTATTCATGCGGGACTTGAATGCGGAGAAATAAGCAACCGCTGCGGCGGACTGGATTCGATTTCGCTGGGTCCTACCATTCAGAATCCACATTCGCCTGATGAAAGACTGTATGTCCCGTCTGTTGAAAAGATATGGGATTTTTTGACCGCACTGCTTAAGTCATTTTGAGATGAAAATACAAACGACCCGCAAGTTTTGAAACTTGCGGGTCGTTTGTATTTAATTTGAAATTGAGGATTAGCAAATCCTCGGTAGCATTTCGCCTGCCAGCATATCTACGATGCGTGTACTGCCAAGTGCAGTTTTGAGTAGCACACGTCCGCGCGGATCGGCGGTGACTTCGCCAATGATGACCGCATC
>Ga0105047_10004319_pt1 | contig 24769 bp, 25 predicted proteins | sample MAT04_FD_78384 | JGI IMG/M metagenome (GOLD analysis project Ga0105047, IMG submission 78384) | Freshwater microbial communities from Lake Fryxell liftoff mats and glacier meltwater in Antarctica - MAT-04 (megahit assembly) | ecosystem: Environmental > Aquatic > Freshwater > Ice > Liftoff...
GCTCATCGAGGTGCGGGAAGCGGCCCTCGTCGAGCAGCACGCGCCCGTCGATGATCACGGACCGGATCGACTTCGAGCGCGACGAGAACACCAGGTTGCGCACCATGTCGGATGTCGGGCGCATCTCCGGCCGGTCGAGCGTGTGGAGCACCAGGTCCGCCCGCTTGCCCACCTCGATGGAGCCGATCTCCGCCTCCAGGCCGGCCGCCCGGGCCCCGCCGCGCGTCGCCATGCGCAGGCCGTCCTCCGCCAGCAGGTACGTCCGGTCCTCGTGGGCGTCGCGTGCGGTGAGCACCGCCAGGTTCGCCTGCCGGAACAGGTCGAAGTCGTTGCTCCAGTTGGCCGAGTCGGACCCCAGGCCGATGTTGCCGCCGCGCCGCCAGAGCTCGGCGTGCCGGCCGTGATGGGTGCCGCCATGGCCCCACATCATGCTCGCCGCGGGCGCCCAGGCGATGCTCGCGCCGGTCTCGATGAGCACCTCGGTCTCGGCGTCCGTGAGGTGGTTCGCGTGGCCCAGCGTCGTCTCCCGGTCGATGACGCCGATCTCCGCGAGGTGCAGCACAGGGTCCTTGCCGTAGCGCACCCGGTCCGCCTCCGTGTCCGCGACGGAGTAGGCGTGGTGCATGTTGAGCACCACGGCCGCCTCGCGCGCCAGGCGCTTGCCCTCCAGCAGCAGGGTCTCCGACGCGGTGCCCAGGCCCATGATCGCGATGTGGCCGCGCACCAGCGCGTCGGGATCTGCGTTTCGCTTCAGCTGCGTGCCCAGGATCGCGAGCGCCGCATCAAGATCCTGCGGCGCGCGGGTGATGAACTCGGACCCCGCGGCGCGTGCCTCCTTGCCCTGCGCGAAGCCGCCAGGCTGGTCGTTGATGCACACGTCGCCCAGCAGTGCCCGGATGCCCACGGTCATCGCGGCGCTCGCGCCTGCATCGGGGAACAGGAACGTGCCCGCCTCCAGGAAGCAGGTCGTGCCGTTGCGGACCATCTCCAGGGACGCGAGGAGCGCGCCCAGCTCCTCCTCCTCGGCGGTCACCACGTCGTAGAACCGCTTCTCGATGGTCGGGAAGGTGTCCACCTCGCGGATCTGGTCGGGGACCACGCCCCGGAACGTCTGGTAGGACGCGTGGAGGTGCGTCTCCACCATCCCCGGGTGGACCGGCGCGCCCTTGGCGTCGATGACCCGCGCCGCCGTGACGGCCGCCGCGACCACCGCGTCCGGCCCGACATGGCTGATGCGCCGCCCGCTCACGGCCACCGCACCGTCGGGGATGAGGCTGCCCGCGTCATCCATCGTGACCACGTACGCGTGGCGGATGAGCAGGTCCACCGGTGTGGGTGCGCCGGACATCGTCACGCCTCCGATCCGCGGGATTCGCCCGCCCAGACGCTCGCCGCCGTGGACGACCACGACAGCGCCACCTGATCACCTTCGGTGAGCCCTTCGGCCTCGTCCTCGCGCAGGTCCGCCCAGACGACGATGCCGTCCGACGTGGCCGCCTCCAGACGCACCCGCGATCCCAGGTAGACGACCGCCCGGACACGACCCGAGATACCGTCGCTCTGCGCGGCCGCGTCCATGGGCGTGGATGTGCGCGTCACCCGGATCGACTCCGGGCGCACGGAGAGCGTGGCCCGTCCACCCAGGCCGATGGGCGCCGCGGACCGACCGACCACGCGGGTGACCGGCCCGGCCGCCAACGTGACCCGACCGTCGGTCCGGTCGGTCACGGTTCCGTGCACCAGGTTCGTCTCGCCGATGAAGTCGGACGCGAACACGGTCGCGGGCCGCGTGTAGATCTCCCGCGGCGTGCCCACCTGCTCGATGCGCCCGGCGTTCATGATCGCGATCCGGTCGGACAGCACGAGCGCCTCGTTCTGGTCGTGGGTCACATAGACGAACGTGGAGCCGAGCGCCCGCTGGATCGCCCGCAGCTCCAGCTGCATGTGCTGGCGGAGCTTGAGGTCGAGCGCCGAGAGCGGCTCGTCGAGCAGCAGCACCGTTGGGGAGGGGGCGAGCGCCCGGGCCAGCGCTGCCCGTTGGATCTGGCCGCCCGACAGCTGCGTGGAGCCACGGCCGCCCAGGCCGTCGAGCTTGACGAGCGCCAGGAGCTCTTCGACGCGTGCCTTGATGCGGTCCCTGGGCCAGCCGCGCAGCTTGAGCGAGTAGCCGATGTTCTCCGCGACGGTCATGTGCGGGAACAGCGCACCGCGCTGGAACACCAGGTTGGTGGGCCGCTTGTGGGGCGCCATGGCGGTCACGTCCTGGTCGCCGATGCGCACGCGGCCCGCGGTGGGGTGCTCGAAGCCCGCGATGATGCGCAGCAACGTCGTCTTGCCGCAGCCGGACGGCCCCAGCAGCGACACGAACTCCCCCGCCTCGATGGTCAGGTCGATGCCGTGGAGCACGGGGTGGTCGCCGAAGCGCTTCTGCACCCCCTCGATTCGGACCGCCGCGGTCATGAGCGCCTCCGGGAGAGCAGGCTGGCGAGGATCACGAGGACCACCAGCGAGAACAGAACGACGGTGGCGAGCGCGTTGACGGCGGGGTCGATGCCCCGGCGAAGCAGGCCCCAGATGAGCACCGGCAGCGACTGCTGGTTGCCGATGGTGAACCAGGTGACGACGAACTCATCGATGGACAGCGCCATCGCGAGCAGCGCCGCGCCCAGCACGGACGGCCGGATGATCGGGAACGTGATGTCGCGGAAGGTCCGGATGGGCGAGGCGCCCAGGTCGCGGGCGGCTTCGAGGACCGTGAAGTCGAACGTCTCCAGGCGCGCGTTGAGCGTCAGGATCACGAACGGCAGCGCCACCAGGATGTGCCCGATGGCGGCGGGCAGCAGGCCCGGCCGGACGTGGATCGTGGTGAAGAACACCGCCAGCGCAAGGCCCAGGACGAGCGCCGGCACGGCCGCCGGCACAAGGCTCGCGGTCAGCAGCGGTCCTCGCGCGCGATCCTTCAGACGCGCGAGGCCGAACGAGAACGGCAGCCCTAGCCCGACCGACACGACGGCCGTCACGAGTGCCAGCCAGAGGCTGTTCGTGAGCGCCGTCATGAACAGCGGGTTGGAGAACGCCTGCCCGTACCAGTCGAGGGTGAGCCCTTCGATGGGCAGGCTGAGCCGCGGCGAGGTCGTGAACGAGAACAGCACCGTCACGACCACGGGCGCAAACAGGTAAAGCAGAACGATCGCGACGAAGATCCTCGCCGCCCAGCGCGAGAGGATGCCGGAGCCCGCCTCACCCGCGCGATCGGTGGCCGGGGCCGCCCGCTGACCGATCATCGCCGCGACACCCAGCGCAGCAGCCGGGTCGTGACCAGGTACACGATCACGAGCAGCGCCAGCACGACGAAGCTGAGCGCGGCGCCGAGCGGCCAGTCGGCGCTGGAGCTGCGGAAGAAGTTCGTGATGAGGTTGCCGATCATCGTGCCGCCCGATGCGCCACCGAGCATCGTGGGCACCACGAAGTCGCCCGCCGCGAGCACGAACGCGATCGCGAACGCCGTGCCCACGCCCGGCAGGACCATGGGCAGCAGCACCGTCCGGTGGAGCCGCAGGCCGTTGGAGCCCAGGTCGCGCGCCGCTTCCACGTGGTCACGCGACACGTTGGACATGGACGAGGAGATGGGCAGCAGCGCGAGCGGCAGGAGCAGCCCCACGAGGGTGATCATCACGGCCCATGGGCTGAAGATGAGCGCCGTGATGGGCTCCGCGATGAGCCCCAGCTGGAGGAGGGCCGTGTTGAGCAGCCCTTCCGTGCCCAGGATGGTGCGCCACGCATAGATGCGCACAAGGTAGCCGCTGAACAGCGAGATGAGCACCAGGCCGAGCAGCAGGTTGGCCCGCCGCTCGAACCGGAAGCGCATCAGGTACGCCATCACGTACGCGATGGGCACCACGATGAGGGCCGTGACCAGCGCCACCAGAATGGTGCGCAGGAGCACGGTGACGTAGAGCTTGTTGGTGAGGCCGCCGGCGTAGTTGCCCAGCGTCGCATCCGGGACCTGCGTGAAGCCCTCCTGTCGCCAGAAGCTGAGCACCAGGAGGATCAGAAGCGGGATCCCGAAGAAGACCAGGTAGAACGCCGTCGCGGGCGCGAGCTGACGCCACGCGCCCGCAGGCGGACGGACCGTCACGATGGACGTGCGGCCAGGAGAGACCGCCCTGCCTGTCGTGCCGGGTGGATGCGGTAGCTCAGGAGAGCTTGAACACCTGCCAGGCGTCGGTCCAGGCGCCCGTGTTCACGATGTCGCCGTCGGGCTGCTGCGGCGGCAGGACCTGCTGCGAGTACAGGACACCGCCGTCCTCGGCACGAACGGTGTCGTACGGGAACAGCTCCTGCACGTCCGGGTCGAGCAGATCCCAGGCGGGCGCCGTGGTGCAGCCCGATCCGAGCTCGGCCGCGATCTGGGCATTCGGCTCTGCGCCCATCATGAAGTCGATGAAAGCGTAGACGTTCGCCGGGTTCGGGGCGTCGAGCGCCATGGCGTACGCGTCCGACCAGTAGAAGGTGCCGTCCACGGCGGGCGACGCGACCGCGAACTCCTTGCCCTTCTCTCGGGCGATGGCCAACTGCCCGGCCCACCCGCCGATGCCCATCGATGCGTCGCCGCGGACCATGATGTCCACCATGTCGCCCAAGGAGGCGCCGTAGGCCACGATGTTCGGCTTGGACGCGAGCATCGCCTCCACGACCGCGTCGAGCTGCGCCTGCGTGATGCGGCTGGGGTCCGCGTAGCCCAGCGACCTGCCGTACAACCAGATGTTGGTGTACGGGTCGTCCAGCCAGACCAGCGAGCCTGCCCACTTGGGGTCCGCGAAGTCCGTGTACCTGGCGGGCGGGCCATCCGGCCACTTGGCCGGGTCGTAGATGCAGGGCTCGTCGCCCCAGATGAGCGGCACGGTGTACTGGACGCCGTCACGCACGACCCACGGCGCCACCTTGAAGGCCGGCCACAGACCCGCGGCATTGGGGATGCGCGCCATGTCCAGCGGCGCCATGAACTCGATGCCCGCGTCGAGGACGCCGCGCTGGAAGTCCTTGTTGCTGGCCATGAGGTCCATCTGGCCGCGGCCGCCGGTCTGGAACTGCGTGAGCGCGTCATCCGCCGCGCCGATGTACTTCGGCTGCATCACGATGCCGTTCTGCTCCAGGAACGCCTTGGAGACGTTCGGCGCCTCCTCGCCCTCGTAGCCCAGGAAGTTGAGTGGTCCGCCGATCTCGTCACCCGCCTGGGCGCCGCGCGGGGTGCGGCCGGCCGGCTTGCGGCCCGCGGCGCTCACGGCACCGGTGCCCAGGACGGTGACCGCGGCCATTCCCGCGGCTCCCTGGATGAACCGCCGACGCGACACATCCGCGTTCAGCCTGGCCATGAGCAGCGATCTGACGCGAGGGTCCATTCCGCCTACCTCCGTGAGCTCATCGAGCGGGACGGCTGGGACGTCCGCAGCTTCGTCCAAGGGAGCTGGCGCCAATCGTAACGGAATTGGGTCATTTCCTCCAACGATTCCAGCGTGCCGGGATGGGGACAGGCGGGTGTCGCGTCGGCGTCGCCCCGCGCGGACCCCCACCGACGTCCGTGCCCCCGCCGGTCCCACGGTGCCCAAGGAACGCGATCAGCGCAGGAGCGCGCAGGCGTGGGCCGGGAGACGCAGGGTCCCAGGTCCATCGGGTGAGGCCACGGTGATGCCAGCCGCGCTCGAGACGACGATCGTCGTGGCGCTGGTGAACCGGGCATCCGTCACGCGAGCCGTCAGCTCACGGTCCGTCCAGTTGGCAGCGACCAGGGCGAGGCTGCCGTCCGGTGCGCGCCAGGTGTGGTGGAAGATGGCCGGGAGGCGATGCGCCCGGTCGCCATGGGTCCAGCGCCGGGTCGGGATGCCCGTGACGCGCGACGAGCGCTCCATCCGGCCCTCCAGCAGGTACCGCCGGCCGTGTCCGCGGCGGAGCGCGACCGCGGCCCTGAGCAGGTCCGCGGCTGCCTCCCAGTCCTCAACGTACGGCGTCCAGTCGCCGAAGTTCACCGAGTCCCTCGCCATGAGGCGGCCGCCGTCCTGGAGCACGCCCCCGGGCATCGCCCCCGCGACGAGCGCCATCGCGGTCGCCGTCACGAGGTGGTACGGCTCCGGCCCGAAGCCGAACCCCCCGGAGATGGGCACCAACTCGTGGTACAGATAGCTGAACAAGGGGATGGAGCCCGCCCACATCGGGTGCGGCGCCGCGTGGCCCGGGGGCACGGAACGGACGTCGACGAGGTCCAGCGCGGCGAGGTGCGGCTCGCTGATGCAGGCCTCGGCGGAGAGCAGCACGCCATCGGCGCCGGCACCTTCGCGGGCGGCCGCCCGCAACTCGGCCAGAAACCCGGTCATCGCGGGCGTCATCCACGGACCGGGCACCGCCGGGTGACCGTGGTCGCTCGCGTAGCAGGGGAACGTGACCACGCCCAGGTTCTGGTCGAAGAACTGGATCATGCGCATTCCCAGGCGCGCCAGCTCGCGCACATAGGCGATCGCCAGCTCGCGCGTGCGCGGCGCCCCGACGCAGGCGGGCATGCTCGCCCGCCAGGTCACATCCCATGGCTCCTGCCACGGATCCCCCGCCGCGGTGCGGCAGACGCTCCCGCGGCCACCGTCCGTCTCGAAGGTGTCCCGGCCGTCGTAGCCGGTCCAGCGGTGGCTCGTCGCCCAGCGGGTCCCGTTGCAGAATGTGCCCGGCGCCCAGCCGCGCCCGACCGCGCCGTCCGCGAAGGCCGCGAACGCTTCCGATCCCCCGACCGGCGGCAGCGCGTCTGGGTAGACCCACGGGCCGTGGCGCTCCCAGGACATCAGCACCGGCAGAAGCGGCGCATCCAGCCGCCGGGCCAGCGCGTCAAGGATGGGCAGCGCCTTCGGGTAGGGCAGGAACGCCTGCACCGGATCGGCCGGTCCCTCGTCGTGGATGCCCTGGACGCGGATCATGACGGGCACGGGCGCATCCGTGATGGCCGCGGGGAGGCTGCGATCGCGCAGCGGCCGGGCGGCCCAGGACTGCGCGAGCGACCAGGTGCGGTATGACTCCGCCGCATCCTCCCAGGTCCCAGCCACCGAGCGTGCCCGGACCGCATACGGGACGTGGATCGCGCCGGGTGGCGTGCCACCGATCACATGGGCGATGGCCAGGCGGACGCGGTCGTTGCCGTTGCCCAGCGGCTTGAGCACCTTCGGACGCCCCTCGACGTCATCGCAGCGCAGGAGCAGCCCGGTGGACCGGTCGAGGTAGGCAAGGAACTGGGCGAAGGTGTACCCCGGATAGTGGAGCGCGTCGATGTTCTCCGGCCGCAGCTGGAGCGCGAACGGGTCGTCCGGCTCCAGGTCCGTGGGGCGCGGCCGCAGGAACTGCTGACCGGTGCCGCGGGGCCAGACGAGGGTGTCTGAGCGCCGCGCAGCGGCCGCCGGACCGCTGAGCCCAAGCGGCATCCGGAGCACCGGGAACCGGACGTCGACCAGACGCAGGTCCGCAGCCCGCTCCACGGCGAGCGTCCACGCGATCTCATGGTCCTGGGCCGATCCGCTGGTGCGCAGCGTGACGTCCAGCGCGTGACCGTCGAGCGCCGGGATATGGGTGACGACGGTCCATCGATCGCCTTCGCGCTCCACGTGGGTGGTCCGGGCGGCTCCGGCATCGGTGAGCGTGCGCAGCTCGCCGCGGACGTCCACGTGGCCCACCTCCACGAGCGCCTCGCCCGCCCGGCGCGCGATGAGTTCCCGGCGAGTCCCGGCGCGGCGCCACGAGACCAGGGCGCCCGACGCGGCGTCGAATGCCAGGCGGTCCGCGGCTGTGCGCAGGTGGATCGCAGTGCCGGTCACGCTCAGGCCGCCTGACGTGCTGCGCCAGAGCCGATCCGGCGCCAGATCACGTGGGGTGCCTGCCCCGGCTGCGCCGCGACGGAGATCGTCGCCCGGGCGTCCGACGCGAACGTCATCTCGAGCACGCCTGGCGCGCCCGCGATCGCGGTCACCGGCAGCAGCGGCCGAGCGGCGCCGTCACCGAGGTCTGCCGCGAACCGCGCGATGATCTCCCGGAACCGGTCCTGGCTGTGCCGGTCCAGCTCCGCCCAGTCGCGGTCGAAGCGCGGCAGCCGCTCGAAGGTGGGCACTGGCTACTTCAGGGAGGCGAGGAACTCCTCGGCCGACTCGAAGCGCTGGCCGCGGCCGGCGGCGAGCTCATCCGCCGCCTCGCGTTCGCCGCGCTGCCACTCATCCGCCCAGAACCACGCCTGCGACGCATCCACGATCAACTTGGGCTCCAGCAGGATGGCACCGTCGCGCAGCGACACGGCGAGGTAGTCGCCCTCCGTGATGCCGGCGAGCTTACGAACCTCATCGGGCAGCGTGAGCTGACCTTTGCCGCGCAGTCGAACAAGCTCCATGGGTGGTCCTCCAGTCAGGATGTAGGACGGAAGGATACTCTAATAGTGTGACGGTGGGAAGGTAAGACTGTGTGATAAGGCGAGGGTCGCACTGGCTCACTCCCTGGTGATGCGCTCCCAAGCCAGCCGCTGCCGGCTCATCCGACCGCGCACGAGGATCGGGTCCGACGAGAGGACCAACGACCGGCCGTCCGGGGAAAGTTCCACGTGGCGGCGCTGCGCGCTGCCCACCCAGTTGGGGAACAGGCTCATCTCCACCTCGTGGATGACGTCCCCGCCGTCCATCCGGAAGCGCGACTGGTACGCGATGAAGCTCCCGAATGCGGCCAGTCGCTCATCATCTGGTCCGGCGAGCACGTCCCCACCGGTGATGGGCGTCCGGCCCGACCGCCCGAGCGTGGTCATCATGGTGCCGTCCGGCGTGTAGACCACGACCCCGTCGGGGTCCGCGCCCATGGGCTGGTCGATCGTGCCGTCCTCGCCGATGGACTCCCAGGTGAGCAGCCGCCAGGCACCCAGCAACTTCGCCCGGTCGGCTGCCTCCTGGGGTGTCATGCGGGCACCGGGGCGTCCTCGCGGAGCAGCCGCTCGTGCTTGAGCTCCGCCCAGAAGTCGGCCGGGATGGGGTGGCGGAACGCCTCTGCGGTGCGCTTCACGTGGTTCGCCGATCGGGCACCGGGAATCACGGACGCCACGGAGGGATGCCCGAGCGTGAACTGGATGGCGGCGGCCATCAGCGGCACGTCGTGGCGGGCGCAGACGGCCTCGATCGCCTCCACCTGCGTGATGAGCGCAAGGCTGGGCGGCGCGTAGTCCGCGTTCGAGGCACCCTTGGAGCCGGCCGCGAGGATTCCCGACTGATATGGGGCGCCGATCACGAACCCGATGCCGCGCTCGACGCACGCCGGGAACTCCGTGTCCAGGATCTCCTGGCGGAGCAGCGTATAGGGCATCGCGATGAGGAAGAAGTCCAGGTCGATGATCTCGAGGAAGCGCGGGATATGGCCGAGATAGTTGACGCCCGCGCCGATGGCCTTGATGTAGCCGTATGCCTTGAGCTCCTCGACGGCCTTGTAGCCGCTCGTGGCGAGCTGGTCGAAGTACGCCTGGAGCTTGGCCGGCGGCTGGTGGTAGCCATCGTCCAGATCGTGGATGACGGCCACGTCATAGAACGGGAGACCAAGGCGAAGCTGGCTCTGCTCGTACGCGCGCATCAACCCGTCGTACGTGTAGTCGAACACGACGTCGAACTTCGTGGGTGCCTTCCAGGGGCCGAGGTCCGTGCCCGAGCCCGGGATCTGCGCCTTGAGCCAGCGGCCGATCTTGGTCGAGAGGATGAACTCGTCGCGGGGCCGGTAGCGCAGGCCGGACCCCGTGCGCAGCTCGGACAGGCCGCGGCCGTACCAGGGTGCCGTGTCGAAGAAACGGACCCCCTCATCCCAGGCCGCGTGGATGGCGGCGACCGCGTCCTCCTCCGGGACCTGGTGGAAGAGCGAGCCGTAGGAGGCGCCGCCGAGACCCAGCTGGGTGACCTTGACGCCGCTCTTGCCGAGGGTCCGTGTCTGCGTGGGGTCCATAGCGCTCCCTGTCGTTGTCGTGCCGGTTCAGTGCCACTCGGAGGTGGGGAAGAAGACCGTGCGCTTGAGCAGCACGCTGCGCGGTAGCCGGAGCTGCAGCATCACGGTCTCCGCGACGTCCTCCGGTCGCATCAGCGTGGCCCGCGAGGCCGTGCCGCTGCGGTGGACGTCCACGTTGAGGTCATCCCAGAAGGGGGTATCGATGCCGCCCGGGCAGAACGTGGAGACGCGCACACCCCGGGTCGTGACCTCCTGGGCGAGGCAGTCCATGAAGCCCACGACCGCCCACTTGCTGGCGCAGTAGCCCGACCAGTCGGGGTAGCCCTTGGTGCCTCCGGCCGACGCGATGGCCACGATGTCGCCTCGACCGCGCTCCAGCATGCCCGGCAGGGCCGCCTTGGTGATGTGCGCGGTGCCCAGGTAGTTGATGTCCATCATCCGGCGCCAGTCGGCCGGGTCGGCGTCCGCCACCGGTCCGATGACACCGATGCCCGCGTTCGCGACCACGATGTCGATGGGGCCCAGGACGCTGCGTGCCTTCGCCACGGCACGCTGGGCGTCCTCCCAGGAGGAGACGTCCGCACCCACGCCCACGGCAGGCACGCCTGTGCCGGACAGCTCCAGAGCGACCTCGCGAGCCCGTTCCTTGTCCCGTCCCACCACCGCGACCGAGGCACCCTCCGCCGCGAGCCGGGTCGCGATGGCCAGCCCCAGGCCGCGGGTGCCCCCCGTGACCAGCGCGACCTGACCGTCGAGGATGTCCGGCTCGCTCACTCGTCCGTGATCCAGGGGCGCGCGTCGCTCGGCTTGTCCCAGCTGTGGATGGGCGCCTGGAGGGGATCGTGGACCCAGCAGAACTCGCCGTTGCGCTCACCGCCGGCGTCCGAGGTGAGTGCCACGATGAGATCGACCGCCTTGTGGGGCGGATCGCCGCCCGTATCCTGGACCCACTGCACCCAGGCGCGGTAGGCCTCCGCCTCCGGGCCCATGACGTTCACCTTGTCCCGGATGTCCGCCCACATGTCCGTCTTGACGTCACCCGGGTGGATGACGTTCGCGGTCACGCCGGAGCCCGCGATCTCCGCGGCGAGGTGGCGCGTCAGCTGGTTGAGGGCGACCTTGGAGGTGCCGTAGGCGCTGTTGAGTGGCCCGGGCGGATGCAGGGAGGCGGCGGAGGTGACGTTCACGATGCGCCCCCAGCCGGCGTCCAGCATCCCCGAGAGGAACTGGCGCACGGTCAGGTAGGGCGCGATGGCATCGATCATCACGGTCCGCACCCAGTCCACCGGGTCGCTGTCCTTGATGAGCGCGATGGGGCCGAAGACGCCCGCCGCATTGACCAGGATCGTGGGCGCGCCGAACACCTCGCGCACGCGGCTGCCCAGCGCCTCCACGGCCGCGATGTCGCCCACGTCGCACGGGATGCCCGTGATCGTGCCCGGCGCGCCTGCAGCGGACGCGAGGTGCTCCGTCTCCCGAAGCTGGTCTGCGGAACGGGCCACCGCGACGACCGTCGCACCACGCGCTGCGAGCGCGAGCGCTGCCCCCTGGCCCAGGCCCCGGCCACCGCCCGTGACGACCGCGAGGCGTCCCTGCTGGTCCGCCATGGCTCAGCCCTTCCCGGCGTTCGTCTCGAGATGGAAGACCTCGCGGACCTCCGACGAGTCCACGATGCCGTCCGGCCGGAACTCCATCAGGGGGTTCATGAGCTCCTCCGACCACCGGTCGTGGACGGGTGTGTGCCACAGCTTGTCCCAAGCGTCCACATCGGTGATCTCGGAATAGAGGAACAGCACCGGGTCCGCCTCGAAGATGGTCATGCTGGCGATGCCGCTCGCCTCCAGCTCCTTGACCAGCTCCGGCCAGATGTTGTCGTGCCAGTGCTTGTACTGGGCGAGACCACCGGGCTTGAGGCGCATCGTGAAGGCGCGGCGGATCATGACGTTCCCTCCTGGGTTGCGGTGGCGACCGGCGCGTCGAGCGCCTGGCCGGTGTTGATGGCGTGCAGGACCTCGTGGTCGGTGGTGGTGGCGCCGTCCAGCTCCAATGCGAGCCGGCCGCGGTAGAGCACCAGGATCCGGTCCGCGAGGCCGACCAGCTCCGGCAGCTCGGTGGACCGGAACAGCACGATGCGGCCCTCATCCGCGAGTGCCCGGATGAGCAGGTAGATCTCCCGCTTGGCGCCCACGTCCACGCCCCGGGTCGGATCGTCAAGGAGCATCACGCGCGGCGCGACCTCCAGCCACTTGCCGATCACCACCTTCTGCTGGTTGCCGCCGGACAGGCTGCCCGCGGGGTTCTCCGGGTGCCCGACCTTGATGCGCAGGCGATCGATCTGACGGCGTGCGGCGTCCATCATCTCGGCCGGCCGGAGCCACGGTGTGCGGCTGGGCAGCGCGCCCACGTTCACGAGGCTGATGTTGCGCACGATGCTGCGGTCCAGCATCAGGCCCTGGTGGCGGCGATCCGCGGGTACCAGCGCCACGCCCCGCCGGGCCGCCGCGGTGGGGGAGTGCGGCAGGCCCTGGCCATCCGGGTAGTGGACGGTGCCCGCCGTCGGGTGACGGGTGCCGAACAGGACGCCCAGGAGTGTGGCCACGCCCGACCCTTCCAGGCCCGCGAGACCGATGATCTCGCCCGGCTGCGCGGTGAAGCCGACATCGGTGAGCTCACCGCCCACGGTGAGGCCGTTCGCGACGAGTGTGCCGGCGCCGCCGTTCGCCTGGGCCGGCACGCTCGTGCCCGCCGCGCGACGCTCCGGGAACAGCTCGCCCTGCGCACCGCCGACCATCGCGCCCACCACGTCCGGGATCGTGAGGCCGGCCCGGTCACGTGTCCAGACGAGGCGACCGTTGCGCATGACGGTGACCCGGTCCGCGATCTGGAACACCTCTTCCAGGCGGTGGGAGACGTAGAGCATCGTCATACCGTCGGTGCGCAGGTCCCGCAGGACCGCGAACAGCCGATCGGTCTCAGCCTCGTTGAGGGCGGAGTTCGGCTCATCGAGGATGAGCACCTGGGGCCGCTCCAGGACCACGCGACAGATCTCCACCAGCTGCCGCTCATCAAGGTCCAGGTCACCCACCAGCGTGTCAGGGTCCGCGCCGAGGCCGATACGCTGGAGCACCGGGGTCGCGACCCGGCGCATCGTGGCGGTATCCACGAGGCCGCGCCTGGTGGGCTGCCGGTCGGGGAACAGGTTGGCGAGGATGGAGCGCTCCGGGAAGAGGCTCAGCTCCTGGTAGACGATGCCGATGCCCGAGCGCCGCGCATCCTGGGGCGATGAGAACGTGACCTCCTCGCCCGCGAGCCTGATCGTGCCCGCGTCCGCCTTCACGGCGCCCGCGAGGATCTTCATCAGCGTGGACTTGCCCGCGCCGTTCTCACCGATGACCGCGTGGATGGTGCCCGGCTCCACGGCCAGGTCCATCTCGATGAGGGCCTTGATGCCCCCATAGGACTTGGAAAGCCCGGACACGACGACCGCGGCATCCGCGATCGTCGTTCCGGGCATGGTGGACGGCAGCTCCACGTCAGGAGTCCTGGAACCGCCGTCCCGTCCCATGGCTGCTACTTGGACTCGTTCTCGACAGGCTCGATGGCAGCCTCCCAGTCCGCGATGATGCCATCGACGAGCGGCTGGTAGTACGCACGCGACGCAGCCGGATCGGCCGCGATCGCCTCAAGCTCCGCGAACGTCAGCGCGGGGAGGCCGTGAGGCTGCGTGACGCTGTCGGCCGTCACGATCTCCGTGCCAGCGTCGATGAACCCCCCCATGGTGAGGTCGTACTCCGTCTCGCCCTTGATCTTGTCAACGAGCATGACGACCGGAAGGTATCCCTGCATGAACGGGGTCTGACCCAGGCTCACGTAGGCGTTGCCCGCCTTGATGGCGGCCAGGTTCTCGGCGGTCAGGTCGTAGCCGCCGGACACGAACGGCGTGTCCATGTTCGCGGCCTGGAGCTGACCCAGACTATTGACATCCGGGGCGCAGACACCGACGAACCCGGTGGCGTCCTGGTTCGCCGTGTACAGCGCCTCCCAGGCAGCGTAATTCTCGTTGGCCGCCGACTTCACGTCGAAGGGCCCAAGGACCTCCACGCCGGGTGCCGCGGCGAGCGCTTCAGCGATGCCCTTTGCGCGGTTATCGAGCACCGGGAGGAAGCCAGGCGCGCAGTTGCCGACGATGGCCTTGCCGGTGATGCCGGGGCCACCCATCTTCTCGAGGATCATCGCACCGAGCGTCCGGCCGCTGGCCATCGATCGCTCGCCCACGTATGGCGCCTTGACCTCAGGCCGAAGGATGTTGAACTGGACGACGGGCAGCCCGCCGTCGATGAGCGCGTTGAGGCCGCTCACCATGGATTCCCCGGTGACGGACGTCGCGATGCCATCGACACCGGAGTCCACGAGGCCCTGGACCAGCGCCTGCTGTGCCTCGGCGTCGAAACCCTCCGGTCCCACGACCTGGACCTCGACACCCAGATCCGCCCCAGCCTGCTTGGCGGCGTCGGCGATCTGCTGGATGAATGGGTTCCCGATGACGTGGATGACCACGCCGATCTTGATGGGTTCATCCTGGGCCTGCGCGGTCGGCCCTACGACCGCAGCCAATGCGAGTGCGGTGGCCCCTGACAACGCCAGAAGTCGTCGGTTCTTCGACATGCGTTCCTCCTCGACCATGCGATTCCCTACCCGTCAGCGACGGTGGGAAGGTAGCGGACTGCGTCCTATCGGCAGCTCTCGACGATCGCGCCTCCCTCTCCGATGTGGCTCGCGGCCAGGGAGCTCATCCGGCGTCCACGACATCGCGCGCACGTTTGGCGCGCTTTCGCCGAACGAGCTGGTCGATGGCGACCGCGACGATGATCACGGAGCCAGTGACGAAGATCGACCACTTTGCGTCGACACCCAGGAACAGGATGCCGCTCTGGATGACGACGATGATCAGCGCCCCGATGACGGCACCGAAGATGGACCCCCTGCCGCCAGAGAGCGGCGTGCCCCCGATGATCACGGCGGCGATCACCGGCAGCAGGAACGAATCGCCGGTGATCGGGTCGATCGCCTCACGAAAGCCAAGGAACACCACACCGGCGAGACCCGCGACACCGCCCATCAGGGCGAGCACGAGGATTCGCGTCCGATCCACGTTGATCCCGGCCAGCCGGGCCGCATCGGGGTTGCTGCCCATCGCCTGGACACGGAACCCGAACCGCGTCCGGTGCAGCAGCACGTCGAGGACGACGGCGAGCACGAGAAACGCGACGGCCACGCTGGGGATGATGTCGAAGACCTTGATGTCCCATAGGGCGAAGAACGGCGCGGTCTTGTCCGGCGGGACCACGGCTTTCGACTCATTGACCACGAGGGACAGCCCGCGGTAGACGGACAGTGTTCCCAGGGTGATGATGATGACGGGGATCCGGAGTCTCACCGCGAGCACGCCATTGATGGTGCCAAGCATGGCCCCGAACGCGACCCCGATCAGCGCAGCCACGAACGGCTCGATGCCGGCGACCATCGCCTTGGCCGAGATCACCGCTGAGAAGTTGAAGATCCACCCGATCGACAGGTCGATGTCGCGGATGGCCACCACGTAGACCATCCCCACGGCAAGCATCCCGATGAAGGCGGCAGACGCGAACTGCTGGAAGATCGTCTTGGGCAGCAGGAAGTTCGGCTTGACGATGCCCACGATGGCGACCAGCACCAGCAACGCGATCAGGACGCCGAGCTCTTCCGGCAGTCGAGACCGCAACGACCTGCCCTTCGCACCAGTCCCGACCGCTAGGTCAGGGCTGGGCCGACCGCCGTCACCGAGCACGCCAGGGCTCTGCGTCGCCAAACCCACTCCTCCGTGCGTTCACTGTCCCGGTATCTGCGACTGGAAACGATACCCGACCCCGCAACCCCCGTGGTCCTTCTCCCGCAACCACTTCGGCACCAGCGCCGTCAGGGTGCCAGACACTCGGAAACCTGGTGCGCGGTCGCTGACGGGGCGCCGTAGGTGGCGCAGGACCGTCCACCACAAGCGTCGGCAAGGATGTCCGCGCCACCGTGGACGCCGGACGCGACCCCCTCGACCATCGCGGTTCGGATGGAGCCGGGAGCGACGGCGTTGCAGCCGAGGCCCTGCGGCCCACTCGCCCGCGAAGACCTTCGTCATGGCGCACGCCGGCCTTCTCCTCGACTCGGCTTGATGTCCGGAGCATCAGCAAGGTGATGCTACGATGCGTCCATGCGCACCACGATCACGTTGGACGACGACAACGCCGCCCGCCTGGAGCGAGCGGTCAAGGAGCGGGGCATCACCTTCAAGGAGGCGGTCAACTCGGCGATCCGCGCGGGGCTCGCGGCAGAGTCACCGGTCCAGCCGCCGCCTCCCTACGTCGTACCCACGTTCCACATGGGCCTGCGGCAAGACTGCGACTGGGACCGCGCCAGCCACCTGGATGCTGACCTCCAGGATGAGGAGACCCTCCGCAAGCTGAACCTCGGCACGTGAGGCTGCCGGACGTCAACCTTCTCCTGCACGCCATCGATGCCGATTCCATGCGGCACGCGGTGGCCGAGCAGTGGCTGGCCGAGCGGCTATCGGGGTCCGAGGAGGTCGCGTTCGCGTGGGTGACGCTGACCTCGTTCCTCAGGTTGAGCACGCGGGCGCGGATCCTGGCGAACCCGCTGACGCCTGCGCAGGCCCTGGATGTGATGGACGGATGGCTCGTTCGCCCGAACGTCACGGTGGTGCATCCCACGCATCGTCACGCTGCGGTGCTTCGTCAGCTGCTCGAGCACGTGGGCACCGGCGGCAACCTCGTCACGGACGCCCACCTCGCGGCGCTGGCCATCGAGCACGGCGCGACGCTGGAGTCGGCCGATCACGATTTCGGACGGTTCCCTGGGCTGCGGTGGGAGGACCCGCTTCAGTCCAGCAGGCGGTAGGCCCCCAGGGTCAGGAAGTCGGCGAACGTGTCGCCCAACACCAGGTCCTCGAGGATGCCGCAGGCGCGGTTCGCCTCCGCCCCTGAGCCCAGGGTGCGGCATTCCTCATCGATGAGCCGCGACAGCAGCGCCCCGTCGATGCGCGTCCCCTCCGCGGTGCGGACGCCGTGCCGGCGCCACTGCCACAGCTGCGAGCGGGAGATCTCCGCGGTCGCCACGTCCTCCATCAGATCGTCGATGGCCGCCGCGCCCAGGCCACCCAGCCACGCGTCGAGGTAGCGCAGCCCCACGCTCACGTTGGCGCGCACGCCGGCGTCCGTCACGGCGCCACCCGGGATCGCGACATCCGTGAGCGCGGCCGCGGACGCCACGACGTCCTCGCGCAGCCGCTCCCGCTGGTTGGGCCGCTCACCCAGGACGGCATCGAAGCAGGCCCTGGCCTCCGGCACCAGGTCGGGATGGGCCACCCAGGTGCCATCGAAGCCGTCGCCCGCCTCGCGGGTCTTGTCCTCGCGCACCTTGGCCATGGCGCGTTCCGTCACCTCCGGCTTGCGCCGGCTGGGGATGAACGCGCTCATGCCACCGATGGCGTGAGCGCCGCGACGGTGACACGTCTTCACCAGGAGCTGGGTGTAGGCGCGCATGAGGGGCACGGCCATGGTCACCTGCGCGCGGTCGGGCAGGATCATCGACGGGTCGTCGCGGTAGGCCTTGATGAGGCTGAAGATGTAGTCCCAGCGACCGGCGTTGAGGCCCGCGGCGTGGTCCCGAAGCTCGTACAGGATCTCGTCCATCTCGAACGCGGCCCAGATGGTCTCGATGAGCACCGTGGCGCGCACCGTGCCCTGCGGGATGCCGAGCGCTGCCTGGGCCGCCACGAACACGTCGTTCCAGAGGCGTGCCTCCAGGTGCGACTCGAGCTTGGGCAGGTACACGTACGGTCCCCGCGCCGGACCCGCGTCCCGCGCCAGCGCCGCGCGGCCACCGTGGAACAGGAACAGCCCGAAGTCGAACAGGCTCGCGCTGATGGGCCGCCCGTCCACCGTGATATGGCGCTCCACCAGGTGCCAGCCGCGCGGCCGCACCACGAGCGTGGCGGTCTCCGCGGCGAGCTCGTAGCGCTTGCCCTCGGCAGATGTGAAGTCGACGGCTCGGTTCATGGCATCCAGCAGCACCTGCTGGGCGCCCAGGCTGTTCGCCCACGTCGGCGAAAGCGCGTCCTCCAGGTCGGCCATGAACACCTTCGCACCCGAGTTGAGCGCGTTGATGGTCATCTTCCGCTCGGCCGGTCCGGTGATCTCCACGCGCCGATCGAGCAGGTCCGACGGCGTGGCGGCCACCTGCCAGTCGCCCGCGCGCACATCCGCGGTGTCCGCCAGGAAGTCCAGACGGCCGCCGGCGGCGAGCGCCTCCCGGCGGGCCGTCCGCCGCTCCAGCAGCTCCCGCCGCCGTGCCCCGAACGCCCGCTCCAGCCCCGCGAGGAAGGCGAGCGCGTCCGGGAGCAGGATCCCGGCGAGCTCCGTCGGCACGGCGCCGTGGATCTCCACTCCCTCCGGCGGGCGGGCGGCGGGTTGCTCAGACGACGCGGGCATCGGACAGCTCCTCGGTGAACTCGGTGCCCAGGCGGGCCGCGTCGTACGCGCTCCCGACCAGGTGGTGATAGGGCACGCCCGTGAACTGGTGATGCGACCGGGTGGGGATGTCCGCGCCCTCCGCCCATTCCAGGCGCTGGAGGTCGATGTAGGCATCCTGCTTCCGGTCGCGCAGCCCCGCGAGCAGCGTCGACAGACCATACCCTGCCGCGTGCTGTCCGCCGAGGGTGATGAACAGGAACTTCACGCCCATCTCGCCCAGCTGATCGAACGTCATCGGGTCCGCGTCGTTGAACCACTTGAAGCTGCTGGAGTAGTTGAAGGCGAAGCGGGCGTCCGGGAAGCGCTTCCGGATCTCCGCGGTGAAGGTCTCCACCGGCCCGCGCTCGGAGGTCGGGAACTCGCACCACAGCAGATCCGGGATGCCCGAGTCGAGATAGCGCAGGCCGCGGTCGACCGCCAGCGCCATGCCCCGCTCCGACTGCGGGGCGTCGATCGCGGACAGCCCGTCCGTGCGCGCGATGATCACGAAGTCGGGGTTGCCCAGGTCATCCGCGACGGCACGCATCATGCGCAGCTTGCCCAGCATCTCCGGCGTGGACACAAGCGACTTGCCGCCGATGTGGCCGCAGCGCTTGGGCAGCACCTGGTCCTCGAGGTGGGCGCCCGCGACGCCCGCGGTCACGTACAGCTCCGCGATCCGCTGGACGTTGAAGATGTTGCCGTAACCCGCATCCATGTCCGCCACCACCGGCGGGATGTCCAGGTGGCGCGGCGCGATGCCCTTGTCCGGGCCTCCGACCGCCATCGTGAGCTGGAACTTGCGCAGGCCGCTGACCGTGCGCCGTGCCGCCTCCGCGATCTCCACGCCCGTGTAGAGGTCCATGTCCGTGGTCCCGACGTGGCCGATGGCGAAGCTGTAGCCCGAGAAGTACACCGCGTCGAAGCCGTGGGCCATCACCAGCTGCGCCCCGAACGGGTCGTAGATGCCGGGGCCGAAGAGATACGGGCGTGTCGCGAGCAGCTCGCGCATCCGGGTCGAGGGGTGGGTCCAGCGGCTGGCCGGCACGACGAAGCCGTCCGGGAGGAGAGGGGTCGTGGCAAGGCCGGCCGGAGTCCGGGCGGTTGCCGGGGCGGCGGTCGGGCGGGGGGTGGTGGCGGTGGCCGGCGCGGTGATCGGCGTGTCGGTCGCGGTCATCGTCGTGGGCTCCGGGCGCTCAGGCGTTCTCGTGGTCGATGCGGCAGTCGTCCGGGCACTCGCAGGTGTCCGGCGGCGGCTGGATCGGGGTCGTCGGCTGCGTCTCCATGTCACGCTCCCTGGCGGTCGCGGTGCCCCGGATGGGGCCCCAGTCGCCGCACAGTAGGGATGGCCGAGACATCAGTCCAATCGATTGATACGCTCCTGATGATCGAAGATGCTGATGGATGCGCGCCGAGGGCCCCGGGCGCCGACCGGCGGCGCGGCCTCGTGCCCCGATCGGTCGTGATGCCGACCGGATGCGCGCCGAGGGCCCGGGCGCAGCGGCGGATCAGGCGCTGACCGCCCCCAGGCCGATGAGCGCGGCGCCGAGCACCGCGAGGCCCACGCCCGCCTGCCGGACGCGCGTCAGGCGTTCGTGAAGTACCACACGCGCGAGGAGCGTGGTGAACACCGGGTGGAGCGAGATGAGCACCACCGTCACGGACAGCGTGCCGATGGATGTCGCGGCGAGGTAGGAGACCGTGCCGCTCGTGTCCGCCAGCGAGGCGATCAGTCCGACCAGGACCAGCCGCGGCGTGATGCGCGGGCTGCCGGAGCCGCGGGCGCGTGCCCGCAGGCGTGCCCAGATGAACGCCGCCCCGATGGTGGCGATGGACACGAGGCGCACGGCCAGCAGCGTCGTGGCGGTGCCCAGCCCGGCGTCGTGGGCGCGGTCCGTCGCAAGATACCAGCCCGCGGCCCCGGTGCCGGCGCCCAGGATCAGCAGCCAGTCGAGAGGCTGCTTGCCGTCCGCGCGCGGTCCGGTGGTCCGGCCGGCACGCGCGGGCAGCGACACGACGACCACCGCCACGAGCGCGATCACGATGCCCACCGCCGTCACGATGCCCAGCGTCTCGCCGCTGGCGACGCCGACGAGCGCCGGGATCGCGGCACCCAGGAGTGCCGTGAGCGGCGTCACGAGGCCCATCGGATTGCGCGAAAGGGCCAGGAACAGGCAGCCGAGGCTGATCATGCCCAGGACGCCCGCGAGGGCGGCCCAGTCGAGCCCATGCGTCCCGGTCAGCGTCTCGCCGGACAGCACGAACATGCCGATGACCAGCACCATGCCCCACGCCTGGAGCAGGAACAGGGTCACGATCACGCCCGAGGCCCGGCTGGCCATGCCGCCCACGAAGTCGGTGGCGCCCCACGCGGCCGCCGTGAACAGCGCCAGCAGCGGCCCCGCGGGGTTCAGGGAACGAGGACGGAGCGCAGCACCCGTCCGGCGCGCAGGTCGGCGAGCGCCTCCGACGCCTCCTCGAGGGGCCGCACGGCGCCCGTGAGGTGGTCCACGGACAGCGTCCCATCGAGGTAGAGGTCCATGGCGTCGCGGATGTCGTCGGGGATGAAACCGCGCGAGCCGAGCACCGACAGCTCCCGCCAGAAGATCTCCGCGGCGCGGACGCTGAACGGCTCCAGCGCCGCCCCGATGAGCACCACGCGCCCGCCCGGACCGCCCATCGCGATGGCCTGCTCGTCCACGCGCGCGTCCCCGACGCACTGCACCACCACGTCCGCGCCGTGGCCGCCGGCAGCCTCGCGCGCGGCGGCGACGGGATCGCCCTCGGACGCGCCGATGACCACGTCCGCGCCCAGGTCGCGGGCGAGCTGTTGTTTGGCCGCGGAGCGTGTGACCGCGATGACCCGGCCGCCCATGGCCTTGGCCAGCTGGACCGCGTTGGAGCCCAGCCCGCCGATGCCCAGCACGATGACCGTCTCACCGGGCTGGAGATGGGCCACGCGCTTGAGACCGTGGAGCGGCGTCGCGACGGCGTCCGTGAGCACCGCGAGAATCTCGGGCGGGATGGGTGCGGGCGGCCGGATGAGCGCGACTTCGGGCCGGATCACGTGCTCCGCGAACGCCCCATCCACGTCCACGCCCATGCGCGTGACGTACGGCGAGATGTTCGGGCGGCCGGCCGCGGCCCAGCGGTCCCCGGGCGGCGTGGTGATGTAGTACAGCGCGACCTGGTCGCCCGGCGCCACCGAGGTGACACCCTCGCCGAGCGCATCCACCCGCCCCGCCGCCTCGTGGCCCGGTACACGCGGCCAGGTCACCCTGGGCCCGAAGCCACCCTCTTGGAGGAACACGTCCGAGCCGCACACGCCGCACGCTTCGATGCGCACGCGGACCTCGCCAGGTCCCGGCTCCGGCACCGGCCGGACGGCCATCCGGATGGGCTGCTCCACGCCCGGCAGTTCCGCGACGCGCATCGTGGGGGTCGCCATCAGCCCGTCTCGCCCGCGGCGTCGAGCTCGCGGACCCCACTGCCGCGCACGGCGATGCCCTCCAGCTCCACGAGCATGCCCGGGAAAACGAAGCCCACGACGACCGCGGTGGACGCCGGGTAGGGCGCCGCCAGGTATTCGGCCCGGATCTCCTTGAAGGCCGCGTACTGCGAGGCGTCCGAGAAGAACGCGTTGATGCGGACCATGGTGTCGATCGAGGCGCCCTGCTCCCGGAACACCCGGTCCAGGTTGGCGAAGGCCTGGCGGCACTGGGTGTCGAAGTCCTCGCCCGCGAGCCCGCCCTCGGGCAGGAAGCCGGCCTGGCCGGAGGAGAACACGAGGTCATCGACCCGGACGGACTGTGAGAAGTGGAGCGCACCCTGCCACGGGAACGCGAACCGGGTGACCTGCGGCTTCACCATGTCACGAACCCTCCTGCGACGTTGAGCACCTGGCCGGTGAGGTAGCTGGAGCGCGGCGAGAGGAGGAACAGGATCACCTCCGCCGCCTCCTCGGGCGTGCCGGCGCGCTTCATGGGCGTGGCCGCCAGCCGCTGCGCGTTGAGCTGCTCGGGTGTCATGCCCCGGAGCGGCGCGTTGAGGGCCAGGAACTCGTCCTGCATGGGCGTGTCGATGATGCCCGGCAGGACGGCGTTGACGCGCATCCCGCGCGCCGCATTGGCCAGCCCGAACGAGCGCGTGAGCGACATCACGCCCGCCTTGGCGGCGGCGTACACGGTGACCTCCGGGATGGCACCGGTCTTGCCCGCCACGGACGTGAGCGTCACCACCGAGCCGCCATCGGGGATGCGCGGGCAGAACGCCTGGAGCAGGAAGAACACCGACCGCAGGTTCGCGTCCAGGAGCGCGTCCCAGTCAGCCTCCGTCACGTCCGTGACGCGCTGGCCCTGCGTGCGGCCGTGGCTGAGCACCAGCCCGTCCACGGCAGCGGCCGCCGCCACCAGCGCAGCGCGATCCTCGGCGAGCGTCACGTCGGCGCGGATCGCCTCCGAGCCCACACCCTGGATCGCCGCCAGCCCCGCGTCGGAGCGCGCCACGCCCAGAACGGACGCACCGCGCTCCACGAGCAGTCGCGCGGTGGCCAGCCCCATGCCGGAGCTGGCCCCCGTGACGACGACGCGGCGTCCCTGGAACTCGGCACCGGTCAAGACGACCGGCTCAATACATCAGGAACCCACCGGAGGCATTGATGGTGCTCCCGGTGATGTACTTCGCATGGTCCGACGCGAGGAACACCACGGGCCCCGCCATCTCCTCGGGCTCCGCGACGTAGCCCAGCGGCGTCTGCTTCTTCATGCTCTCGTAGATCTCGGGCGGCAGCCCGGTCATGAGCATCGGCGTGTGGACCTGGCCGGGCGAGACACAGTTGACGGTGATCAGGTGCGGTCCGAACGTGCGGGCGAGCCCGCGGCACATCGTGGTGATGCCACCCTTCGTGGCGGCGTACGCGACCGACCCACCGAAGCCGCCCGTCCACCAGCCCTGGCTGCTGAAGAGGATGATCCGACCACCCTTGCCCTGGGCGATCATCGCGTTGCCCGCGGACCGCGCCAGGAAGAACGCGGCCTTCAGGTTGATGTCGTGCTGGAAGTCCCAGTCCTCCTCCGTGACCTCGTCCAGGCTGCCTCGGCGGCGCAGCACCGCCGCAGCGTTCGTGAGGCAGTAGACGTTGCCGAACTCGGCCATCGCCCGGTCGATGAGCACCTGGTGCGTGGCGAAGTCGCCCAGGTTCGCGGCCATGCCCGCGTGCCCTGAGCCTTCGAAGGTCGCGACGACCTCATCCACCTTCGCCTGGTCCAGGTCCACGGCGAGCACCTTGGCACCCGTCGTGGCGAACGCCTGCGCGATCGACGTGCCGATGCCACCGGTCGCGCCCGTGACGATGACGCCCTTGCCCTCAAGGCCGGCGCCGATGCTCCAGGTCATCGTTCGGATCTCCTCGTTGTACGACTTGCTCAGGCCATCGCCCCGTACTTCTTGGGGTCGGCCAGGACGTCCTCGCTCGCGTAGTAGCGGACCACATCCTCTTTGATCTCGATGCCCAGGCCCGGCTTGGTGGGCGGGTAGACCCAGCCGTCGATGTGCTCGAACGGCTCCTCCACCAGGTCGTGCTGCATGGGATTGCGCAGGGGCTTGAACTCGAACAGCTTGGCGGACGGGGTGCTGAAGCTGACCGCCAGGCTCGACGCGGAGCAGATGGCGCTGGACCAAGCGTGGGCGTTGCTCTGACGCTTGTGGAACTCGACCCGGTCGGTCGCCTTCTTGAAGCCGGTGATGCCCTCGGCACGGCCCGGGTCGATGCCCACCACGTCCACGGTGCCGGTCGCGAGGACCTCCTCGAAGCCGCGCAGGTCCCACTCCTTCTCGCCGTAGGCGATGAGTGTCGTGGTCTTGCCGCGCAGGTTCCGGTAGCCCTCCGGATCCCACTCCATGAGCGGCTCCTCGATCCAGGTGAGGTCGTACTCCTCGAACGCCTGGACGCGCCGGACGGCGGTCATGACATCCCATTTGATGTTCCAGCCGCAGTCGAGCATGATCTGCGCCTTCGGGCCCAGGCCCTCGCGCATCCGGCGCATGTACTCGACATCCCGGTCGTGCTCATAGCCCAGGCGCGCGTTCCCCCGCTTGCCCAGGCCCACCTTGACGCCGTGGAGGCCGGGCGCGACCCACTCCTGGGCCTCCTCCACCATCGCCCCGATGTCCTCGTAGTGGGCGTGGCAGGACGCGATGACGGGCAGCTTCTCGTGGACCGCGCC